>Ga0210406_10000770_pt1 | contig 42171 bp, 44 predicted proteins | sample IncBWC30MmetaG_FD_155454 | JGI IMG/M metagenome (GOLD analysis project Ga0210406, IMG submission 155454) | Forest soil microbial communities from Barre Woods Harvard Forest LTER site, Petersham, Massachusetts, United States - Inc-BW-C-30-M | ecosystem: Environmental > Terrestrial > Soil >...
GACCATTCAGAACTACCTGGGTTCCTTGCCGGAGAGCCTGCACATCACCATGCTGTTCGACCAGTCGCTCTTTGTGCGCGCTTCTATCCAGGGCGTGCTGCGCGAGGCGGTGATCGCGGCGTGCCTGACGGCCATCATGATCCTGCTCTTCCTAGGCAATTGGAAGAGCACACTGATCATCGCCACTTCCATTCCGCTGTCGATCCTGGTGAGCATTCTGTTGCTCAGCGCGCTGGGTGAAACCATCAACATCATGACCCTGGGCGGGCTGGCGCTGGCGGTCGGCATTTTGGTGGACGACGCCACCGTGGAAATTGAAAACATCAACCGCAACCTGGCCATGGGCAAAGAGACGGTACAGGCCATTCTCGATGGCGCGCAGCAGATCGCGGTGCCTGCGTTTGTTTCCACACTATGCATCTGCATCGTGTTCATTCCCATGTTTTTCCTGTCCGGCGTGGCGCGGTTCTTATTCGTTCCGCTGGCCGAAGCGGTTTCCTTCGCCATGCTCGCGTCGTACATGTGGTCGCGGACGATCGTGCCGACGATGGCGATGTACCTGCTCTCCGCGGAAGACGAATACAGCGCGGAAGAACACCAGGGAGAAAAGCAGGGGTTCTTCCGCCGCTACCAGCAGGGCTTCGAGCACCAATTTGAGCGTTTTCGCGAGGGTTACCGCCGCGCACTGAGCGCCGCCCTTGCCAGTTCCACTTTATTCGCAGCGTGTTTCCTCGGATTTTGCCTGCTTTCCGCGGGATTGATTTTCGTCCTCGGCCGCGATTTCTTCCCGAAAGTGGACGCCGGACAAATTCGACTGCATTTCCGCGCGCGCACTGGGCTGCGTATCGAAGAGACCGCGCGCTTGGCCGACCAGATCGATGCGGTGATCCGTGACACGATTCCCAGCGATGAATTGCAGACGGTCCTGGACAATCTGGGCGTGCCGTACAGCGGACTCAACCTCAGCTACAGCAACTCCGGGACGTTTGGAACCGCCGACGGCGAGATCCTGGTGCAATTGAAGGAAGTGCGCGGCAAGCCGACGAGCGCTTATATCGCCGCGCTGCGCGAGAAATTTCCGCAACGGTTCCCGGGCGTGCAGTTTTTCTTTCAGCCCGCGGACATCGTCACGCAGATCTTGAACTTCGGGACTCCGGCGCCGATCGACGTGGCCATCATCGGCAACAACCAGCAAGCTAATTTCCTGGTCGCGGAAAAGTTGGCCAATGAAATGCGCCACGTCCCCGGTGCAGTCGACGTGCACGTGCAACAGGCTTTCGACGGACCCACGCTGCACATGGACATCGACCGCACGCGCGCGCAAACGGTGGGATTGCAAGCCCGAGACGTCGCGCAGAACGTGCTCGTATCGCTCAGCTCCAGCTTTCAGACCACGCCGGCTTTTTGGCTCGATCCGAAAAATGGCGTAAGCTACAACGTAGCCGTACAGACGCCTCAATACCGGATGGATTCGTTTCAGGCGCTGCAGAACACGCCGATTAGCGGCAGCGTCCCGGGTACGCCCTCGCAAATTCTCGGCAATCTTGTGCGTTCCACGACCACCGCGCGTCCCGCAACTATCTCGCACTACAACGCGCAGCCCATGATCAACGTGTACGCGGCGGTGGACGGCCGCGATCTCGGCGCGGTCTCCGATGAAGTCGCCAAGCAGGTGAAGGAGATCGAAAAAGATCTGCCGCGCGGCAGCCACATGGTCATGCGCGGCCAGGTGCAAACGATGAAAAGCTCGTTTACCGGGCTAGGCTTAGGGCTGATTGGCGCCATCGTCCTCGTTTATCTGCTGATCGTCGTGAATTTTCAATCCTGGCTCGACCCATTCATCATTATTACCGCGCTGCCCGGCGCCCTGGCGGGCATATGCTGGATGTTGCTAGTGACCCACACCACGCTGAACGTGCCGTCGCTGACCGGTGCGATCATGAGCGTCGGCGTGGCCACGTCGAACAGCATCCTGATGGTGTCTTTCGCGCGCGAACAACTGAACGAAGGAAAGAATGCGCTGGAAGCGGCTCTGGAAGCGGGTTTTGTGCGCATGCGTCCGGTGATTATGACGGCATTGGCCATGATCATCGGCATGGTGCCGATGGCCATCGGTCTGGGCGAGGGCGGCGAGCAGAACGCACCGCTAGGCCGCGCGGTCATCGGCGGATTGTTGTTCGCCACGTTTGCTACGCTTTTCTTTGTACCGTGCGTCTTTTCCATTATTCACGGGCGCCGGGAGCGCCGCAGGCTGCATGGCGCGGCGCCGGAGCTGGCGGCATCGTGACGGCGAAGCTTTACAAATCAGGTCGGAGTACAGAATGACGACGCAAGGCAACACACAGATCGCCCCCGAAGGCGGGCAACACGACGCCGAAAAAAAGAGCAGGCTATTTCTGTTCTTGGTTGGCATTGCGGTCGTGCTGGTGATCGTTGGACTCTTTACGCTGCTGCAGCGCCGCGAACAATACAATGCGCTCGCCGAGGAAACCGAAAAACTCGCAGTCCCCACCGTCGCGGTGATGCATCCCACGGTGGAACCGGCAGAAGAGGATTTGGTGCTGCCCTCCACGCTGCAGGCCTACACAGAATCACCGATCTATGCGCGTACGAGCGGCTACCTCAAGAAGTGGTATCACGATATTGGGAGCCACGTGCAGCAGGGCGAACTTCTGGCCGACATCGACACGCCGGAAGTGGACCAGCAGCTTTACCAGTCGCGCGCCGATCTCGGCACCGCGCAGGCCAACGAAAATCTTTCTCGCATTACCGCCACGCGCTATGAAGAGCTGATCAAGACAGACGGCGTATCCAAGCAGGAGGTCGACAATGCGGTCGGCGATTATGCGGCCAAGCGCGCCGCCACCGCTTCGGCGCAGGCCAACGTGCGGCGCCTGGAGGAATTGGAATCGTTCAAGCACGTTTTCGCGCCGTTTAGCGGCGTGATCACGCGCCGCAACGTCGACACCGGCAACTTGATCAATGCGGGCAACGGCGGGAGCGCGCAAGAGCTCTTCGTTCTGGCCGCCACCGATCCCATTCGCTCCTATGTCAGCGTGCCGGAGGTGTACGCCGCCGCCGTTCATTCCGGACTTGGCGCTTACCTGGAACTGACGCAATTTCCCGGCGAAAAATTCCAGGGAAAAGTGGCGCGCACCGCGGACGCCATCGATTTGGCGAGCCGCACACTGAACACGGAAGTGGATGTGCCTAACAAAGCGGGCCAGTTGCTGCCCGGAGGCTACGCCCAGGTGCATTTGTTGGTGGGCGTGACGGGAGCGCGCCTGCAGGTGCCGGTCAACGCGCTGCTGTTCCGCGCGGAGGGTTTGCGCGCGGTGGTCGTGGATGCGAATCACAAGGCTCATTTGCAACAGTTGGCCATTGGCCGCGATTACGGCACTTCGCTGGAAGTGTTGCAGGGCTTGCGCCCTGACGATTGGATCGTACTGAATCCCCCGGACTCGCTCGATGAAGGCATGCAGGTCAACGTGAAAGAGCCGCCAAAGGCACCGCCCAGCGCTCCCGCCAATGGCGCTACTCCTCCGCCCACGAACGTGCCGCCCGCTACAAACGGCAGGTCGGCGCAGGGGGAAAAGAAGTAATGTTGCGGGCGATGCGGGATGTTAGGCGTGTGCGGATGGTAAGTGTCGCGCACGCCGGCCTCTTACTGGCCGCCGGGATTTCCCTTGCGGGATGCTCGGTAGGCCCCAACTACAAGCGGCCGTCAGCTCCTTCCGCGACAAAATGGGATCTCGCCGAGCCCTGGCGCGAAGGCGCGCCCAAAGACGCCATTCCCAAAGGGCAATGGTGGACCGTATTCCACGATGAAGACCTGAACGCGCTGGAGACGCAGGCGCTCTTCGCCAATCAGACCATCAAAATCTCCATCGCGCACCTGGAGCAGGCTCGCGCCACCGCTGCCATTCAGGTGGCCACGCTGTTCCCAACGCTGAATACGTCACCCAGCGCGGAAAGGCAGCGACTGTCTGGAAATCGCCCCACCAACGGCGTGCCGATCACGCTGCGGCCAGCCACGCAAAACACGTTTGTGCTGCCTTTCACCGTCAGTTACGAGGTGGATTTATTTGGCCGCCGCAGGCGCAGCATCGAAGCCGCGGAAGCGTCTTACCAGGCCAATGCCGCGGACCTTGAGAACGTGCGCTTGCTGGTCACCGCACAGCTCGCCGGCGACTATTTCAATCTGCGCCAGTTGGATTCCGAGCTGCAGATTCTGACGCGCACGGTGGAGGCCCTGCAGAAGGGGCTGGAGCTGGTGAATTCGCGGCACAGCGGCGGCGTGGCCTCCGGGCTGGACGTCGCGCAGGAAGAAACCTTGCTCAACACCTCGCGCACGGACGCTATTTTGCTGTTGCAACAGCGCAAGCTATTCGAAGACGCTATCGCCGTGCTGGTCGGCCAGCCGGCGCCGGATTTTCACCTGGCCTCGCGCGTTTTGAATGCGGAGCCTCCCGGGCTTGATACCGGGCTGCCCTCCGATTTGCTCGAGCGCCGCCCGGACATTGCGGAAGCGGAGCGCGAAATGGCCGTGGCCAATGCGCAAATTGGCGTGGCACGAGCCGCCTACTATCCGTCGCTGAATATTTTCGGGCAGGGCGGCTGGCAAGCCGCGAACATCGCCAAACTGGCTAATGCCAGCAGCGCGTTCTGGGCGCTGGGCGCGAATGTGGCGCAGGATATTTTCTCCGGAGGGGCGCTCCGCGCACAGGTGCAATTTGCGCGCGCGGGCTATGACGCTAACGTCGCTACGTATCGCCAGACGGTGCTGGGTGCCTTCCAGGAAGTGCAGGACGAAATCACCGGACTGAGCGTGCTGAGCCAGGCCCAGCAATCGCAGCAACTCGCAGTGGATGCCGCACGGCGCACGCTGGATATCTCGACGAGCCGGTATAGCGGAGGCCTGGTCAGCTACCTGGACGTGGTGACGGCGCAACAGAATTTGCTCACGGACGAACAGGAACTTGCGGTGATCCAGGGGCAGCGGCTGGTTTCCAGCGTGTTGCTGGTTAAAGCGCTCGGCGGAGGCTGGGACGCCTCCAGCCTTGCGGCGGTGCAAGTCAAACCCAGGGCAAAGGACATTGTGACGCCGTAGCGGACGCTTCGTTGAAAGGATTTTGATCTTTTCCGCGCGCGCGGTTTGGAGTCCTCGCCGGAACGCGCCATAATCGGAGTGCCCGCCCCGGCATGCAACACGCGGCGCGCTTCGCACGGTCCAATGAGCAGACGCCTAGCGGCAAGGAGGCCGACCTAATGGCCAACGAATTCGGATTTGCAACCCACACACTTCGGTGGCGGATGGCCGCGATATTGATTGTGGCCGCTCCCCTATTTGCCTCGACGCTTGGCGCGCAGCAACAGGGACCACTAGCGGCTTCGCCCGCCACTGAGGCTGCGCTGCCTGCCCCCTCGCTACAACCCGCCGCTGCAACTCCGGCTCCCGCCGACAAACAGAAGAGCGATCCAGGCACCATCACGCATGAGCCGCCCGCGATTCCGGTCGAGCAGATCATCCAAAAATTTGGCGACCGCGAGCTGGAATTCAAGAAAGAGCGCGACAATTACACCTACACGCAGACCTTCGTCGTACAGACCATCGACATGGACGGCCGCCCTGACGGCGAATACCGCATGACCAGCGACATTCTTTTTACCCCGGAGGGCAAGCGCTACGAAAAGGTGATTTCCGCTCCGCCGCCCACCCTGCAGCGCATTTCTCTTTCGCAGCAGGACATGGACGACCTCGAGCATGTGCAGCCTTTTGTGCTCACGAGTGAAGAGCTCCCGAAGTACGACGTGAAATATATTGGGCGCGAACAGGTAGATGAGCTCAGCACCTACGTCTTCGACGTCGGCCCCAAGAAGATCGAGAAGAATCAGCGCTACTTTCAAGGCCGCATCTGGGTCGACGACAAGGACCTCAACATCGTCAAGAGCGATGGAAAAGCCGTCCCCGACATCATCAAGAAGGGCAACGAAAACGTTTTCCCACGCTTTGAAACCTTCCGCGAGAATATTGAGGGCCACTACTGGTTTCCCACCTACACGCGCTCCGACGACGAGCTGCGCTTCAGCACCGGTTCCGTGCACATTCGCATGACCGTGCGTTACGCGAACTACAAACGTTTCGGCGCCACCATCAAAATCGGCACTCCGGTGGAAATCAAGGACGACAAGAAGCCGACCAAGCCCTGAACTCGGCGCCTCACGGCGCGAGCGCAACGAGGCCGTGCTCAATCGGAAACGCCGCGCTCCGATTCGTTTATCCAGCGCGCCAACTGCGCGACAATCAGACAGCACCCACGCTATGGGTTTCCGGCCCAGCGCCGGCCGAGCTCATGCAAAGAGAGGCACGATGAAGAAGCTAATTTTGGGGACGGTGTTGTGCGCCCTCGCCGGCACGCTGGCCTTGGCCGCTCCTTCCCAAGACCGCGACGATCATCACGACAATGGCAAGCATAAGGGTCAGGAAAAGCACGAAGGCGACGATCGGCATGACAACGGCCAGCACAAAGGCTGGGAAAAGCAGGAAGCGCGCGACGACTATCGCGGCTGGGATCAGGAGCACGACCGCATCGTTCCCGGCAGGCACTATCCGCGCGGCCACTACGAGCACGTCAAGGAAGTTTTCGTCGCGCGTTCGATCGATTACCGCACGCGCAATGTGGTTCTCTACGATCGCTCGAATTGGGTCGTCGCATCCTACGATCTCAACCGCTGCCGCGATTGGCAATGGGACCGCGACCAGGTCTACGTCTACGACGACGACCATCACCCGGGCTGGTACCTGCTCTTCAACGCCCGGCTAGGCCGCTACGTCCACGTGGAGTATTCCGGCATCCGGTAAACTTGACTCGCTCCTAGTCCCAGCCCTCACGCAACCGCCGTACATACTCGTCCGGATGCTCGTCGCGCCACAGCTCTCTGCCGGAGCCCTTCAAACTGAGCAGCGGATCATTTTTGATGTTGTTGGAGATTTCCGTCTTTTCGACGTGCGCACGCGCACCGTGCAATTTCTTCGGAGTTTTTCTCGATTTAACTCGTCTTTTCATTCTGCGCCTCATCGTGTCTCACAAATTATCCAAAAAAAACTGCGTCACGCGGTTCATTAGCACCTTGCGTGCGGCGGGATCGTTCACTCCGTGGCCGCGCCCGGGAAAGGGCATCACCTCGACATATTTTCCCTGCTCAATCAGATCGTTGATCAACGAAAGCGTGTTGGCGAAGTGCACGTTGTCGTCGCCCGTGCCGTGTGCAATCAGCAGCTTGCCCTTCAATCCCGTGACCCTATCGATTGGTGAAGAGGCCCGATACTCTTTTTCCTTTTCTGGCAGCAGCCCCAGATACCGTTCCGTGTAAATCGAATCGTAGAAATGCCAATCCGTGACCGGCCCGCCCGCGAAACCCGCCTTGAAGTCCATGCCCGCCTCGAACATGGCGTGCAGCGTCATGTGACCGCCGTAACTCCAGCCCCAGATGCCGATGCGCCCCGCATCGACGTAGGGCAGCGATCTGAGATACGTAACGCCGTCGAGCTGGTCAGAAAGCTCCTGCGCGCCAAGCCGATAATGGATCGGCTCTTCAAAAATGTGCCCACGGCCCGCTGAGCCGCGATTATCGAGCGAAAAAATGATGTAGCCCTTCTGCGCCATCGACTGGTGCCACAGGGCCGTGTTCCCGCCCCACGAATTCAACACCACCTGCGCGTGCGGGCCTCCATAGGTATAAACGAGCACTGGATACTTTTTCGAGGCATCGAAATCCGGCGGTTTGATCATCACCGCATTGAGCAGTGTGCCGTCGTGCGCCTTCACGGTAAGAAACTGTGGCGTGGACAGATGATAGTCCGCGAGTTCCGCGATTTTGTTCTCATTGATCGGTCGGAGCAAGGAGCCATCCGCCCGCGCGATGTCCTGCCGTGGTGGCGTCGTCACGTCAGAGTACGTGTCCACAAAGGCCGCGCAATCCGGGGCCATGTTCACGCTATGCGTTCCGTTGTGGATGGTGATGCGACTGATGGCCGATCCGTCGAATGAGACGCGATACAAGTGCCGCTCCATTGGCGATTTCGCGGTGCCCGTGAAATACACCAGCCCTTTTGCTTCGTCCACGGCATCCACTGCGGAAACTTCCCATTCGCCTTTGGTGAGCTGCGCCAGCTCCTTGCCCTCCAGATCGTACAAATACAGATGACGGTAGCCGGAGCGCTCGCTGGACCACAAAAACCGCTTCCCATCTTTCAAGAAACGCAAATCGTTGCTGACGTTGATCCAATACTGATCCGTTTCGTTCAACACCGTGTGCGTCTGGCCGTTCGCGGTGTCCGCAATCAGCAGATCCAAAACCGTTTGTTTGCGATTCAGCCGCTGAATCGCCAGATGTTTTGCGTCGGTGAGCCAGTTCACCCGCGCGATGTAAATCTCCGTGTCCTCGCCAGTGTCCATGGCGCGAGCTTCGCCGCCGCCCACCGGGGCAACGAACACGCGTACGATCGGGTTGCCGCCTCCCGCCGGGGGATAGCGCTCTTCCTCGTCCTCGCCAACGGGCGAGGAAAAATCCACCAGCGGATATTGCGCTACCTTGCTTTCGTCCATCTGCAAATAAGCGATCGCGGAGGAATCCGGCGCCCACCAATACGCCGTGGTGATCTCCAGCTCTTCGGGATACACCCAGTCAAGCTCGCCTTTGCGCACTGCCTCCGTACCGCCCTCGGTAAACGCGCGCTCTTTCCCATCCGCCACGCTGACGAGCCACAAATTGTGATTGCGTATGAAACTCACATACTGGCCGTCGGGAGAAATCTTTGGGTCAGCGATGGTTTCCTTGCCGGAGACCAGCGTTCGCGAAACTTGCGTCTTCAGATCGAACCAAGCCAGCGAGGTTGGTCCCTGAAATAAAAGCGCGCCTCCCCCCGGAGCCCATTGGTACTCCGCCGGCGCGTGCCGGCCTAGCCCGGTGGCTTGCGTGGTCCGCTCGGCACCGGCCGGCAAGACCGATTCCAATTTTTCCGTGGAAAGCAGCAGCCGCCGTTGTCCGTTGGCGACATCCATCGCCCACAATTCGGTCTTTGCTTCTTTCCCCGCGCCCTTGCTTTCAAAAAAACTGAGCTGCTTCGAGTCCGGTGTCCAGGCGATTCGGCGTGTCAAGCGCCCGCTCAAGCTGGGCTGGCTATAAATGCGGTCCACCGTAAGAGGCTTGTACGACGCAGCTGGGGCAGGCGCCGCAGGCTGTTGCGCCTGGCAGACGAGCGAAGGAATCGCGCAGACCAGCAATAAGCTGAAGTCAATAAAAAGACTAGTACGAACCGACCGCCGCATGAGTCCTCCTCAGAGCGGCCCCTAGTCTAGCGTGACAAGATGGCCAGAGAAAGGCGCGTCTGATGCACTATGTCAACAGCAGGGGGTAATCATCCTCAGGGGATTTGGCGAGGTCTGGTTGCTTGGACTCCGGCGGCAGCGTTTCCACTCAGCCCATGACGAGTCAGTTTACTCGAATTCCAGCACGACAATTTCGGGGTTCGAGCCCAGCCGCAGCGGTGGTCCCCAGGTTCCTGCCCCGCTTGAAGTGAAAACCTGCATCTTTCCGATTCGGCTTAGGCCATATACAAACTGCCGGTAAATCCGCCGCGCCAGCCAACTCCACGGTATGAACTGCCCGAGGTGCGTATGCCCGGATAGCTGCAGGGAAACGCCGGCGGCCTCCGCGATGTCGGGATGGTCAGGCGCATGCGTCAAGAGAATGCTCGCGCGATCGCGATCCAGTCGCACGCTGCGGAGCACCGACGCAAACTGGCCATCGTGCGCGTTCCGGTAGGGGACGCCCACAATCTGCAAACCGTCCACTTCCAACTTCTCATTGGTGAGCACGCGGACTCCGGCCGCCGCAATGGCATGCAGATATTTGCTGTCGTCCCCAAATTGCTCATGATTTCCCGCGACGAAATATACGCCGTGTGGCGCCGCGAGCTCCCTTAATGGCTCCGCTGCTCGCCGCGCGTCGATGGCCGTCCCGTCATACAGATCTCCAGCGATAAAAATCGCATCCGGCTCTTCCTTCAAAATCTTCGCGACCATGCGCCGCAAAAAACTGCCGTTTCGCACATGCCCAAGGTGCAGATCGCTGATCAGCGCGGCTCTTCGTCCCCGCCACGCCGCCGGCAAATTCGCGAGTCGCACCGTTGTTCGCGTGATCCGCGTCCAGCTGGCGTTGAAAACCCCGTATAATCCGGTCACTACTGCCGCTCCGTAAAGCAATTCCACGGTCCGATGGAAGTTCACGTCCAGCCCCGCGAGCCGCGCAACTCCGAAAATAATCCAAGAGGAAACCGCTGCGACGAAAAGAAACGTCAGCATGCCCACCCAAACCGCGGAAGCAATGTAAAACGCGCGCAGAGCAGCGTTTGTATAGCGAAATGCGAGTAGCGAAGCGGCGATAAAGCTCACCGACAAAAAGCCGAGTACCAGTTTGATCCAGTACGCTCCGGGGGTAGCGCTCCCTACGGGCGAAAATGCCCATGTCTCATAGAGGAAAACATGCGTCAAACAAAGAACGGACTGAATCACCGCAATGAAACCGATTAAGCCTTTTGGCAGCCGCATAGTGTATTAGATTCCTAACCCGCGATTCGCGTTATTCGGCGTAATGCCGCACGAAATTCGCTTGCCGATAAAGCCGCGCGGCGGGTGGTATACGAGTGGGTTTCCCTTATACGACCTAGTGCGAACTTACCCCGGAGGCCAGCGGAAGGCACGACCGCCCAGGAGATGCAGATGCAAATGAAAAACGGATTGCCCTGCGGCTTCTCCGCTGTTCAGCACCGTGCGGTAGCCCGCGAGAAGATTCCGTTTGCGCGCCAATTGCGCGGCGATGAGCTGCAACTTGCCCAGCACGGCCTGATCTTCCAAACCGGCTTCGTTCAGCGAACCGAAATGCTTACGCGGGCAGATCAGGATGTGCGTGGGCGCTTGCGGGCCGATGTCTTCAAACGCGAACACTTCGTCATCCTCGTACACGATCTTCGAGGGAATCTTCTTCGCTGCGATTTTGCAAAACAGGCAGTCAGCGCTCATTCAGTCCTCCCGCGGCCGCTCCTTCATCCAGGCGCACCACCATCGGCGTAAACCCTTCGCGGCTGCGAAGCTGTTCCCCGAATTGATGTGCGGCGTCTTCTCCGGGCACTTTGCCCACCCGCACCCGATAGAACAAGCCGTCGGGCGAGTCATACTGCTGAATGAAAATTGGCGAGTACGAAGCATTCAGCCGCTGGCGAAGGCGTTCAGCATTGCCGCGATCGCGAAACGCGCCCACCTGCACGGTGAAAAATCCTGAGGTCGGATCGATGGTGGCCGACACGATTTCCACGCGCACCGGAACCACACCCGGTCCGATGGATTCGATTTGGCGTGCCGCCGCCATCGACAAATCGATGATGCGGTTGTCGACGAACGGTCCGCGGTCGGTGATGCGTACTACCGTGGATTTGCCGTTGCTGAGGTTCGTCACGCGCACCACGGTATCAAACGGCAGCGTGCGATGCGCCGCGGTAAGTCTGTTCATGTCGTAGATCTCGCCGTTGGAAGCGCGGCGGCCATTGAAGGGAACTCCGTACCAAGAGGCGTTGCCCTGTTCGGTGTACGCGGACATTGCAGGATTTGGCGCTGTACCGTCGTGCTTCCTCATCGGCGCCGTGACAGGCACGGACGCGCTGCCACCAACACGCTTGCTCTCCGTGTTGTCAGAGGCCTCATCGGGCTGAGAGGGCGGTGGCTGGGGTCGACTCGCGGCCGTATGGCGCGAGGCGCATCCAGAAAGAAAACAAACAGAGAGTGCGCAGAGAGTAGCGGGCGCACGGAGACGTCGGAGACGAGTCACGATTGCGAATCGGGCGGAGGCGGGTTGCGGCGTGCAGCCGTGCGCGCTTCCAATTTGCTGGCCGCTTCGCTCAGCTTGGCGGAAACTTCGCGCAGGAATTCCGCGCTGCGCCGTTCCGTTTCCGGCGCGACTTCCTGCTCGATGTAGCGGCGCAAGCGCGTCAGTTCTTCATCGATGCGCTTGCCGAACTCCTCAAATTTGTCCATAGGCGTGTTCGCCGGACCGGGCGTGGCGATTTCGGTATTATAGGAACGCTGCGCGAGTGCCGCAAGGAGGAGAGTTGGCGCTTCCCTATCAATGGCAATATCGGCTGGACCGCTGGAAAGCGGCGCTGCAAGGTTTTTTCGGCGGCGGCAACCAGCAGCCGCGCCCCAAAATTTGCCCCTCCTGCGGTTCGTTGGTGGGCATCAGTGCCACGCGCTGCCACCAGTGCGGCACTAGCTTGAGGTTTTCCATGGCCGCGGTAAATCGCGGCCTGTCCGGAGTTTTCACCGGACCCGCTCCGGTTACCACCGCGCTGCTCGTTTCGAATCTCCTGATGTTCGGCGTGGAATGGATGGCCCTGGCCGCGCACGGTGGCGGCGGTGGGCTCAGCATTTTATGGGGAGTGGGTGGCGAGGCGTCCTACCGCTTGGGGATGAGCGCGCCTTACGGAATTTACGTGCAGCACCAGTGGTACCGGCTGATCACCGCGATGTTCCTGCACGGCGGCTTGATTCATATTGGCTTCAACATGATGGCGCTGATGCAGCTGGGACCGGCGCTCGAAGAATTGTACGGCTCTGCGCGTTATTTTTTCTTGTACGTTGTAACCGGCGCGTTCGGATTTCTGGCCAGTTCGTTTACTGGGCACTATTCGCTGGGCGCCAGCGGCGGGCTGCTCGGCTTAGTGGGAGCCATGCTGGCCATCACCACCAAGCGCGGTGGCGCGTACATGCGCGAGCTGCGTTCGCGCCTGGTCAGCTCGGTTGTCTTGCTTTTTGTGCTGGGATTCATGGGCATGGGAATCGACAATTGGGCGCACGGAGCCGGGCTGGCAGCGGGATTTGGGCTCGGCAAAATATTTGCGGACCGTCAGCCAATGACTGTGCGCGAGCGGCAGATCGCGAACGCGCTCGGCTGGCTCGCGGGAATCGCGGTAATCGCGAGCTTTGCCTTTATGATTTTGCATTATCGCGATGCGCTGCCGGGCCAGGCTTAGCCGGTTGGCGGCGCCGGTGAACTCAGGCTGCGAGCGATGCTGACCGAGTAATGGAAGGCCGACACCGTAGCGAGCGCGGCAACGAGGTAGATCAGGATTTGCTTGATGTTCCCGAGTAGCGTGTTCGGGTACGCCGCGCCGAGCACCACAGTAAATACCAAAACAATTTGAAAAAATGTGGTCATCTTACCCAGCAGGCTCGGCGGAAATGGACGGTAGCCCCAAATCAGGATGATCACCACGGCCACGATGAGGATAATCACGTCGCGGCTCAGCACGATAATGGTAAGCCACCAGGCAATTTCTTTTTTGAAGGCCAAAATCACGAACGAGGATGACAACAGCAGCTTGTCGGCAATTGGATCGAGATACGCGCCGAGCGAGGAACGCTGATTGAGCTGGCGCGCGAGCATTCCGTCGATGCCGTCGCTGAGTCCTGCCAGGACCAGCACCGCAAGCGCCCAGCGGTAGTCTTCGTAGGAAATCAGAATCAGGAATATTGGCAGAAAGCCCAGACGCAACAGCGTGATTTGGTTAGGAACCGTCCAGATGCGGCCGCGCATTGGAACTCAGGATAACGCAGTTCAGGCAAACTGCGCGAGATAGTCAATCAGGCGGCGGCCGAGTTTGCGCGCGAAAAGTTCGTCCATGGAAGGAATGGAACCGGTGGGCTCGTCGAGCGTGATGCGCTCGACGCGCGTCATCGGGAAAAAGAGCGTAGGGACGCCGACGCGCTCGCCGTCCGGCTCATTGACCTGGCGGATGAAGTGATCGAAGGAGTTCAGGTCGATGCCGCGCATCGTGATTCCCGCCGTGCTGACGGCCAGGAGCTCGCCCCAGATCTTTTCTTTGGGCGTGTGCAAGCTGACGACGACGACGGAGTGCGGATCCATGGATGACCTTAAATACGTGTCCCAGCTTATCAAAAACTATCTTCCGTCCTTGAGCTGAATTCCTGGCGAGCAACCCAGTCGCAAGAGCACAGCCAAAATTGGCTCTGCCAAAAAGCAATTTCATTTGGCATGGTCGTAGGCCTGGTTGAGCCACCACAAAGCGTCGCGGAAGTCGGCTTCGGAATTCAGCTCGAAGGTGAACCATTTTGCGCTGGGGACCCTGCTTTCGGTGTCGATGCGCGGTTCCTTCTTGGCGCGTTTCAACAAATCGGGCGGCATAGGTTGGATTCGGAGGATGAGCGAATTGGGGTTTCTGATCGCGCGCGTCACCGGCAAGGCGGCGCAGATTTTCTTGCCGCGGTAGAAGCCGCGCAGACCGAACATGGGGCGCGTCGCAACTTGGGGCCAAGTGATTAGCTCATTGCCGAGCATCGCGGACCATTGCTTCATCTCTACACTGGCGTTCGGCATTCTCGGCCGCAGGCGTTTTGTCTTCTTTGCTTTCATGTCGGCATGGCGCGGGGGCCGCCTGGCGGCAACAAGAGTGCGGGCTCAGTGAGGGACCGCACGTCCTCGATTGTGGTGTCCGATGCTATTTCGCGGAGGAGGAGACCCTCGGGAGTGACGTCGATCAAGGCCAGCTCCGTGACAATATGGTCGACTACTTCCACGCCCGTGAGCGGCAGCGAACACTTTTTCAGGATCTTGGGTTGGTTGTCGCGGGTGGCGTGCTCCATGGCGATGAAGACGCGCTTGGCGCCGGCGACCAGGTCCATGGCGCCGCCCATGCCTTTCAGCATTTTGCCGGGGATGGCCCAATTGGCGAGATTGCCCTTTGCGTCGACTTGCAGCGCGCCCAGAACGGTGAGGTCGACGTGGCCGCCGCGAATCATGCCGAAAGAATCGGCGGAGGAAAAATAACTGGACCCGGGCAGCTCGGTGACGGTTTCTTTTCCTGCATTGATCAAGTCGGCGTCGATTTCGGATTCGAGAGGATAGGGCCCGACGCCGAGCATGCCATTTTCCGATTGCAGCACGACTTCGATGCCGCCAGGAATGTAGTTGGCGACGAGCGTGGGCATGCCGATGCCGAGATTGACGTAGAAGCCGTCGCGGAATTCCTGCGCGATGCGTCGTGCGATGCGTTCGCGTTTTTGTTCGTCAGTGAGTGGCATTGGCTTAGGCTTTGCGCACGGTGCGGCGCTCGATCTTCTTATCGTAGTGGGGGCCCTGGAAGATGACGTCAACAAAGATGCCGGGGGTATGGATTTGGTCAGGTGGAAGCTGCCCGAGCTCGACGAGCTGTTCGACTTCGGCGATTACGTAGTCGGCGGCGGTGGCCATCATAGGATTGAAGTTGCGCGAGGTCTTGCGATAGATGAGATTGCCCCAGCGATCGCCTTTCCAGGCTTTGATGAAAGCGAAATCGCCACGCAGTGCCCGCTCCAGGACGTACTGGCGGCCGTCGAATTCGCGGGTTTCCTTGCCTTCGGCAACCATGGTGCCGTAGCCGGTGGGTGTGTAAAACGCGGGAATGCCCGCTCCCCCGGCGCGGATACGCTCCGAGAAGGTGCCTTGCGGGTTCAGCTCGACTTGCACTTCGCCGCTTAACACCAGCTGTTCGAAGAGCTTGTTCTCCCCGACGTAGGTGGAAATCATTTTTTTGATCTGGCGATTCTGCAGGAGCAGGCCGAGACCGGCGCCATCGGTGCCGGCGTTGTTGCTGGCGATGGTCAGATTCTTGGTGCCTTTGCGCCGCACGGCGTCGATGAGGTGTTCGGGGACGCCGCAGAGGCCGAATCCGCCGACCAGGATGGTGGCGCCGTCGGTGAGTTTGGCGATGGCGGCGTTGGCGGAAGCGATCCGTTTGTCCATGGTTTGGCCTAATCTTAGCAAACTTCCCCTACCGGTTCGGCATCCCGCTCCCGGACTGCAGCCGAGCCGTTGGAGCCGCCCCGAAGCGTTCCCGATTCATTCCTGAGTCATCCGTACTCGGTCCTGAGATGGCTGGCAAGACGGCCTCCTGTAACTTTTGAAGACCCCGAACTTATTGTGAATCCAAAGTCGCGTGAGAGTGCATCATAATGGAGGTAAGGGGATGACGATGCCCAGATGCAAGCTTTGGATAGTCTGGCTAAGCCTAGGTGTCGTGCTTTGCGCCTTTTCAGCTCCGGCTCAGTCTCAGCAGCCCCCTGCCGTCCCGGGCGCGAAAAGTGGTCTGCCAGAGGCACAGGGAACCGGGGCCACGGCCGGCAGGCAGTTGCCCGATCATTTGTCAGGAAGCATCAGCGGAACGGTTGTCGACCAGACGGGAGCCGGCATCGCCGGGGCCCGGGTGAGACTTTCGCGACAAGATCAATCCCCAGACCAAGAGGTGCTATCAGGCGACGCCGGGCAATTCTCCTTTGCCAGCGTCCCTCCCGGGCCCTTCCGGCTCACAATTACGTCGGAGGGCTTCACGTCGCAATCGTCCTCAGGAATCCTGCCGTCGGGGGAGATCTACACGGTTCCACAGGTCGCCTTAGCACTTGCTACCGCCGCCACGGAGGTGCGGGTCGTGCCCTCCCCGACGGAAGTGGCAGAGGATCAGATCAAGGTCGAGGAGAAGCAGCGAGTACTGGGTGTCGTGCCAAATTTCTATGTCACCTACGACCACAATGCGGTTCCTCTCACCTCCAAGCAAAAGTTCGAGCTAGCCTGGAAGACCACCGTAGATCCAGTCACCTTCGGAGTGACCGGGGTCATTGCGGGGATTCAGCAGGCGCAAAACGATTTCAGCGGGTATGGACAGGGCGCACAGGGTTATGCAAAGCGCTACGGCGCCTCCTACGCCGACGCTGTCACAGGCACGATTATCGGGAGCGCCCTACTGCCATCGCTCCTAAAGCAAGATCCACGCTATTTCTACAAGGGAAGCGGCAGCAAGAGATCGCGGATTCTGTATGCGATTGCGAACTCAGTGATCTGCAAAGGCGACAACGGGCACTGGCAGGCAAATTACTCGGGTATCCTCGGAAGCTTGGCCGCAGGCGGCATCTCGAATCTCTACTATCCAGCTAAAAATCGCGATGAAGCGGAGCTAACGTTCGAGAACACGCTCATCGGGATTGGCGAAACGGCCGCCGTCAATCTCCTTCAAGAATTTCTGATCCGCAGGCTGACACCCAATGCTCCTCACCACGAACCTGTCGATCCCTAAATCACTTGGCAACCTAACGGCTACGCTTGTCCAGTCACTAGGCATACGGGGAGTCAGACCGCCGGCCGCGAGCACGCTTGCGAGCCTGGCTATTGCTTAAACGTCAGCGCGGGGCCGCTGACCCGCTTGCCCGTGAGGTCGACGGTGACCTCGACGCGGTCGGCGATCCTTATGAAGGGAATGCCGCTGTTCATCCCGTAATCCTTGCGATCGAATGCCATGGTCCCCTTGATCGCCCCCGAGCCTGTCCCCTTGCCGGAAACGGTTAGTGTCAGCGTCTCGGGTCTAGTCACTCCGCGTATCGTGAAGTCGCCCTGCACGTCGAAGGTGTCGGGACCGCTCTGCACAATCTTCGTTGAGAGAAACGTGATCAACGGATTCTGCTTGACGTCGAAAAAGTCTTTGCTTTTCAGCTTGCCGTCCTTCATGCCGCTTCCGGTATTCACGCTGGCGGCCTGAATCTTGACGTCCAAAACGCCTGTGGCGACATCGGGAGACGTGAATGTCAGGGTGGCGTCCCACTTGTCGAAGTTACCGGCTAGAGCCACCGAGGCCTTCACGAAGAACTTAATCGAGCTGCCTTGCTGTGTAATAACGAAAACAGGACCCTGAGCCCGGCTTGGTGATTGGAGCACGGCGGACGCTGCGAGGCAGAGGACAGCTAATCGCATGGAATTCCTCCCTGATCAGCAACATGACGACAAAACTTTACGAATCTATTGAGGGTGTCACCCGTGGGGCGCCGCATCCAACTGTCAAAAGTTGCAGGCTCATGCCGCTCGATCAAACGCGAGCGTGCAAGTGTCGAGCGGGCGGCCCAGCATGCTCGTGTCGAACCAGCGGGGTCGCGGAAACGAGCCGGTGACCGTACTTGGAAGAATGATATCGGCGGTAGCCGTGAACACGGGTCCCTCCAGGCGACGTTGTACTTCCACAGGTTTTGCCGATCGGATGGTTGAAATCTAGCTAAAGTCGGTCGAGTCTTTGGGGCTCAGTCGTGCAGCTTCCGATAGGCTGCTAGGCAACGCTCCGCGGTTTCCATCTCGGTGTAATCGCTGCCTTCTTGTTCGATCAGATAGTATTCGATGCCGCCGGAACTCTCGGCTGCGGCGAACAGCTTTTTCCATGGTGCTACGCCTTCTCCAAACAACACGCGATATCCCTTCTCCGGAGACCAATCCTTGCAGTGCATGGAGCGGATGCGTCCTGGGTTTTTCTCGACCCAGGCGACAGGGTCACTACCCGCTTCCAGGCAAGTGCCGACATCCAGTTGCAACATGATACTGCGCTCCGTGTTTGCGGCGAGCAGGTCGATCGGCTTCTGCCCATCGACCGGCTTCCACTCCAGATCGTGGTTGTGATATCCGGCGTGCAGTCCGTGGCTGACCAGCGTGGCGTTCGCCTTGTTCAGCGTCTCTGCGATCCCCTTCCAGCCGTCAATGTCCTTCACGTCGCCGGGATGGGCCAGCACGACATAGCGTGCGCCAAGAGCTTGGTTCAGCTCGATGGCCTTGCCGATCCCGCCCGGCGTGAAGGATTGCGAAGAGTTGTGGGTGGAGTAGCAATGAACACGGAGAGCGTCGAGTTCCCCGCGGACCTGTTTGGCGTAGTCGAGGGTCCAATCATAATAGGGTGCATAAAACTCGACGCACTCATACCCCAGCTTCGCCACGCCCCGCACTGTTCCCATCACGTCATTTTTCAGGCCGTTACGAACGGAGTAGAGTTCGAGCCCGATGGGGATGTGTTTAGTGGCAGCCAGGGTCGCCCACAGCGGCGCCGCCGCGAAAAAAGCGAGAAACGAGCGGCGTGAAACGTTGTCCTGTGTTTCCATAGCGGACAGACCCTATCACAAGAAAGGCGAGATTGGAGATGTTGACACGCTAGCAGTGTGTTGCTCGGCAGGCAACGGTTGGAACGGGGCCTTTTGCGAATGGCGCTGTCAGGATATGCTTTCCGTGTACAACGTGAATACTTGTTTGCAACTCGGTGGGGAGAAGTGCGAGTCGTTCGCGCAGGGAGCGCGGGGATGAGCTTTCGGGCAAAGCTATTTTGGATCTTCCTGGTGACCGTGCTGGCCTCGGTTTCCGTCGTCGCCTACGGCGTGGTGCATTACACGCAGGCCGTCTTCGAGGAGATGGACGCGCAGCGCACAGAGGCGCTGGTGGCGCAATTCAATAAGGAATTCGAGCAGGGCGGCGATGCGGTAGTGCAGCAGGTGGAGAACGTCGCCAACGGCGAGATCACGCTGAAAGTGGCCATCGATCTGGCGCGGCCGAACGCGGATCAGTCGTTGTATGTGCACGACGCCATCGGCGTGTCGCAAGATCATGGCATGGAGTTCGTGGAATTTGTGAACTGGGACGGCACCATCATTTCGTCCGCGCAGTATCCGGCACGCGACGGCTACAAGAATGATTGGGTCACCGCTACGAAGGATTGGCGCGGCTCACGCGCATTTTTGAAGAAGGAAGAACTGCCGGACGGCGTGGCTCTCGCGGTGACCGCGGTGCGCACGGTTTCCGGCGGCAACGACAAGAACCTTTATGTTATCGGCGGACGCCGGTTGGATCAGAACTTTCTGGCATCGTTAGTGCTCCCGTCGGGGATGCGCGCTCTGCTGTATCGCAATCTGGAGCCGAATTTTGTGGAAGCGGCGCTGACGGATGTGAACGGAAGCGCTGATAATCCGGACCGTTTTCGCGCCGTAATCGAGCAAGTGCAAAGAAATCCGCAGCCGGTGGTGCGCACGATTAACTGGACGTCGGATGCCGCTTCCGCCGAGGCGTTTCATGCGATGCCGTTACTGGGCAGGAACAATGAGTTGCTGGGAGTCCTTTTGGTCGGCAGCTCGCGCAAGGAATTGGTGCTGCTGACTCGGCGCATCGTGACCATTGCGGCGGTGGTGGCTGCGGCGGCGATTCTCGTGGGTTTGCTGGTGAGCTTGTGGATCGCTGCGCGCATCACCCGGCCCGTGGAAGAGCTGGCGGAAGGCGCGCGCGAAGTGGCGACCGGGCGGTGGGACACGCGCATTGATGTGCGCGGGACGGACGAAATCGGGCAATTGGGGACCGCGTTCAACGATATGACGCGGACGCTGGCGGTGCAGAAGGAACGGCTGGTGCAGACGGAGCGCGTGGCGGCGTGGCGCGAATTGGCGCGGCGGCTCGCCCATGAATTGCGCAATCCGCTCTTTCCCATGCAAATCACGGTGGAGAACATGCAGCGGGCCAAGCAGTTGGAGGCCAAGCAGTTCCTGGAGGTTTTCAACGAGTCCACGGCCACGCTGAAGACGGAACTGACGAATCTGAATACGATTGTCGGGCGCTTCAACGATTTCTCAAAGATGCCGGCGCCGCAATTTGCCAAAGTGAACGTGAATGAAACTTTGCGAGCGGCGATACGACTGTTTGAGGCGCAATTCAACGCGGTGGGCAAGCCCACGATTACCACGGAATTTTTCTTGACCGAGCCTTTGCCGGAAATTGACGCAGACGCGGACCTTCTGCACAAAGCGTTCCAGAATTTGGTGCTGAACGCACTGGATGCCATGCCAGCGGGCGGCACGCTGACGCTGCGCACGTCCGAACGCGAGCGTAACATTCGCATTGAAGTTGCGGATACGGGCAAGGGACTGACGCCGGAAGAATGCTCGCGGCTGTTTACGCCGTACTACACGACGAAGCAGCAGGGAACCGGCCTGGGACTTGCCATCGTGCAATCGGTGGTGAGCGATCACCGCGGGACGATCAGCGTCACGAGCGACGAGGGGCATGGAACGTCGTTCAAGATTGATTTGCCGCAGCGGCAGGCCGTGCAACGCCCGGCTCCCGCCGAAGGCGGCGTTGCTGATGCCAAAAATTCGCCGAAGACTTTGGCGGCGGCAAGCGACTGACGCAGCGCAAAGGACCGATGCTTGCCGCGCAAAGCTCACCTGCTACTCGTTGACGACGACCCCAACACCCTGGCTTCTCTTTCCCGCGCTTTCCGTTTGGCCGGGCACGAAGCGACCGTATGCGACAACGCGGGACGCGCGCTGGAGCTTTTGCGCACCGACAGTTTCGATTTGATTCTTTCCGACGTGGTCATGCCTGGAAAAAGCGGGCTGGAGCTTCTCGAAGACCTGAAGAAGGCCGGCGTGAAGACTCCTATCGTGCTGATTTCCGGGCAGGCGAACATTGAAATGGCGGTGCGCGCGACGAAGCTTGGCGCGCTCGATTTTCTGGAGAAGCCGCTGTCCACCGACAAATTGCTGGTCACCGTGGAAAATGCGCTGCGTTTGTCGAGGCTGGAAGATGAGAATCGCGAGCTGCGCCATCGGCTCGGCAAACACGAGCTGATTGGATCAGGTCCATCGATGGCGCGGCTGCTGGCGCAGATAGAACGCGTGGCGGCAAGCGAAACGCGCGTGTGCATTCTGGGGGAAACGGGCACGGGAAAAGAGTTGGTGGCGCGCGCCATTCACGAGAAATCGGCGCGGCGCGAAAATGCGTTTGTGACGCTGAACTGTGCGGCGGTGCCCGCGGAATTGATCGAGTCGGAGCTGTTTGGCCATGAGAAAGGCGCGTTCACCGGGGCAGCCGCGAAACATGCCGGGAAATTCGAGCAAGCGGACGGGGGCACGCTGTTTTTGGACGAGATTGGCGACATGCCGGTGGCCATGCAGGCGAAATTGCTGCGCGTGCTGGAGGAAGGCGAGGTCGAGCGGGTGGGAGGGGACAAGCCCATTCGCGTGAATGTGCGCGTGCTGGTGGCTACGCACCGGAACCTGGAAGAGTTGGTGAAGCAGAATGCGTTTCGACGGGATCTGTTTCATCGCGTTTACGTTTTTCCGTTGGCGCTGCCGCCGCTGCGCGAGCGGCCCGAGGATTTTCCGGAGTTGGTGGGCCATTTTGCGCGTCAAGTGGCGGCGCAGAATGGGTGGAAAGAGAAGACTTTTGCCGAAGACGCAATCGCGGAGCTGCGGCGCTACAGTTGGCCGGGAAACGTGCGCGAACTGCGCAATGTGGTGGAGCGGCTGGTGCTGCTGGCAGGAGAAGGAGCAGTAAACGGCGCGGACGTGCGCATGGCTTTGCCAGGAGCAAGCGGCGGCACGAGCGGCGCAGGTGCTGCGAGCGCCGAATCGTCCGGAACGCTCGCGGACAGGACCGAAGCGTTTGAGAAGGAAGTGCTGCTGGCGGAAATCCGGCGGCACAACTTTCACATGACCAATGTGGCGCGGGCGTTGGGCCTGGAACGCAGTCATTTGTACAAGAAGTGCCAGCAGTTGGGAATTGATCTACAGTCGCTGCGCAAACCTGAGTAAATTCTGAAGGACCGCGTGCATCACAGCGAATCGGTGGCCACCGCGGGAGTGGAGTTGATCGCCGAAGATGCCGGCGAGCGGCTAACGCGGATGGACCGCGATGTCGAAGCCGATCGGCTCCTGGCGGATTTGAAGAATCGGCGCCGCTTGCCGGGATAGGTGGTTTTTTTCGCGCCTCTTACCTAAATGCGTCTTCTAGGCCCGCGGTTAGGGCCCGCGTGACAATACCTACCGCCGCCGACAACAGATACGAACTGAGAGGCGCGATACCGTCGATTTCTTGAAAGACCATCGCAAAGACTGCGATCCATGCGATCGAGCCTACGAAGATTCCCACATACGGAATGGCCAACAAGGCGAGGACTATGGATCCCAAGAGTAGAGGTCGGAGGATATCCACGAAGTGCCCCTCCCCGGCCATAAACCACTTCGCAATGACGAAGCACAACCCAATTTGTAGCAAAGCGAGAATCGCCGCGACGGGAAGCACAAGCAGCAGGTCGACGCCTAGCTGCATTGAGCGTTCTACCTCTCCTTTCGAGTAAAGCTCGATGCCTAGGACAAGAAATGGAAGCGAGTTTGCAATGGCCCATATGAAACAACCGTAGTACAGCGCCTTCGGGTCATGCGAGGTTCGGCGGATCGCTGCATCATCCCACAAAGCGATTCGCAGGGCTTCGCGCAAATAGTGCATCGGAGCAAATCCCGACGGCGGGGGCAGTGTATCGTCAGGATTGGTTGCAGGCGGGACGCCGGCACAATTGTGAGTCATGCCATAATCCATACCGCAAACATTACACTTCATAGCCCACCTGTCTTCGGTTCCGGACGCGGCAGACTATACCACGAACACAACAAACCTAAGCGTTAGGGGGTATGTGGGGCGATTCGCTCGTGCGAGAATGGCGCGGTGAATCCTTGGTTCATCGGGGCGCCGGCGATCGCGGCTGCGGCGGCGGGGATTGCTGCTTACGGCGGTATGTATCCGCGCGCGCAGCTTTTTGGCCCCACGATTAACCGCACCAATTCGCCTCGCAAGCTGGCCATTACCTTTGACGACGGACCAAATCCGGCGATTACGCCAAAACTACTGGACCTGCTCGATCGCTTCAAAGCGCCGGCGACTTTCTTCTTGATCGGGCGATACATCCGCGAGTGTCCGGAACTAGTCAGCGAGATTTCGTCGCGCGGGCATGTCGTCGGCAATCATACGGAGTCGCACCCCAATCTTTTTTGGAAGAACCCGTCGGAAATACGCGTCGAGCTGCGCTTGACGCATTCCGCGATCAAGAACGCGCTCGGTGCGCCGCCAAAATGGTTTCGTCCACCGTTCGGCTTCCGCAATCCTTGGCTTGCGGCGGAGGCGCGTGAGCTCAGCATGCGCGTCGTGATGTGGACCCTCCTGCCCGGCGACTGGCGAGCGCCTTCGGCGGAATGGCTCATTCGTCGCATGCAGCCCATCGCGTCCCGCGCCCAGCGTGCGTTAGCGCACGCGTCCGGCACCGGCGAAATATTGTGTCTCCATGACGGGAGCCACCACGAGCAAAACGCGGATCGCACGCGCACGCTGTCCGCGCTCGAGCATTGGCTGCCGCGCTGGCGCGACCTCGGGCTTGAATTTGTTACAATCGAGAATGCGGTGAGTGCGCCCGCACTTTGAATATGGACGAGAGAGCCTTTTACAACGAGAAGGAAGAAACGCGAAAAATCAAACTGGTCTGCCCCAGCTGCCGCGGCGAATTTGAAGCGCCCGTGCGCTGGAAAGTGTGCAGGAAAAGAAAGGAGCTTCCACGCGGCGCGGGCGAAGAGGATCGGAAGAAATTTGCCAAGGCCACTTCGTACATGGTGCGCCTTGATGATTTAGTGGCTTGTTATAAGTGCCGCAAGCGCTTTGAGCTCACCGGACAATCGACGGTGCTCATCTCCGACGCGTTGGGCGATCCCAGCGTCGACCCGGAAAATTTCGGGAATCGCTGATCCACACGCAACTCCTAAATCTCCGGATAGAGGTCGAAGAAGGCTTCGATCGACTGACGAAAGGTCGACTCGATTTCTTCCTTGCTGCCTTCAATCAAGTGCATCGTGACGCGCGCGGTGCGCCCATTCTTTAGCACTACCGTGGCGTCCTTCACTTCGCCGAGGTCCTCCTCCGGCAGCAATCGCATCCCGTAGATGAGCGCCAGTTTCGCCATGCCGTCCTCCTGCCACTGCCACAGCCTAGACCGCGCGAATCGGGCGGTCAAATGGAGTGCCCTCAAGGGATTTGCGCGCGCACGACCGCTGCGAAGGTATACTACGAGCATCCGTAGTTCATCCAGCCGCATCGCATGACAACATGGAGGATCGCCGTGAACCGCATGCGCCTGCAATTGGTTCTTTCCCTTTTCGTGCTTGCCTCGTCCAGTTTGGCCTTTGCACAGGAGCCTGAAGGCCCGCAAACTTCGGCGCCGCTTCCGGTGGCGCCGGTAGCGCGGCCTGCGGTCGAGAGGCGCGTTGGCGCGAGCGACAAGGTTAGGGTTCCCGCCGGCACGCGCGTTGCGGTTGTTTTGGAAAACGGCATCTCCACGCGCAGCGCCAAAGCCGGCGATTCGCTTTATTTCCGGACTTCATTTCCCGTCACGCAGAACAATCGCGTAGTTATTCCCGTCGGTTCTTATCTTCGCGGCGAACTGCTCGAATCCAAGCGGCCAGGGCGGATTAAAGGGCGCGGTGAGTTTCGCATGCGGCTGAACACTTTAATTTTTCCGAACGGCTACACGGTCGATTTGACCGCCGTGCCGCGCAGCGCAGACTCGGGCGGTAATGAAACCATGGATCCCGAGGGGAAAGTGACCGGACCGGGCGGCAACGGAAAAGATGTTGCCACGGTTGCGACGACGACAGTGACTGGTGCAGGCATCGGAGCAATCGCGGCCGGAGCTAAGGGCGCTGGCATTGGCGCCGGGATCGGGGGCCTTGCGGGCCTGGGCGCGGTGCTCCTCACGCGCGGGCCGGAGGCGCAGTTGCCGCGCGGCTCAACGCTGGACATTGTGCTCGAGCACGCTCTTGCTCTGGACGCGGACCAGATTCAATACCGGCACGTGGGCGATTCATCGCCGATTACGCCGCCGCCGGCCCAGCCGCACTAATTGCAGGTGTTCCAACTTGAATTTACGTTTCAGAGCCTGCTGCGTCCGGCGGAGACCTACGCGGTCGCTTGTCGTTGCGTGTCGGCGAATCGCAGGGGGCTGAAGCGTTCGCAATCGATGACTATGCGCGATTCGGTGATCCACTCGCGCATCCATCGCGCCGTTATGGGCGCAAGCGTTATGCCGCTGCGGAAGTGACCGGTGGCAATCAGCAATCCCTCGAGAGCCGCGGCGCCGAGAATCGGCAAATGGTCGGGAGAAGCCGGCCGCAATCCCGCCCAGCTTTCTTCCACTCGTGCGGACGCAAGCCCGGGCGCCAGCTCGAGTGCGCCGGACATTAGCTGCTCCAACCCGCTCGCGGTCACATGTTTATCGAAGCCGACGTACTCAACGGTTGCGCCGGCTAGAATCCTGCCATCGTTCCGCGGCACCAGGTAAATCTTATCCGACCACAGAACGCGCTCAATCTCCACTCCGTTCGCGCGCAACGCCGCCATTTGACCTTTCGCCGGTTTCACGGGTGCACAGATTTCCGCTCCGGCAATCTGCGCCGAAAAGCATCCAGCCGCGATGATCGTCCATTTTGCGAAAACCCTTTCGTCTCCTTCGGCGAAAATCAATCCGGCGCAGCGATCTCCGTCTCGCCAAATCGACGTCACCTTGCGCCTGGCAAATACTTCCGCGCCGCTCTTGCGCGCGGCGAATAGAACGGCGCGTGTCAGCGCTCGGTTGTCAACCGAAGCCTCCTCCGGCCGCAGCACTGCGGCTTCCAGCCCGGGATTCAGAGCAGGCTCGAGTTCGCGTGCGTCCTCGGCGCGAATCGCTTCAGCCTTCAGGCCCAGCCCATGATGTAGTGCGATCACCGTGCTCAACTCGCGCGCGGCGTCGCGCGAAAACAATGCCTGCAAGGTGCCTTTCGGACGAAACCCCACATTTTGGCCGGAAATCTCTTCGACGTTCTCCACAAATTGCGGATACAGCGCCATGCTCGCCGTGGCGAGCGGCACCATCGGTATAGTCGCGGGGCTCTCCGGCGCTGGAGACAAAATCCCCGCGCCTGCCCAGGAAGCTTCGTGCCCTGGGTCTGCCTGGTCGAAGACAGCGACGCGCACGCCAGCTTGCGCCAGCTCCAGCGCGATCGACCCACCGATCAATCCTCCGCCGGCGATGGCCACGTCAAATGCTTTCATCATCGGCTCTTCACGCGCACCATTTACAGGGAGCTTGCCAACTCCTGGGAAAGTACTTCGGCCTTCTTCGCTGCGTTTTTCGCGCGCGTCCAATCTCCGCTGCTGGCTGCCTCATGGGCTTCGGCCATGAAGCTCCGCACTTTCGAAGCCAGGTCTTGTTGCATGGCGTTAAGGGCCTTCCCGTCGGCGGCGCCGATGTTGCGCTCCGCGACGCTCAAGCTCTGGCTGATCTGCTGCTGTGCTGTGCGGGTCTCCGCCGCGGTCAGTTGCGGTGCGATCTGGGGCACGCCCGGTCTGTTGGCCGCATCATTTTGCGAAGAACTGCCGGCGGGCAGGCGGGGCCGTGCAGGAGCGCTGCGTGCGATAACCAGCGCCGAAGGAGGCGGCTGCACATCGAGCGTCGCGCCCGCGAGAGGATCTTCGCTTTCTTCGCTCTGCGCTGGCGCGCCAACTGGCGCCAAAGGATGCGCGTAGGCAAGTGTACTCCACGGAAACGGAGTGGCTTTTACTTGGCGCTGCGCGCATCCGCTTGCCAGCATCATGCAGGCGCACGAGGCGGCAGCGCCAAGTCGCGCGCACCAGTGCTGCGAAAAGTGACAGAGCTGAGTGGTTCCCGTCATTCTCAGGCCGCGAGCGGCAGCTCGATTCGGAAAGTCGTTCCCCGGCCAACCTCCGTCGTAAAGTCTATCGAACCGTTGTGGAGCTGTACAATTCGGAACGTGCTGGCCAATCCGATGCCGCTGCCGCCGGGCCGCGTTGTAAAGAAAAGCTGAAAAATTTTCTGGCGATTTTCCACGGGAATGCCTTTTCCGGTATCGCCCACGGTAATCTCCGCCATTTCGCCGCGGCGGCTAAGCATCAAACGCAGTTGCCCTCCAGTGGGCATAGCCTCGACGGCGTTGAGCACAAGGTTCAGCACCGCTTGCTTCAACAGCCCGCGATCCACGTAGACTTCCGGCACGTCAATCGGCAAAAGCTGCGCCACATGTATTTTCGCCTTCTGCAGTTGCGGCTTGGCGATCTCGATCACCTCTTTCAGGACGTCCGCGAGCTGCGTGGCCTCCAGACGCACGTCCATGGGGCGCGTGAAATCAAGGAAGCGCTTGACCACTGCGTCGAGACGATCGATTTCTTTATCGAGCACCTGCACGGCTTGCTGCGAGCCGCTGTCCGGGTCCGCGGGCAAAGACTCTTTTAAATTTTCGAGCCACAAGCGCATGGAGTTCAGCGGATTCTTCACTTCATGCGCAACGCCAGCGGTGATGCGCCCCAGCGCCGCCAGCCGCTCGCTTACTTGCAACTGCGTATTGATGCTTTCGATGGAGTCAAGATCGCGCAGCGTCACCAGCGCGCCCATGCGCTCTCCGTCTTCTTGAATCGCCTGTACGCTTACGCCAACGCGCCTGGTTCCGGCGGCTGTATCCAGGTCCGTTTCCGTCACGATCTCGATCAACTCGTCGCCCTGCACATGCAGGACTTCATGCAAAGGATGCCCCATCGGGAAAATTTCGTTCACACGGCGTCCCAAAAAGTGTCCAGCGGGCGCGCCGAGAAATTTTTCCGCCGCAGGGCTGACCATCACCGCGCGCGCGTCACGTGTGAACAGCAGCAGGCCGTCTTCCAGCCCGGCCATCACCGAATCCATATTCTCGCGCAGGGTGCTGAAGATTTCGTGGACGCCCCGCAACTGCTGCCCGACTTGCGTGATTTTCCGGCTCACCTGCCCTAGCTCGTCAGTGCCGGCGAATCCTTTCGCTTCCCCTGCTGGCGCATCATATTGCCCGGCGGAAATGCGATCCAATTGCGCGGAGATATCCTTCAGTGGCGCCAGCGTCGCCCGGCTGACCACCGCGGCGAGCACCGTGGAAATCACCAAGGCCAGTAAGACGATGGTGCCGAATTTCCGCAGGTTCCCGGAAATTTCATTGAGCAGAAGGCCGGAAGACACTACCACGCGCACTTCGCCAAAGGGCTGATCGCCATTGTTGAAGGGAAAATCCAGCTCGTAAACCTGCGGCGGCCCCGCCAGCACCTTGGCCTGATGCAGGTAGCCGCGTCGCGTCAGTTGCGAGATGTTTGTTCGCCGCGCGAGAAATTTTCCGCGCAGCGATTCGTCCGTCGAAATCAGGACTTTCCCCGCATTGTTCGTAATCGACACTTCATAGATGGATGGCGTGTCGAGCTTGGCGGCTTTCAGTTGAGCGTTCAGTCCCTCGCTTGTTCGGAACGCCTGTTGCACGTAGTCGTTCACGTCCGTCGCGTCGTTCGAAGCGGGGCGCAACCCGCGCTCCGCGGCTTCCGCCAGGGCGCGCTTGGCTTGCTCGAACACCTGGTTGGCGATCTCCAGCGTGCGTTTATCCGTTTGTTGGAGAACCTGCTCGAACAGCTGCGCGACGAACACCGCGGACAGCACGGCCACCACGAGCAGCACCAGGCCCGTCATAATCAGCGTGAGTTTCGTGCGCAGCCGCAGCTGCATCGAGTGTCTCTACACCGTTTCGGCGCGTTCGCCGCCGTATTCTTTTAATTTGTTGTGCAAAGTCTTCAGGCTGATGCCCAGCAAATCCGCCGCCCGCGTCTTGTTGTTTCCCGTGGCGTTCAGCGTTTGCAGGATGAGCTCGCGTTCCGCGGCATCCACCGTCGTGCCCACCGGGAATTTGATGCTCGACAAATCACTGGGCCCCTTGCCTTGCGATTTCCCGAATTCATCGGGCAGGCAGCTTCGCGTGATCAGGTCCTTTTCGCACATGATGGTCGAGCGTTCCAGCACGTTGCGCAGTTCGCGGATGTTGCCCGGCCAGGTATGGCTCATGAAAATATCCATCACTTCCGCGCCGATGCCGCGGACGTGCTTGCCGTGTTTTTCGTTCACGTCGTGGAGGATATATTCCACCAGCGGCGGGATGTCGTCTTTGTGATCCCGCAACGGGGGCAAGTGGATATGAAACACATTCAGGCGAAAGAAAAGATCCTGGCGCATTTGCCCTTGCCCGACGGCGCTCTCCGGGTCTTTGTTGGTTGCCGCGAGCACGCGCACGTCCACCGGCGTTTCGCTTTTGCTTCCCAGGCGCCGCACCTTGCGATCTTCCAGGACGCGCAGCAGCTTCGCTTGTGTCGGCGCGGGCATCTCTCCGATTTCGTCGAGCAGCAGTGTTCCGCCATCCGCCAGTTCGAAGCAGCCGATGCGGCGCTCCGCCGCCCCGGTGAACGCCCCGCGCTCGTGCCCAAAAATTTCGCTCTCCATCAGCGTTTCGGGGATCGCGGAGCAATTGATGGCCACGAATGGCCCGCCCGCGCGCGGCGAAAGCTTATGGATCGTTCGCGCAACGATCTCCTTGCCGGAGCCGGTCTCCCCGGTGATCAATACCGAGGCAGAACTGGGCGCCGCCATTTCCACGATGCGCATCACGTCCTGCATCGACTTAGACCCGCCGACCAGGTCGCCGAGCCGTCCGGTCTCCCGCAACTGCCTTTGCAGCACCGCCAACTGCCGCGCATCGCGCGCTTTGCTCAGCGCGCGGTCCAGCAGCGCGCGTAGCACCGGCCCCTTCAGCGGCTTTTCGATGTACCAGAAGGCCCCCGCTTCAATGGCCGCCACCGCGCGCTCGTCGTTTCCTTTTCCGGTAATGATGATCGCCGGCACGTCGTGCAGGTCCGCGCCCAGCTGCTTCAGCAGATCCAGCCCGTTCATTCCGGGCAGCTCCACGTCGGCAATCAAGGTATCCGGCTGGTAGCTGGCAAATTTCGCCAGCACGTCCTCGGCGCTGGGCACGCCAAGAACGTCATAGCCCCATTTTTGCAGCAGTTGCTCGTAGCCCTTTCGCGCGTTATCTTCGTCTTCGACAATCAGGACGCGGTCTTTTCTTTCTCCGGTCTCCACCGCGCGCACCGCCATTTTCGTATCGTCGCCCATGCGCTTCTGCCTCTCCCTGAGTACACTTGGCGTAGTTGATTTCTGCATAGGCTGGATACTTTGACTGTAACAAGCCGCGTAGCCGCTTGCCAAGCATCTGGAACAAGTAGGGGCGCAGCACGCTGCGCCCCTGCCTGACACGGCCTTAAACGACAGCTATTCCTTCAACAAATACAGCGCCCGCTCCAGCTCCAACTCCATCTTGGCGCCCTTCGGCAGGTCGATTTCGTGCCCGCGGCCCGATTCCATCAGATAGGCCGCGATGGCGGCCGCTGCCGCCCCCGCCGCGGCTTCTTTCTTGTTTTTGTCCTTCACGCCCATGACTGCACCCATCGCCGCCCCCGCCACGGCCGCTTCCGCCGCTGCTTGCTGGGTGCTGGTGCGCCCTTCGATCAATCCCTCCCGCCCCGCCGTTCCTGTTTTCACGCTGTGATCGCCCGGCACGCTCACCACTTCCGCCACGATGGGCAATGTCGCGAACTTGGTGCGAATCTCGTCAAACGTAAGCCAGATCTTCGCCCGCCCTGCAACCCCCGCGGACTCGACGCGGCTAACGTGCCCGCGAATCTCTGCGCCAGGCGGAAGATAGATTCCGCTGCCCGCCTCCAGCGGCTCCAAAGTTGTCGCTTTGAAGCGTTTCTTCTCGCGCGTCTCCTTGGTGTCCAGCTCGTCTTCGAGCCGCACCAGGAATTTCGTCCCCGGGACCACCGCATACGCCTCAACGGGCAAATCGGCGTGACGGCGTCCGTCCGCTGGACGCCCAGTCTGCTCCGCCGTTGGCGAAACCGCCGGTGAATCCTGCGTCTGGCCCTGTGCGACTGCCGTCGCGGCCCAGCCAAATCCGAGCAGCGCCATAACGCTCGCGGCGCCAAAAAGCTTGCTGCTGCGTTTCATGCCTGCCTCCTCATTCGAAACACACCTCCACCAATGCACCTCGCCAGCCAATGCCGGCATTTTCAGGCACCTGCTATGTCCTTGAATTAATTGACTATATAGCGAGGTCGTAACAGCATTGGTTGCGACCCGCGAGCGCCTGTCGGCCCCCGCCGCCAGCCCTGCCGCAAAATCACGACACCCGCGGCTCGGCGAAACTCAGCGCCCTCTGCGTCTCTGCGTTAGGATCTTCTTCCTCTTCTCTGTGCGCTCTGTGTTGAGTCTTGGTTTTCGCTCCAGAAATCGCCGGACGCGCCGCAGCACCTTCGCATACATCGCCGGAGTCAGCAGTCCCGTCTGCGTATTCTGTTGGCTCGGATGGTAGACTCCAAACAGCCGCATCCCCGCCCCCGGAAAATCCACTTCCGCGCCGTGCGCGAATCGATAGGCTACCCGTGCGGGAATCGCTCCGCGATGTTTCAGGATTCCCAGGAAGACATCCCACCCGATTTTTCCCAGCGCCAGCACACCCCTGGGCCGCAATAGGTCGATCTCGCGTTCCAGGTATCCGCGGCAATTTAGAATTTCGGACGGCAGCGGCTTGTTGTCCGGCGGAGCGCAGCGCGCCGCCGCCGCAATATAGACATTCTTCAATCGCAAACCGTCGTCGCGATTCACCGCATTCGGCTGGTTTGCAAAGCCCGCATCGTACAGCGCCTGATACAAAAAGACGCCCGAACGATCGCCGGTAAACATCCGTCCGGTGCGGTTCGATCCGTGCGCACCCGGCGCTAGTCCCACAATCAGCAGTTGCGCTGCCGGGTCGCCGAATCCGGGCACCGGCTTGCCCCAGTACGTGCAATCCCGGTAAGCAAGCCGTTTCTCGCGCGCGACGCGTTCGCGATACTCCACCAGCCGCGGGCATCTCCGGCAGGCCACAATCTCGTTGTCCAAGACACGAAGCAATTCTGATCTGTCCGCCATGCTGAGCTCACCCGCTCGTCGTACGGTCGCGCGCTAAGGTGAGCGTCAAGGGCGAGCGCTTCTCTTTGTCTCAGGCGCACTCCGCGCGAGCAAAGCATTGAGCTCCGCAAACGGTATTGCCCCCTCGAACGTGGACGCGTATGTCCCCGTCTCCAACAACTCTTTGCCGATACGCCGCACTAGTCCTAGCGCGGATCGCATCACACCCGAACCGATGCTCGCTCGTGCCACGCCAAGCTTCTCGAGCTCCGGGATCGACGGGCAGCCCGGTGTAACTAGAATATTCAGCGGTGCCGCCACGGCCTTCACCAATTTCTCAATCAGCGGGCGCTCCTTCACGCCGGGTGCGAACACGCAATCCGCTCCAGCCGCGCGATATGCCCGGAGCCGCTCAACCGTGCGTTCAAACCGCGTAGCCTCTGGTCCGATCGGCATCAAGTAAACATCCGTGCGCGCGTTAATCACCAACGGGACGCCCGCGGATGCTGAAGTTTCGCGAAGGGCCCGAATTTTCCCCGCCTGCAACGCCGTCTCCACTTGAGAGCTCTCCGTATCGCCGATAACATCTTCGAAGTTCAATCCTACCGCGCCGGCGGCAACAATCGCCTTCGCGGTTTCGGCCATGTCCTTCGGCGTGATTCCGTATCCCGATTCCATGTCTGCGGTTACCGGCACGCGCACCGCTCGCGCGATTCGTGCCACTGCTTCCAGCATTTCGTCGCGAGAGATGCGCTGCCCGTCCGGGTAACCCAATGAAAACGCCACGCCGGCGCTGGTGGTAGCGATCGCCGGATAGCCCAGCTCCTCCAGCACGCGCGCGCTGGCCACGTCCCAAGCATTCGGCAACACCAGCATGCGCGGTCGGCTATGCAGCTTCCTTAATAGTTCTGCTTTTCGTCCTTGCGCTTGAGTATCCATCACAGATCTCCTTCGTCGGGTTTCACTGCAACAGCCGCAACACCTCGTCGTGAATCTTCCCGTTCGTGCTCAAATAAGTCCCCGTGTAGATCGTCCGCTCGCCGCTCACGTTCGTCGACTTTCCTCCCGCCTCCTCCACAATCACTCCCAGCGGCGCTATGTCCCACGGTTTCGACGTCCAGTCCAGCGCCGCTTCCGTGGCTCCTTCCGCGACCAGCATGTGCTGCCAGAATCCTCCTAAAGCGCGCCCGCTGCGAGCGGCATCGGGAACGCGCCGGATTTTTTCTTGAGCCAATTTGTCCTTGCTCGGCCCCGTCCCCGTGGTGAACACCATCGCTTCGCTCAGTTTCGCGACGCTCGAGACGTGAATCCTCTTGCCATTGCGATACGCGCCCTCGCCGCGATACGCCCACCAGCGGCTCGCGAGTCCCGGCGCGCTGGCCATCCCCGCCACGATTTCCCCGTCGCGTTCGATCGCCAGCAGCGTTCCAAACGTCGGAATGCCCCGCGAAAATTCCTCCGTTCCGTCGATCGGATCGATAATTAGCCGCGCGCTCTTTCCGGGACGTGGACTCTTTTCCCCGCTGACGCTCATTTCTTCGCCCAGCACATCGAGTGCCAGGCCGCTCGCCGCCACTTTCGCGCGTGCCATCTCCTCCACGGCGCGGTCCGCCTGTGTAACCGCCGTCCCATCACCCTTTCTTTCCACGCGCATCTCATCCGCGCGAAAATATTTCATCGCTATGGCATCCGCTTCCTTCGCAATGTCCTCCAGCAGCGACCCATACTCCGCTCGATAGCTCATCATCTCCCCTGCGCTTCCGCCGGAAAACCGCGCCTTGACCAAATCCGCTCGCGCCCCCTAGCATACAAACTTACCCCAATGTCTGCTCAAGCCAACACCGGAACGGTGCTCGACCGCATTCTCGATGCGCGCCGCGCAGCGGTCGATCACCGCAAGAAGGTCCTGCCGGAAACCGCGCTGAAGTACGGCGTGAAAGCCGCCACTCCGCTGCGCGATTTCGCCGCCGCGCTCTCCCGCGACGGCCTCAACATTCTCGCCGAACTAAAACCCGCCTCACCATCGCGTGGTGTTCTACGCGAGCCCTTCGATGCTGTCGCGCTGGCTCGTTCGCTCGAAGCCGCTGGCGCTGCCGCCCTTTCCATCCTCACCGAGGAAGAATTCTTTCACGGCTCCCTCAAGAATCTTCGCGAAGCCAGAAAAACCATCTCCCTCCCCGTCCTTCGCAAGGATTTTATTTTCGATCCCTGGCAAGTTTGGGAAACCCGCGCCAACGATGCCGACAGTTTCCTTCTAATCGTCGCCACCCTCGGCGACGCCGCGCTCCGCGAACTCATCGCCCTCGGACGCGAACTCGGCATGGAGCCGCTCGTCGAAGTTCACACCGCAGCCGAGCTCGACCGCGCGCTGGCCGCGAACGCTCGCATCCTCGGTGTCAACAATCGCGACTTGAAGACGCTCACCGTCCGCGCGGAAACTTCCTTCGAGCTGGTCGGCCAAATTCCCGATTATTGTATCGCGGTCAGCGAATCCGGCTTGCGCACCCACGATGATCTTCTTCGTCTGCGCTCCGCCGGCTTCGATGCTTTCCTCATCGGCGAACATCTCATGCTCGCGCCCGATCCTGCCGCTGCGCTTGCAGACCTGCTCGGCACGGCGGCGCCGCAAGGCTAACACGATATGATCCGCATCAAAATCTGCGGTATCACCAATCTCGCCGACGCCAAAGCCGCCACCGACGCGGGCGCCAACGCCCTCGGCTTCAACTTCTATGAAAAAAGCCTGCGTCGCGTGGTGACCGCCGACGCCGCACAAATCCGCGCCAAGCTCCCCAAGGAAATCGAAGCCGTCGGCGTCTTCGTCAACGCCAAGCCCGCCGACATCAACTCTCTGCGCGCTTTCGTGCGCTTTGACGCCGCGCAGCTCCACGGCGACGAAACCCCCGAAATCGTTTCGCGTGTCGCCAGCTCGCTCCCGGTCATCAAAGCTTTTCGCGTTGACGCCAATTTTGCCCTTACTACGCTGAATCGCTATGCCGCCGCCTTCGCCTTCCTTCTCGATGGTGCGCGCGCCGGCCAATATGGTGGCACCGGCCAGACCACCGATTGGGACTTGGCTCGCTGCGCTGCCACCTCGCACCGTATTATTTTGTCAGGCGGCCTTAAGGTCGAAAACGTCGCGGAGGCCATTCGTATCGTTCATCCGTACGGTGTTGATGTCGCCAGCGGCCTGGAGACGAAGCCGGGCAAAAAAGATCACGCCCGGCTCAAGGAATTTATCGACGAGGTTCGCCGCGCCGAGCAGCAGCTCGAGCAGCAACGCGAACCGCCAAAAGAGAATCCTACCCAGCCATGAGCTCCATCCTCCAATCGCCGACTACCGCGCCGGGCCGCTTCGGCCCCTACGGCGGCCGCTACGTGCCCGAAACGCTGATGGTTCCGCTCTTCGAGCTCGAGCGCGCCTACGAAATCGCCAAGTCCGACGCATCGTTCCAGTCGCAACTGCAAAGCTTGCTGAAGAATTTCGCGGGACGTCCCACGCCGCTGCAATTCGCCTCGCGCCTGACCGCACACCTCGGCGGGCTTGCCCCGACCGGGTCGGGGCCCCGCATCTACCTCAAGCGTGAGGACCTCCTGCACACCGGCGCGCATAAAATCAACAACGCCATTGGCCAGGGCCTCCTCGCGCTAAAGATGGGAAAGCCGCGCATCGTTGCGGAAACCGGCGCAGGCCAGCACGGAGTCGCCTCCGCAACCATCGCCGCGCATCTCGGTCTCGAATGCGTCGTGTACATGGGCACCGAAGACATGGCCCGCCAGGCGCTCAACGTCGCGCGCATGCGCTTGCTCGGCGCGCAAGTGGTCGCCGTCGATTCCGGCAGCCGCACGCTCAAAGACGCCATCAACGAAGCTATGCGCGACTGGGTCACCAACGTGCGCACCACCCACTATCTCCTCGGCTCCGTGCTCGGCGCGCATCCCTATCCCACAATGGTCCGAGATTTTCAGTCCATCATCGGCCGCGAAGCTCGCGAGCAGATCCTAGCCGCCGAAAAGCGCCTGCCCACGCACCTCTTCGCTTGCGTCGGCGGCGGCTCCAACGCCATCGGCCTCTTTCACGCATTTCTGCACGACGCCGATGTAAAAATGGTCGGCATCGAAGCCGGCGGACGCGGCAACGCATTGGGCGAGCATGCAGCGCGTCTTGCAGCAGCGCAAGGTTATACCGGCGCGCGCCCCGGCGTGCTGCAAGGCACTTACACCTACGTCCTGCAAAATAGCGACGGCCAAATCGCCACGACGCATTCCATTTCCGCCGGCCTCGACTATCCCGCCATCGGCCCCGAGCACGCCTGGCTCGCGGACCAGCGTCGCGCGAAATATTCCGCCGTCTCCGATTCCGCTGCGCTAGACGCCGCGCGCCTCCTCGCCCGCATTGAAGGCATCATCCCCGCGCTCGAGTCCGCCCACGCCATCGCCGGCCTAATCGAGCGCCGCGCCCAATTCACCCGCGACGACCTCGTCATCCTCAATCTCTCCGGCCGCGGCGACAAGGATATGGACACTTACTCCCGCCTGCTCTAGTCTTTATCCTTCTCCAAAATCCATGATCGCAGCGCCTTCCAACTCGACCCGTATCTCCAAGAGATTTGCCGAGCTGCGCGCGTCCGGCGAACTCGGCCTCGTCGCCTACATCACCGCCGGCGATCCCTCACTCGACGCCACACTAAAATTTGTTCTCGCGCTTGCCGAAGCCGGCGCCGACGTCATCGAGCTCGGCGTTCCCTTCAGCGATCCTCTCGCCGACGGCCCCACCATCCAACGCGCCTCCGAGCGCGCGCTGAAATCCGGGACCACGCTCGCCGGAGTAATCGACGTCGTCCACCGCGTCCGCCAATCTTCGCAAGTTCCTCTCGTCCTCTTCAGCTACTACAATCCCATCCTGCAAATGGGCCTCGAAAAATTCGCGCAAGCCGCCAGCCAAGCCGGCACCGACGGCGTCCTCGCCACCGACCTCACCCCCGAAGAATCCACCGACTACCGCCGCATTCTCGCCGCGCATCATCTCGACACGATCTTCCTCGGTGCCCCAACGTCCACCGACGAGCGCCTCGCGAAAATCGCCGCCGTCTCTTCCGGCTTCCTCTACCTAATCTCCCGCACAGGAGTAACCGGCGCCAAGGACGCCCTCCCCGACGATCTCCCAGCTCTCATCCGCCGCGCCCGAGCCGTCACGCAGCTCCCCATCGCGGTGGGCTTCGGCATCTCGCTCCCCGGCCACGTCTCCGTCCTCGGTGGCCTCGCCGACGCCGCCGTAGTCGGTTCCGCCCTCGTCTCCGAAATCGAAAACGCAAAATCCGTAGAAGCCGCCAGCGCCGCCCTCGCCGCACGCGTTCGTTTACTCAAGGAAGCAGCCACCCACGGCCTCTCCCGCCGCGAGGTCGCCCCATGACTCTCTCTGACTGGCGCCGCCAAATCGATGAAATCGACCGCAAACTCGTCGAGCTGCTCAACCAGCGTTCCCGCTGCGCTCTCGAAATCGGCAAACTCAAGCAAGCCCAAAATCTTCCGCTCTATCAACCCGAGCGTGAGCGCGAAGTCCTGGAAAACGCCGAGCGCGTCAATTCCGGCCCGCTCACCGACGCCGCCATTCGCCGTCTCTTCGAGCGCATCATCGACGAAGCACGCAGCGCCGAGCGCGAAGCCATGCATTTAGGTAACGTGGTCGACAAGGACAAGAAGTCGTAGCGCCCGCTTTCTGCTTGCCCGCCGTGCGCGGGAAGCGGGCTCCGGGTTTGTAGAGGCCGGGCTTCAGCCCGGCAGGTCTGAGTTTTCTGTAGTGGCCGGTCTTTAGACCGGCGAAAGGGAACGAGCCGCAATCATGGTCATCGTAATGCAAGAAGGCGCCTCCGACGCCCAAATCCAGCACGTCATCGACCGCCTCATCGCCAGCGGCTTCAACGTGCATCGCTCCACCGGCGAATCGCACACCGTTCTCGGCGCCGTCGGAGTCCACCGCGATTTCGACCATCGCGATTTCGAGCTGCTCGACGGCGTGCGCGAAGTCATGCGCATCACCCAGCCCTTCAAGCTCGCCAGCCGCGAGTTCAAGCCCGAGGGCACCGTCGTCGATCTCGGTCGCGGCGTAAAAATCGGCGGCAACGAAGTCGTCGTCGCCGCCGGCCCCTGCTCCGTCGAATCCCGCGACCAAATCCTCTCCATCGCCGAATCCGTCGCCAAAGCCGGAGCCAAAATCCTGCGCGCCGGCGCCTTCAAGCCGCGCACTTCACCCTACGCCTTCCAGGGCATGGGCGAAAAAGGCCTCGAGCTCATGTGCGAGGCCGCACAAAAATTTAATCTCTTCACCGTCAGCGAAGTCATGGACCCTTCGCAAGTCCAAATGATGCTCGGCTACGTGGACATCTTCCAGGTCGGCGCGCGCAACATGCAGAACTATTATCTCCTCCGCGCCCTCGGCGAAGTCCGCAAGCCCGTGCTCCTCAAGCGGGGCATGTCCGCCACCATGGAAGAGCTGCTCCTCAGCGCCGAATACATCCTCGCCGGCGGCAACTACAACGTAATCCTCTGCGAGCGCGGCATCCGCACCTTCGAAACCTACACGCGCAACACGCTGGACATCGCCGCCATCCCCGTAATCAAAAAGTTGTCGCATCTCCCCATGCTCGCCGATCCTTCGCACGGCACGGGCCGCCGCGACAAAGTTCCGCCCATGGCCCGCGCCGCCGTAGCCGCCGGCGCCGACGGCCTGCTCATCGAAGTCCACAACGACCCCGACCACGCCCTCTCCGACGGCGCGCAATCCCTCGAGCCCGCCTCCTTCACCCAACTAATGGCCGAACTCCGCATAATCGCCCCAGCCATAGGCCGCCGCATGGCGTAGCAAAAGTGGGACAGCCATTTCTGGCTGTCCGCTTTTCTCCGCTAACGTTGCGCCCTCTGCGTCTCTTTACCCTGACTCGAAGGGTGCGCTATCTTCTCTCCTCCTATGTCCCCGCACATAATCACGCGCGCCACCATCCTCGGCACCGGCCTCATCGGCGGCTCCTTCGCCCTGGCCCTCCGCAAATACGCCACCGACCTGCACATCTCCGGCTGGGACCGTCCCGACACCGTCCGCGAAGCCCGCTCCCGCAATATCATCGACGAAGCCTTCACCGCCGATCTCGCTCCCGCTCTTCGCGCCGCCGATCTAGTCTTCATCGCGCTCCCAATCAGCGTCACTATCGATCTCCTCCCGGAAATCGCCCGCCTCGCTCCCAAGCACGCCCTCGTCACCGACGCCTGCAGCACCAAGCTCCGCATCGCGCAATCCGCCGCCGAAAATTTTTCGCCGCCCGCCACCGCGCTCTTCCTCGGCGGCCATCCCATGGCCGGCCGCGAAGTCGCCGGCCTCGCCCAAGCCGACGCCGACCTCTTCCGCAACGCGCCCTACGCGCTCGTCTCCGACGCCTCCGAACCGCGCGAGCCGTCCGCATCGCCAGCGCAGCGCGACCCCCGCGTCGCCGCCTTCCTCAAGCTCCTCGAAAAAATCGGCGCCCGTCCGCTCTGGCTCGGCGCGCAACAGCACGACTACGCCGTCGGCATGGTCTCGCATCTTCCCCAACTCGCCGCCGTAGCCCTCGGCTCTTTTCTCTACGATCATCTCGACGAAAACGGCCTGCCCATCACCGTCGCCGGCCCTGGCCTGCGCGATTCCCTCCGCCTCGCCGGCAGCCCTTACTCCACCTGGCGCGACATCGTCCTCACCAATCGCGAAGTCCTCTCCGCCGCCCTCGACCTCTTCGCCCGCCGCCTCGACGACCTCCGCGAGCGCCTAAACTCCCGCGAACTAGAAGCCGACTTCGACGCCGCCAACGAACTCTACAAACTCCTCCGCTCCCTCTAATCGCCTCTCTTCTCTGTGATCTCTGTGCACTCTGTGGTGAAGAGCTTTCTTCTCCGCAGCGGATTTCACCGCCGCGCGTTACCCTTCTCCCCGTTCCCGCGTCCAACCACCCAATGCCAACCGTCTTGGACCTCTCCGCCTACGTCGGCCTGACCGCCGTAGGAGCCGTCACACTCAACATGCTCCTCGGTACCCTGATGGCTTTCCGCTACAGCCCCGTCCGCCAGTGGCCGCACCGCCACTTCAACTATTTCCGCCTGCACAACCTCTCCGGCTACGCCGCCCTCTCCCTAGCCGTTCTCCATCCCATCGTGCTTCTCTTCGACAGAACCGCGAAGTTCCGCGTCCGCGATCTCCTCTACCCCGTCCACTCCCCCAGCCAGCCCCTCGAAAACACCATCGGCGCCGTAGCCCTCTACGTAGTCGCCATCGTGGTGGTCACGTCCTATCTCCGCATCCGCCTCGGCCGCCGCCTCTGGAAATCCTTCCACTTCTCCATCTACATCGCCGCCGCCGCCCTCTTCTGGCACAGCCTCTTCACCGACCCCGCCCTGAAAAATTCCCCGGTAGACTACCTAGACGGCGGCAAACTCTTCATCGAATCCTGCCTAGCCACCATCGTCATTCTCGCCGCCCTACGCTACCGCCACGCCGTGCAGAAATCCCGCGTCACTCCTCGCCCTTAGCGCTCAACTGACCCAACCACTTTCACCGCGGGAGCTCCCCGCTCAAGTCGCGGAACTTAGAGTTCATCCTTCGAATCAGCGCGAGTTTCTTCTCACGCCGCCACCCCTTAATCTGTTTTTCGCGGCTGATCGCGTCACGAACATCGCCGAAACCCTCGAAATAAACCAACCGCTTCACTTCATACTCTTTCGTGAACCCGGCAAAAAGCCCCTGCTTGTGCTGCGCCACACGCCGCTCCAGACCGCTCGTCACGCCGGTGTAGAGCACTCCGCTCGCGTTCGCAAGAATGTAAACGTGATAGACCACGCCGCGGAGTCTGCCACCCAACGTTCAACTTGTCACGCTCCCCTCGACGCGCCCGCGCGGCGCTGCCCTTTCTGTCATCCCGACCGGAGCGACCCGGTTTTTTCCTATGCACGGTTTGTTGTGCGCCGGTTTACCCTGACGCAGGAAGGGTTCGCGTAGTGGATCGGAGATTCCGGCTCCTGCCGGAAGGGACCGTGGCAAAGCTCCAGCCTCACCTAGATCACTGGGACCAAACTGACCAGTAACGCCCTCTGCCGCTTTTTCTGTCATCCCGACCGGAGCGACCCGGTTTTTTCCTGTGCACGGTTTGTTGTGCGCCGGGTCGCGTAGTGGAGGGACCGTGGCAAAGCTCCAGCCTCACCTAGATCACTGGGACCAAACTGACCAGTAACGCCCTTCGCCGCTCTTTCTGTCATCCCCAGCAAAGCCTGCCCGCCGCTAGCAGGCGAGGGACCTGCTGTTAGTTCCTTCCCAAGGAGGTGGGGGCTTCTAGTTTACCCCGCCGCAGGAGGGCCCCCACGTAACATCGCTGGCGCAAATTGGGCTTCAGCCCCCGAAGAAAGCTTATTGTGGAAGCCGCCGACTTTCAGCCGGTCCTAGTCCCCTCAATTTTTCCCCGCTCGTTTTGTCTGCCGGATCATGCAGAATGCGGTTGGCCGATAAATCGCGCACCGGGAACAGAAGTGTGACGCCATTACTCATAGCTGCCTTTGTTCTTCTTGCCCTCGCACTCTACGTCTTCTGGATAGAGCCGCTGAGC
>Ga0210406_10000771_pt1 | contig 42123 bp, 35 predicted proteins | sample IncBWC30MmetaG_FD_155454 | JGI IMG/M metagenome (GOLD analysis project Ga0210406, IMG submission 155454) | Forest soil microbial communities from Barre Woods Harvard Forest LTER site, Petersham, Massachusetts, United States - Inc-BW-C-30-M | ecosystem: Environmental > Terrestrial > Soil >...
CCGCGAACGGCGAGGACATCCTTAGGTGCGAGCGAGAGGTAATGATTTTCGGAAAGCCGGTAGGTCTGATAGTCGAGATGCTTTTCCGGCAGCACAGCGGTGGCAGTGCGCGTAGCGCTGAAGAAGTCGCCATAAAACTGAAACTCATTTCCGCGAGTCGGATAGAACTGGCTGTTGCTCGAATCCTGGAGCAGCTTGAATCCGGGGCCATGAGTAATGAATTGAGAACCGAAATCGTCGGGATTGAGACCTTCAGGCAGCGTGGCGGCGCCGCCACTGAGGTTCAGATTCGCGGTGAGGTCGCGATAGTTGTAGCGCGGGCCAACGAAGACCTTGCCGAAGATCCTGACCAAGAATTCGCCAAGACCCAAGTTGCCGCCTTGCCGAATGGGAACTGAGAGACCGGCGTCGCCACTGGCGGTGCCGGCGCCGAACAGATCGTAGGCAACGGTGCCGTGCCCGCCGAATGCAGTGATCCGAAAGCGATCTTTGTGCAGATAGAATTTGCCGCCTCCGCCGATGGCCCAGGAGATGCCATCTGCCACCATACCGACGCCGACCACGAAAGAGCGCGGCGAAGTCGGGTCGTCTTTGCTCGCCGGAAAGAGGTATTGTGCGACCGGGATGATTCCCCAGGTTAGCGTTTGATTCGAGAAGGGAATGGGAGCGAACACCAGTTCGCTCTTGGATTCCGACGATGGATGATCTTGTGATCCCGCGCCAGACGCGCCCGAATTGGTTGCGGCTCCGGAAGGAAATATCGGCGATTGAGGAAACGGAGTATCAATGACGCCGAGGTGGATGTGTTTCTCGTCTTGTGATTGAGAAGCTGCAGCGGCCTGGGTATTCGGAGAGGATGGCGCGGCGCTTTCTGGAGCTGACTGCGTGCCCGCTGGATTTTGTTGTGCGCCGGCGAGCGTGGCACATGCCAAGAGCGTGAGGAAGATACGACAAGGGCTGATACCAGCCCGCGGTGTCAGGTAGGACATTGGTCCAGTGCTTGACGAAGACTCCCGTGAGGATTGAAACGCGAGTCATAGTACGCGGACACTGTCAAGACTGTCAGACCAGGCTAGCAGCGGAGTGCCGAGGCAAGTGACGCGGTTGCCAGCCGGCTCGGTAGGTCTGGTTAACGCTAGCGCTGCTTTGCAAGCAGGGGGTCAGGGATTCGCTCCACTAATCAAATTCTTGGCGGCCTCACTCGTGTCAGTAGGACTGCGAGAAGGGTAAGGGCACTCGCTAGGAGCGGAAACCACACTGGCGCAAACCAGGGCACCGGAATGAGGAACAACACGTCGCGCTCCCGGAGTGTAGGTGGCCATCTCACGGTGGCCCACAGACCGGCATAGTAGACTATGTCCCAAATGGCAAACGTCCAAAGGAAAATGGCTGCCCTCGACCTACGCTTCGCAGAACTCAAGACAGCTACGCTGATGAGCACGAGGATTGTCGCAGCTTCACGAAGCACCTCGAGAGTGATAAGACTCTGGGGGAACTCTCCTATGGCTTGGGATTGGCGATAGAACTCCCCTGACAAGCGGATAACATCCGACAACGTCCCGCGATAACCCGGCAGCAATCCTGCGGCTGCCCGAAGATAGACGACAACCGTAGCTTCAAGGAACCCGAATGAGGCAGCGAAAACACCACTGATCACTAACGTCCGCGCAGGAAGAGGAACACCGGCGCGCCGCCAAAAGAAGTAAGCAAGCAGCGGAGCCAGTAGCATCGCGTTCACCCACCAAGGCTGCGCGACGAGTTCAGGCATCATTCGCTCATTTTACTTAGAGAGTCAGGTAAGAAGAACGGAGAACGCCGGGGTCCATTCCCGTCGCCTGCTCGAGATTCTACCTGAAGAAGTCGCCCGTCCAAAATGCTGCTGAATGGCGGGGCCGCAAAACTCAGCCGTCTAGGGCCAAGCGCGTGTAATCGGGGGCGGTTGAAAACAAGCCCCCGTTGCTTGCCGGGTAGTGGCCGCGCCAGGTGGGAGGATGGCCATTCAGAAGCGCGATTTCCGCCGGCACCAGTTGTTCGCTCTCGCGCCTGGCGGGTATCACCCAGCGCGGCATCTGGGCTTCACTCAGGTAGAACGTTGTGTCCTTCATGGCTAGTGGGTCGAATATATGGTTGCGAAGGAAAACTTCAAACGGCACACGGGAAACGATTTCTACGATCCGGCCAAGAGTGAGGATGCCGGACTGAGAGTATTGCTATTTGCTGCCCGCTTCGAAGGCAAGCGGCTTAGAGGCAAAGGCCGGGATCAGGTCGGACAGCGTGCGCACGGTTTTCGATTCTTCGTCGGTTGCTTCTCCCAGTCCCGAAGTGTGAGTGAGCAGGTGGCGTGTTGTGATTCGCGGTGTCTTGCCATCCGCAGTTTTCAGTCCAGCAAGTTCTGGAAGGTATTTGGCGATAGGATCGTCGAGCGAAAGTTCGCCATCCTCCATTAGCATCAGCACCGTTATGGCAGTAATCGGCTTTGACATGGATGCGATCCATAAGATCGAATCAACGCGCATGAAAGATTTGTGTTTCGGGTCAGCCCAACCCTGAGCGTCCATCCGAAGCACAGAGTCGCGGCGTGGCGACCACCGTGACCGCGCCTGGAACTTCGTTGGCAACGATCATGTCGTGCCATGCGTGCAGGAATGGAATCGAGGCTGGCAGTAGTCTGGGCTCGTGCGAAAAAAAGGGGGAGAAAAATTACGGTTAGGAAAACGGCCAGACGAATTCGCATTTAGTCGATCCCCATAGCGGATCAGGGTTTGAGCATGATCATGATCGTAGACTCCTGCTGATAGCGGAGTATCGTGACGCTCGCGGGCTTCCCAGTAACATTTTGTTGCGTATTCCGCAAGAGGTCCTTCAAATCCTTGATGGGCTTTCCATTGAATGCCAGCAGGACATCACCGGCAAAAAAACCGGCTTTGGCAGCATCACTTGTGTCGGGTACTTCGAGCAGGATCACGCCCGTCTCACCTGGACTTCCTGCGGCTGAGACCTCATCGAGGCCAACAATATTGCGGACCTTCGCGCCTGCCCAAACCGCAACCTCTCGACTTCGAGTTTCACTGAGAGTTGGCGTGGTATCGCTTGCCCTCAACGGCATCATCGGTTGTCGGGCAATGGCTTTGAGCTTCGGGCTTTGGACGCCAAAATCGTTCATGTTAAAGTTCACGAATCCGAGAGACAACGCGGGAGAATTCGATTTGACTCTGTAGTTGCCTGAGGCCTCATCCACAAAGAGAGCGTCTCCTTGTAGGGAGTGGGCATCCTGTGAGCTTAGTTTCTGCAGCGCGGTGGCTGGGGTGGTTTGTGGCATCGCCGGTTGATGGAGCAAGTTGAAATCAAGATCCTGCGTCCACTGCCTCATTTGAATCGGTTTGTAAGGCGTGAAGACGATATTGCCGCGGAAAATATCATGGCTGTCGTTGTACCAGACATGCGGATGAAGTGAGTTGTTTATCAGAACGTTGTTCTCGCAGGTGCGGTAGAAGCCTTCCCGCAGCTTTAGCCCACCGTTAAGGCAGAGATTATTGTAGATGTGATAGTTGGTGGAGCCGTCGTCCAGATCGATATCCCATCCGTGATCGCAGCGCCAGCGCGAGTTCGACAGAATGTTGGTCTCTGCGGCATCCAGCACGGGAAGTTTTGCATAAGGGCCTTGTAGCACGGTGTCCAGGTCGAGACCCTTGACACCCCACCAGCGATCGCGACCCCAGGAGTTGAATGAGCCATGGTCGCCGGTCTCTTTCACGGTGTCGAAGACGTCGCAGTGGTCGATATGGTGCCCTCCCCAGCAACCGTCTCCTATGTTGATTCCTGCGCGAGGTACGTCGTATATGGAACAGTGCCGAACGGTAATCGCTCTTGCGAAGTCGATCTCCACGGGAGCAGTCTGTTTTTCGACCTGCCCCGTCTGGTAAATCAACGTATCTTCAACGAGGCACTCTGCCGGGTAGTCCTCTGTACGCGGGCCGGGAGTAAGGTCGAGATCTCCGATAGCCAATCTGTCGTCGTAGCTGTCCAGTGGATTTCGCACCGCCTTTCGCTCGCCGACAAAAGAGATTCCGTTGGCTCCAGCGCGAGCGATGTGGCTGCGCGAAATGCGAATCCGGCGGTTGTATCCACTCACAAAAATGCAATTCCCGCCGAGCTGATCGAGAAAACAATCGTCCACGTAGCAGTCTTCGGCGCCGGTGAAGAACAGGGCGCCGCCACGATAGATCCTCCAGTCACTGCGCAGAAGCGGTTCCCGAGTTACCATAAACGTACGGGAAGCATGCTGGAACGTAAATCCACGCAGCTCGATCCATTTCACAGGAGAGTCCTGGCTTCCGCGAAACTCCACGAGATGCCTCAAGCGCACGGTCTCCACAACCGCGTTTTCGAGATCCAGCCCTGTGGGAGGATAAAAATACAAGACTGAATTAGTTCGATCCAAATACCATTCACTGGGCGCATCCAATTCTTCAAAAACATTTTCAACAAAACGATATTGCGCGTGCATCGGCTTGGGTCGGTTGTTTTGCCAGCCACCTTCGTAGAGCACGTTGCCGTCTGCGCTCTTGCCAGTGATGACGTAGTGCATGTCGCCCCACAGGTATTGGTGAATTGCGTGAATGTAGGCCCCTCGTGGATCAGCCCAACGTTTGGCACGCTCTGGGCTGATCGCGTCCGGCGCCCAGCCGCCCAAATATTTGGCATTCGGATCGTAGTTCGGGTAGCGGGCCAATATTTGTCGCTGACCATTTACGAAGAGTTGGTCGGCTGTGGTGCCGACTGGAACGGAGGTCTTCATGATTCCGTCTCGATAGGCTGTCCACTTTGGGGACAACCGCGCTCCGCCACTTAGTAGGACATGCTCGCCTGGGTATGGCGCATAGATGATTGGCGCTCCGGCCTCCCCGGAATCCTCGGATTTGAAGACGATTGTGTTTGGTAGGTAGTAGGTGCCAGCCCGGAAGTAAACAGATATAGTTCCGGGATGGTGCTTCTTGAGCTCGCGAACGGCGCTTTGAGCAGCCTGAAAAGTTTTTAGCGGCCTAGATATCGTTCCCGGATTCTGATCATCTCCGGCTGTACTTACAAGAATGCTTTGGGTTGGATTGTCCGGCGACGGGGCGTCAAGTCGTTCGCGCACAAGTGACGCAGCGATCTTCCCGGACGTCGTTAATCCCACGGCCGTGCCAGTCGCTTCCCACAGAAACTCTCTTCTATCCAAGCTAAATCCTTGTATTCGTGAATCCTCACACAAGCAGAAGCCGGGTCCTCAAATCGCAGAACTCAGGCAACAACTGGAGTTGCATCAGTACCGTTTGGGTGTACAAATATGATGGGGTTCACCTGTCTCTCCAAACCGGACCATCGGGGTAAGTGTAGGTTGACAACGTTTCGGGGCGTATTTCCGTGCTGTATCCTGGTTCTTCGGAAAGAAGATAATGCCCTTTGACCACGCGGACCGGGTCAACGAAGTGTTCGTGCAGGTGATCTACAAATTCCGTTACACGATTCTCCAGCGTCGTGGATACGCGAAGGTAATCAAAAGCCGCCAAGTGCTGCACGCATTCGCAAAGACCGACACCCCCGGCGTGAGCGCAGACTGGAATATTAAATTTTGCCGCCAAGAGAAGCACAGCAAGGTTTTCGTTGACTCCCGCCAGCCGACAACTGTCGATCTGAACAACATCGATGGCCCCGGCCTGCAGAAACTGTTTAAACATTACCCGGTTATGGCAATGTTCTCCTGTAGCTATTCGGATCGGGGAAACTTCCCGGCGGATGCGGGCGTGCCCCAGGATGTCGTCCGGGCTGGTCGGCTCCTCCATCCACCAGGGGTCCAGTTCGGCTAGTTCTTTCGTGCGTCGGATTGCTTCGAGGACGTCCCACTTCTGATTGGCATCCATCATCAGTTTGTTATCGGAGCCAATTTCTGCCCGTACCAAATGAGCCCGACGCAGGTCGTCGGCCGGGTCCCCGCCGACCTTCAACTTGAAGTGGGTCCAGCCTTGGGCAAGAGCCTCGCTACATAGACGGCGAATCTTGTCATCGCTAAAGCCGATCCAGCCCGCCGAGGTGGTATAAGCTGGGTAGCCATGCTGCTTTAGGTGCTGCAGGCGTGTGTCCTTGCAAGAGGCCCGCTCTTTCAGAAGATCGAGGGCCTCCTCTCTGGTGATCGCATCCGTAATGTAGCTGAAATCGATCGCGCGGACGATCTGCTCCGGCTCCATGTCCGCCAGCAGTTTCCAGAGCGGCTTACCTTCGACGCGTGCATATAAGTCCCAAACCGCGTTGATGAGAGCAGCAGCAGCAAGATGAATGACACCTTTTTCGGGCCCAAGCCACCGGAATTGAGTATCGCCAGTGAGTTGCCTTGAGAAGGCCGCCAAATCAACCGTCAGTGATGACAAATAGCGGCCCTTAACGAAACGGGACAAATACTTGAGTGCAGAAACGCACAGCTCATTTCCACGGCCGAGAGTGAACGTCAGCCCGTGTCCCTCCACTCCCGCGTCCGTTTCAAGGATGCAGTACGCCGCCGAATAGTCGGGATCGCGATTCACGGCGTCCGATCCAATCTGCTGGCTGGATGTGGGGAAGCGGAGGTCAACTACGCGAACGTTAGCGATCTTTGGGTCTCGCAAACTGGACCAACTCTCCTCAATTGAGATAACTTCCTGCTGCGAGGGTATGGCAGCCGTCCGGGAGCAATACCGGCATGCATTTCTATTCCTGAAAGACTGTGTTTGTCAATAAAAATCAATTCATGGCATCAGAATTTGCTGAATCGAGGTGTTTTGGGGAAGGGAAGATCAGAGGATCGCTCGACGTCGGCAAACGCAGCCTAATCACTTGTCAGAGGTTTGGCCACCCCGCCAATTGCTTCCGAAAGCAGAGAAGTGGCCCGTTTCAAAACTCTTCTCGCAGTCGCCGGAGTCGTCTGGTCGCCGATTCTTTGGATGAATGGAACGGTCATAGCGGCGATGGCGTTTCCACGATCATCGAATACTGGACAGGAGACGTTAACTATGCCATTGACTTCGTAGCTTTCTCTTTCCTCGTATCCCTGGCGCTTGATCTTGGCCAAATGTGTGGCCAGGTCGCGAGGCACCTGCGCGATGTTTTGCCGGCACCAAATCTGCACCGCCCTAGAAGTAACCTCAGGGGTTTGATGCGCAAGAATTACGTGCCCAGTAGCGGCGTGCATAAGATCGACGATCGCGCCAGCCTTAACATAGAAGCCGGGGCTGATGGGAGAATCGACCTGCGCAAGAATCACGACGTGGCCGCCATCGAGTACGCCAAGATGGCAAGACTGATTAAGTTCATGCGTCGCTTGCTGCATGATCGGGAGGGCTTCGGTAATCATCCGCTTGGTCGGCGGATATTCGTTCGCCAGCTTAAACAGTCGCAATGTCAAACAGAAGCGTTCCCCATCCCTCGACTGGGAGATGTAACCGCGCTCTTCGAGGCACAACAGCATCCGAAAGATCTCGGATACAGTGCGATGCAGGCTACGGGCGACCTCGCTTTTCGTGAGTCCCGTGGGGTGGTTGGCAAGGAGTTCTAGGATATCCAAGCCCTTCTCCAGGGCAGGGGTAGGATAACGGGGCACAATTTTAGCCGGCTTCGTGGGCATTAGCTGATCACGCGAAAGATTCGTTTTGGTCAAAGCAATAAACTCCAGTCCTCGCCCCGCGCTATTAATGTTTCAACAGTGGCGGCAAATCTTACAGAAAATGGCCCCCAACGCAAGCGTTCTACTCGATCTAGCCGACGCATAGAACCAGACGAAGTCCTCAACAACTCGCAACGGACTACCTGGAGTGCCACGCGCGCGCCGTTTTTTACGGGAACTGTGCGGGCTAAGCGGTCAATTGTCTGAAAAACAATTTTCATTTACAAAAAAATGCTTGACACGCTTCGCAAAAAGTGGCTATAAGGGAGCACATTTGATGCGCAAAATATTGATTTTACATATAAAAACTTTCATAGCAAGTGGGTGTACTTCGCTCCCTTGTCAGATTGGGCTTCGCCAGTGACAAACCAGATGTTGTCGAGGATGCCGGTGCAAAGCATTTCCGAGTAGCTGGTGGGGTGGGGGTCGCAAATTGATGCCGGAGGAGAAGGTTATGACCGAAGCGACTGGAAGAATAGATTCGTTCTCGTGGGCTCGGTTGCGTAACAGTATGGCCTTACTTCTTGTTTTAATTATGTTGGTACTCGTAATACCGCGCAGCGCCTGGGCGCAAGCAACCGGCAGCCTGAGCGGATCCGTTCACGATTCCACAGGCGCGGTGGTTGCTGGCGCCGACGTAACTCTTCGCGACACCCAAAAAGGCTTCGAGAGACATACTCTCACCAACGATTCCGGAATCTATGTGTTCGTCAGCGTGCCGCCGGGCGAGTACAGACTCACGGTGACCAAAGCTGGATTTCGAGTTGCGACGCAGGAGCAATTAACTCTGCTCGTCAATGACGCCGCCATTCAAGACTTCACGTTAATCGTTGGATCGAGCCAGGAAACTGTAACTGTGAAAGCCGACGCTCTTAGTATTGAGAGCGGAAATGCGACCTTAGGCACCGTCATTCAAACGCAGCAGGTGGACACTCTGCCCCTGAACGGGCGAAATTTTTCACAACTTCTGACCCTCACGCCGGGAGTTAGCCCGATCAGCACCGCGCAGAACATCAGGGGAGCGCAGACATCTCCGATCGGAAGCTTTACGTTTCCTGCCGTCAACGGCCAATCAAATCGCAGTAACTATTTCATGCTGGACGGCATAGACGACAATGAGATGGTGTTCAGCACTTACGCGGTGGCGCCCATCTTGGACGATATTCAAGAGTTCAAGGTGCAGTCTCACAATGACGAGGTTCAGTTCGGCGGGGTCACCGGCGGCGTCATCAACGTGGTAACAAAGTCGGGCACCAACCAATACCACGCCACGGCTTGGGAGTATTTGCGGAATACCGTTTTTGACGCCGAGAACCCGTTTAGCGGGAAATCGAAATTGGTACAAAACCAGTTTGGGGCCGCCGGTGGCGGCCCGGTGCTCGTGCCGCATCTCTATGACGGACACGACAAGACGTTTTTCTATGGCAGCTACGAAGGATTTCGGCGTTCCCAGCCCTCGGCGAGTACGTTTTATAACGTCCCCACGGCCGACCAGTTGGCGGGCGATTTCTCTGGTCTCTGTAAAAGCGGCTTCACCGCCGGTATTTGTAATGACCGTAGTGCCGGCGGTGCAATACTAAACCAGCTTTACAACCCGTTTACCACCGCGGCCGGCCCCGGCGGAACATTCACACGTGCTCCGTTCCTGAACAACAACATTTCGAGCGTGCTGAATGCTGGTGCTCTCGCTTATGCCAACGATGTGTTTCCTGCACCCCTGCCACTGCTGAACGGGTTTAACGGCTACGATTTTCGCCCTGAGGAGACGAAGGTAAATCAATATAGTTGGCGTGTGGATGAGATCTTCAATCCCTCCAACTCTCTCTTCTTCCGCTATTCCAGCGCGAACCAACCGAATGTGGGCTCTGGGGGCACCACTAATTTTGATAACACGACGACGATCAGCTCCAGTCAATACGTCGCCAGCTTCTATCACACCTTCAGCCCGGTCACCACTTTCGATTTCCAATTCGGCCATGTGCAGCTCACCAACAGCTCAGTTGGTTCGTTCAATGGAAATACGTCCAGTGTCATCAGCGATGCCGGATTTCCGACTGATTTTGCCTGCGGATTTACGGTAGGCGCTTCTTGCCTGGTCCCGGGTCTAAATATACCCAACTATACAAATGCGGGAGCATTTACCAGTATCACGGCGCTCACTGACATTTACGAGTGGAGAGGGAACTTTACAAAGATTGTGGGCAAGCAGACTTTTACGTTTGGCGGAAGCTTCGAAACAGGCCATTTCACCGTCCAAAGCACGAGCGCTGGTGTCACATTTGCCCCCGATCAAACGGCGGATCCGGTAAACTCCGGCGGCAACACGGGCAATGCTTTGGCGAGTTTCTTAATAGGGACTGCGTCTGGAGGTTCTCGGCGCGACACGGTCGCCGAGGTATCTGGTCAGAGGGGCATAAGCGGCTACTTCATGGACAAGTGGAAGGCCACCAGCCGGCTCACCCTTAATCTCGGCTTGCGTTACGACCTGCAGTTGTACCCGCTTTACGGCAACCTCAAGGATGGTACCAGTGCCATTGGGGAAATTGACTTTAACAACGGGACGTACATCCTCCAGCGGCCGGTCGCAAGTTGTGCGGCGACTGGAAATATAGCCCCTTGTATCCCTGGAACTTCTCTCCCAACAAACGTGGTTATTTCTCCGAACAACCGTTTGTGGAGAAACACCTATACCAATTTTCAACCCCGGCTCGGTCTGGCGTATCGTCTGACCAACAACACCGTGGTGCGCGCCGCATTCGGAATCACTGATGATCTCTGGGCCGGCATTACGCAGACAGTACAAGGTATCGGCGGGGATTGGCCGTCTAATTCACAGCCGATCGTCGCATTAAATCAGCTTGGCCAAGTTCCATCAACAGCTTGGCAGAATCCACTGGCGGCTTCAGGAAGTGCTACAAATGCTCCCGCTCCTACTCCATTCCAGCAAATCGCTTTCTATCGAGATCCGCAAGCGAAGAATCCCTATTCGGAGCAGTGGAATCTTGGCCTCGAGCGACAGATAGGAGCGAACACCGTTGTAACCGCCAACTACGTTGGCTCCGAGAGCCATCGGCTTGTGGTAGGCAGTATATACAATACTGCATTGACTCCCGGTCCAAATCTAAACCCCGACGGGACGCCAGCTACGACCCCTGCTGACAATGCCGCCGCGTTTGCACTCAGGCAGCAATGGCAGGGTATCTCCCCCACTTTTTACGATCGCGGGATAGGGAATGGGACCTACAATGCACTGCAACTCTCGGCGCGGGGGAATAATGTGCGGTACGGGTTAACTTACCTCGTGTCTTACACCTATTCGAAGACCATTGACGAAGGAAGTGATGGTTTCTTTGGTGTTGAAAACACGTCCGTTCAGAACCCTTACAACATACGAGCAGACCGAAGTGTGGCCGGCTACGATCTGCCTCACATCCTCTCAGTCAGCTTTACGATTGATTCCCCATTCGGCGCGGGCAAGCGCTTCTCCAGCAGCAATGGCGCGGTCAACTATATCCTGGGGAACTGGCAGCTTAGTTCTATATATACCTTCACTTCGGGTCAACCCTTTACTGTGACGGTTCCCGGAGACGTTGCCAATGTGAACGGTGGAGTAAGCCCTCCGTACAATAGCGAGCGGGCGAATCTGACGGGAAATCCCAATAATGGATCCTGTCCTAATTCCGTCTCTGGGGGTGCGCCTATTCCAGTGGGTTCGGTCGGCTGCTGGTTCAACACCTCTGCCTTTGCCGTGCCCGCTGCATTTACGTTTGGCGATACGGGCCGCAACGCATTTCGCGCCGGTCGATTCAACAACGTGGATTTGACCATCGCTCGCTCATTCCCTTTCAAGGAGAAGTTCAGCGTCCTGTTCCGCGCGGACGCCTTTAACCTGTTCAATCATCCAAATCTCGGAATACCCGATGCAACCGTCGGTGATCTAAACTTCGGAAGAGTCATCGGTCTTCGTACAAATGCCAATATGCGTGTGTTGCAGCTATCGTTGAGACTGACCTTCTGAGTAGACGACTTTCGGCCACCCCTGGCAAAGAAAAGACGAGCTGGCCCTTTTTTGGCGAGCTCGTCTTCTTCGCCAGCATTGAACGCGCGTTCTACTCCAAACCTGGAAGGAAACGTGCGGTCGACCAACCGGAGATCGGCATGCGTAACAACGGCCTCGACCGTCGATGCCACCTTGGCCCCTCCAACCGTCGCTACGGACTGACCTCTAGCATAAGGAGAGCCTACGAAAACACCCAATAAATCCGATACCCTGAGCAGAGAAAGCTTTCTCAAGCTTATGTTAACTGGAGCCAGTAGCGCCCTGTCCGCCGCCAGTGCTCCCGCGCGATCACTTCGATCACCAGATTCCCGCCAGTCCAATCCTCTTGTCCGTGGACTTACACAGGATACCCGTCTCTACGGTTCAACGGCCGTGGAGATTGGCGGCAAGGCAAAGTTAGATGGCCTGAAGATCTCACTAGAGTGTAGCGACTCAAGCAACATGAAGTGGAATGTTACTGTTCCGGAGGAAGGTGAGTTCGATCTATTCCTTTCCTGCGCAGTCTCCGTCCCAGACTTCAAATTGGAGATTCGCTCCGGGTCCAGTTCCATTAAAGTCGAGCTCAAAGTCACGGAAGGTGTTTATCACCAAACGGAGGGTGGCTGGTTTTTTAATTTTGAAAGGATCAGGCTGGACGGCAACCTGCATCTGACGCGGGGAGTAAACCCTGTTACCGTCCAGGTCTCCGGACCAGTGCGGAGTGGAGTGGTTCGCTTCCGATGCCTGGAGATTCTTCCCGTCTCTGGCAGTGCCGCAATCATTCCTTTGGAAGAAACTGTCCGCGCCCATCGAGCGAATACCGATTGGTTTGTAAAGGCGGGTTACGGGGTGATGTTTCATTGGACGGACTTCACCCAACCCAGAGAGGGCGAGAAGAAACCCTATAAAGAGGCGGTTGATGCTTTCGACGTCAAAGCTTTTGCAAATATGGTAGAGGAGATGAGAGCGGGTTACGCCGTTTTCACCTTGAACCATGCGCATCCGCACTGCGCCGCCCCCATCCAATCCTGGGAAGCCATTCATCCGGGATGGACAACGCGGCGCGACTTAATCGGTGATCTCGCCGATGCTTTGGATGCGCGCGGTATCAGATTCCTCCTTTATATCAACTCTCCGACATTGACGAAGCTTGGGAACATCGGGCCAACCGGGCTCTACCAGCTGACTTTCAGTGAAGAGCAATTTGCGGAAATTCATAGGGATGTTCTGGGTGAAATCGGCGCGCGCTACGGGGAAAGACTCGCTGGGTACTGGTTCGATTCCTGGTATCAATCGCTGGCTGCCTATCCGGATGTTCCGATTGATGCCATTTACCGCGCTTGCAAAGTGGGAAATCCCAGCCGGATCACCTGCTTTAACTTCTGGGTCTTCCCGGTTCTAACCCCTTACCAGGATTACTGGGCAGGCGAACTCAACAGTCTGCAAAATCCGTTCGCTTCTCGTTACATCCAACGAGGCGCTGGCAAAGGATTTCAGGCGCATGGACTGTTATCTATGCTGGACGCGTGGGTCCACGGTAAATCAGGACCGATTCCCGCGCCTCAATTTAGCCCGGAGGACCTGATCGCCTATGTCCGGGCCAACATCGAGCATCAGGCGGTCACCACGATCAATATCGGAATATATCAGGATGGCACACTTGAACAGACCTCTGTGGACATGATGCGCCAGTTGCGGCGGGCAATCAGAGGGAAGTGACGAGCGCAAGCGGTCACTATAATATTTAGCCACTTGCTGTTGGTTTGTGGAGGGAGCCATAACCCTAGACATCACGCTGATTTTAGTATTCGCATTTTTCTATGTTGGGATCGCGTTCAATCACATTATGCAAAGCCCGATCTCCCGGGAGCCAGCGGTAAAGGGCCGCAAGATTTTATCTTCCGGTTGTGAATTGTTCAGTGAGGAGAACAGAATGTTTCTATTTCGGGTCTTTAGATCAAGCAGGACCGCTATCATTCTGCTGCTGTGTTTTCTCGTTTCCCCCTGTCTGCAAGCGCAGTCCCCTTCGCACTTCGAACCAAGTCTCGAATCGCTCGACAAGCATTCGCTTCCTCAATGGTATGCCGACGCGAAGCTCGGGATATTCATTCACTGGGGTCTTTATTCCGTTCCTGGTTGGGCGCCGCTCATTCATCCTGAACATGACTTCGCCTCACAGGACTACATCAAAAACAATCCCTACGCTGAATGGTACTTGAACACGATGCGACTCGATGGATCGCCGACGCAGGCTTACCATCGCGAGCACTATGGCGCTGACTATGATTACTACAACTTCGCTCCCGTCTTCGACCGTGAGATACAAAAGTGGAATCCCGATGTCTGGGCGAAAATCTTCCACGACGCCGGCGCAAAATATGTGGTGCTCACGAGCAAGCATCATGAAGGGTTTACGCTGTGGCCCAGTTCGACGCCAAACCCCAAACTGCCGCCCGATAGGCAGCACGCCACACGCGATCTCGTCGGCCAGTTGACCACTGCTGTCAACAAACAGGGTTTGCGCATGGGCCTCTACTACTCCGGCGGCTACGACTGGACATTTGTCCCCGGTCCTATCCGTCGTCCAGCTGATTATGAAGCGGTGAAGCCGCAAAGCGAGGCTTATGGCAAATACGCTGACGCGCAGATGCGGGAACTCATCGAGCGCTACCATCCGGCGGTCCTTTGGAACGACATCGACTATCCTAAGTCCGGCCATCCTCTACAGATTATGGCGGAGTACTACAACGCGGTCCCAGACGGCGTCATCGACGATCGCTTCGGCGTCAAACACTCTGACTTTGTATCTCCCGAGTACGTGACCCTGGACAAGATCAGTCCCACCAAGTGGGAGGAGTGCCGTGGACTCGGGCGCTCTTTCGGCTATAACCGCGCCGAAGGTGAAGCCGAGACCATCGCTCCAGCCGATCTGATCTATCTATTGGTGGACATTGTGAGCAAGAATGGGAACCTTCTGCTCGACGTAGGCCCGGAGGCCGACGGCACCATCCCTCCGGTTCAAATGGATCGCTTGCTTGCACTTGGTGCGTGGCTTCAGATGAATGGCGACGGCATCTATGGCACACATCCGTGGAAACGCGCTGACGGCGAGACCGCTGAAGGCATTCCCGTCCGTTTCACCGAAAAAGATTCTGCAGTTTATGCGACCCTCCTCGGCCAGCCAAAGACAACCGGCATCACGCTCAAATCTCTCTCCCTGAAGGTCGGCTCGCAGATTTACCTGCTCGGCCTGGCAACTCCGCTTATTTGGTCTCAACAGGGTGACGCCATCAAGGTCAGTCTGCCCGCTGCACTTCCAGGACGCTACGCGAACGTGCTGAAAGTTATGGGACCTTTGTCCTGAGCCATACAATGGATTGGTGGGGGATGAAATATCGTCCACTTGACAATTCGGATGGGCTCCGCTGCCAGGGCTATAGGATAGGCGATGATGCGCATTGATGCTCATCATGCTCATCAGCATTTCTGGGTTTATGACCAACGCGAATACGCTTGGATTGATGATTCGATGGCATCGCTGCGTCGTGATTTCCTTCCGAAGGATCTGAAGCCCGAACTAGAGCGCAACGGATTTCAGGGGTCTGTGGCAGTTCAGGCGCGGCAGACGCTGGAAGAGACTCGATGGCTTCTCGAACTGGCCAGAGACTCTTCGTTCATTCTTGGTGTCGTCGGATGGGTTGATCTGCGGTCCCCCGACGTTCGTTCGCAATTGGAAGCTTTTGGAGGAAACCCCAAGTTGGTTGGGGTTCGCCACATCGCGCAGAGCGAACCAAACGATCGATTCCTGCTGCAACCGGAATTCCTCCGGGGCATTTCCTTGCTTGGAGAGTTTGATCTCGCCTACGACATACTCATCTATCCCAAGCATCTTCCGGTGGCTGCGGAGTTCGTGAGACGCTTCCCCCGCCAACGCTTCGTTTTGGATCATCTTGCCAAGCCGCTGATCAAGAGCGGAAACCTCCGCCCTTGGGAGCGCGGAATGCGGGAGCTGGGGACATTTCCGAACGTCTTCTGCAAATTATCTGGATTAGTGACGGAAGACGACTGGCAGAACTGGAAGCCTGAGCATATTGCTCCATATATGGATGTCGCCTTGGAATCCTTTGGACCCAGCCGGCTGATGATCGGTTCCGATTGGCCCGTTTGCACGTTAGCCGCCTCATATACGCGCGCCATCAATCTGGTGGAGAGTTACCTCAGCCAGCACGCGACCGAGGTGCAAGAGGCTACATTGGGTGGAAACGCGCAACAGTTTTGGAAGTTAGGGGAAACGAGATGGACGAAGCCATCCTGGACTGTGTGATTAGGGTTGCAAACGGCGAGATTCAAACCGAAGCTGAGCTAAAGGGGCAAGAAGACTTCATCCCCTGGAAAAGAGGCGTCTCTCTCTGATAAATCAAGACACCCATACGAAAAGTTTCCGACTGGACGGCAAAGTCGCCGTCGTAACCGGCGGCGGTAGCGGCATTGGACGAGCCATCGCCCTGAGATTCGCGGCGAATGGTGCCACGGTTCGCATTCTGGACCTGAATGAACAAGATGCGACAACGGTTTGCCAACAAATTACTGCCGAGGGCGGAAATGCGTCGGCACTTCTATGCGATGTAACGAACCAGAAAGAAGTGATTTCTCTACTCGATGAACTCTCTGGCTCAGGGCCCATTCACATTCTTGTGAACAACGCAGGTATTTCGCACATCGGATCGCTAGAAAACACGACGGATGCGGACTTCGAGCGCCTTTTCCGAGTGAACGTGAAGGGATTCTATAATTGCATGTTCGCTTCCATTGGACACATGAAAGCAAGCGGCGGCGGCGTGATCCTGAATATGGCTTCCATTGCGGGATCCTCTGGTCTTTCCGACCGGTTCGCTTATTCGATGAGTAAAGGCGCCGTGATCGCTATGACGTACTCCGTTGCAAAAGACTATCTGAGTTACAACATTCGCTGTAATTGCATCTCACCGGCCAGGGTCCACACGCCATTTGTTGATGGCTACCTGCGAAATACTTATCCCGGACGAGAAAAGGAGATGTTCGAGAAACTGTCCAAGGCACAACCCATCGGGAGAATGGCTGAGCCGAATGAAGTGGCCTCGCTCGCCCTCTTCTTGTGTTCGGATGAAGCATCCTTCATTACCGGCGCGGATTATCCCTTGGATGGTGGTTTTTTTAACTTACGAGGCTAACCCATCGACCTGCAACTAAAAGATAAAGTCGTAATTGTCACCGGTGGTGCAAAAGGGATCGGTGCTGCTATTACACGTGCTTTGGCGGAGGAACGTGCCGTCCCTGTGATTCTGGATCGCGCCACTGCCGCGGCGGAGGTCTTGCGCGCGGAGTTGAGTCGCTATGGCTCGGTCAGTCACTTTATCGAAATTGATCTTTGCTCCGCCGCCGACTGCGCCGCGGCAATCGAGCGCACGCTCAGCGTAGCCAACAGACTCGACGCATTGGTCAACAATGCCGGCGTCAACGATGGTGTGGGCCTCGAGAAGGGTGGACCTGAAGAGTTTGCTGCGTCGCTCGGGCGCAATCTGCTGCACTACTACAATATGGCGCATTATGCGCTGCCTTCGCTCAAGGCCGCAAAGGGAGCTATCGTCAACATCGCCTCCAAGGTAGCATTCACGGGGCAAGGCGGCACTTCCGGTTACGCCGCATCAAAAGGAGCAATCCTTGCCCTGACCCGGGAGTGGGCCGTGGAGTTATTGGCTAGTAGCATCCGCGTCAACACAATTGTCCCGGCGGAAGTCATGACGCCCCTTTACCGGCAATGGCTCGACACTTTTCAAAACCCCGACGAAAAGCTGGCTGCTATCGTTGCGAAGATTCCGCTAGGTAAACGAATGACCACTGCTGAGGAAATCGCGGCAATGACGGTATTTTTGATTTCCGCCAAATCTGGGCATACAACGGGTCAGCACGTCTTCGTGGACGGTGGTTATGTCCACCTGGACCGTGCCTTAACGTAATGCGAATTCATCCGTTGCTTACTATGCCTTCCTAGGTTCCAAGACCGTGTTGTGGAATGAATAGAGACCAAGGCGCGAAAATTGGAGTGAGCACAACCAAATGAACCGGCGCTTCTGTTTGACACTGGACCTGAAGGATGATCCGAAACTGATCGCGGAATACAGGCGATATCACAAAAAAATCTGGCCCGAAATCACGCGGAGCATCAAGGACTCTGGCATTGAGGCCTTGGAGATTTATCTGGTCGGCGCGCGCATGTTCATGATCATGGAGGTGAATGAACATTTCTCTTTCGAAGCCAAAGTCAGGGCCGATCAATCCAACCCGAAAGTGCAGGAGTGGGAAAATCTGATGTGGAGGTTCCAGCAATCATTGCCACAGGCGAAACCCGGAGAAAAATGGCTCCTGATGGAAAAAATTTTCGACTTGGAGAGCTAACCTTCTTTTGTTAAATGAGGGCGATTCAGGTTTCTGAAACAAATCTGTCGAAACTAAGGCTCGGTACGTACTCACTGAGGAGCAGATATTGACCTCACCGATGACTAAGCTGTCCCGTGTAGCCATATCTTCCCGTGTCGTGAGCATCGCGGATCTCCGCTCCCTAGCCCGCCGCCGATTGCCGGCGGCGGTTTTCGACTACCTGGACGGTGGTGCCGAAGGTGAGGTCACACAGCGCGAGAATTGCCGCGTGTTCGAGGACGTCACGACTTGCCTTACAGACAATTCGTGGAACATATATGCCAGACAAGACTAGGCCGTTTGATCGAAATGATGGCGGTTAGACACGGGGAGGACGGCGATGTGCTGCAATAAACGCTCGCTCAGGATATGAAACTCATTCGATTTGGCGAACCAGGGGCGGAGAAGCCGGGCGTGCTGTTGGACGATCACACCCGGCTTGATGTCTCGACGTTCTTTTCCGACTATGACGAGGAGTTTTTTGGAAGCGGCGGTCTGGAACAACTGCGACAGAGGCTGATGGATACCCACGTCTCCACGCTGCGTCGTGTAAGCCCACAGGAGCGCTTGGGACCGCCCATCCGGCGCCCGAGCAAGATCGTCTGTGTCGGACTCAATTATCGCGATCACGCGGCCGAAAGCGGCCTGCAGCTTCCTTGCGAGCCGGTGCTGTTCTTCAAAGCCACATCCTCGCTGGTGGGGCCTAATGATGCACTCGTGATTCCCAGGGGCGCGGAGAAAGTGGACTGGGAAGTGGAACTGGCTGTGATTATCGAAAAAAAGGCCAGCTATGTTCCAAGAGAACATGCCCGCGAGTTCATCGCCGGTTATGCTCTTCACAACGACTATTCCGAACGAAGCTTCCAGTTAGAGAGAGGCGGTCAGTGGGTGAAAGGAAAGAGCGCGGACACATTCGCTCCGCTGGGGCCGTTTCTGGCAACCAGAGATGAGGTACCGAATCCTGCCCGACTGGGAATGTGGCTTACCGTGAATGGTGAGTTCAGACAAAGAAGCAGCACAGCCGAAATGGTCTTTGACGTACCTACGCTCGTCAGCTACGTGAGCGAGTTTATGACGCTTTTGCCCGGTGACATCATCAGTACTGGAACACCTGCAGGGGTCGGCCTGGGAATGAGACCCCCAACATATCTGCGACAAGGAGATGTCGTGGTACTGGGAATCGATGGCCTAGGAACATCCCGGCAGGAAGTGACTGCCTGGAAACAGCGCGACTAGAGTTAGATATTTGTCCCTAACCAGACGTGACGAGTCATCACGCGTATAGCTCCGACCTGTTTGTGCGGCGGGACAAGGCCCGGAGCACTCTTTGTAACCCAATCTCGTATGCGTTCCGCAAGACCAAGAGCGAGAACTAGATCGGAAGGCGAACTGATCAGATTTGCCGAAATACTGACAGGCCATACGGCAGGTGTCTGGTAGAAATTTACGATTAAAATCATCATTTTATATGCGAAAATGTCGCTTGCGGGATGACTGTTACGTAACTGAGGATTTGCATTATTCGTCGCCTGCAAGGCGCTTCCTAAGAGCATCCATGAATCGACGGACCAACACGACAAGCGCGTGCCCCCAATTTCGAGAACGGGCGGAGGGATGTAGGAGAGGTCTTGGGGCGCTACTGTTTCTTGGTATTTTGTTGGCGACCGCGTTTGCTTTCGCACAAGTGCCGAATGCATCGAGAAACAACCAGTCAATCGTCAAGCCGAACGCAGTGCACTTTGAGAATATCGCGCGTCAGGCGGGCCTGATTGCACCTAACGTAAACGGAAACGACAAACACAACGTATTCCTGCCGGAAGGTGTTGGATCTGGCGCTGTAGTCTTCGACTATGATAACGACGGGTGGCCTGACATATTCCTGCCGAACGGCACTCGCGTGGAAGGATTTCCCAAAGGTCAGGAGCCGACAGGGCACCTTTACCACAACAATCGCGATGGCACGTTTACGGATGTAACCGAAAAGGCTGGGCTCGTGCATCCAGGGTGGGGCCAAGGCGGCTGTGTCGGTGACTACGATAACGACGGGTATATCGATTTGTTTGTTACCTATTGGGGGCAAAATGTCCTGTATCACAATAACGGCGACGGAACTTTCCGTGAAGTGAGCGAAGCGGCAGGTCTGACAACCGACAAAAATGAATGGAGCACGGGATGTAGTTTTCTCGACTACGACGGTGACGGCAAGGTTGACCTTTTCGTGGCACGTTACGTGGATTTCAGCTATGACACGGTGCCCAGGCCTGGCGAGGGAGAATGGTGTCGTTGGAAGGGCATCTACGTTATGTGCGGACCGCGCGGTCTTAAATTAAGTGTCAACGCGTTATACCACAATAACGGAGATGGTACATTTAGCGATGTTTCGGAAACTTCCGGAATTACCCATGCATCTGGCTGCTATGCGTTTACTGCGATTTCGGCCGATTTCGATAATGATGGATGGCCCGACCTGTACGTTGCCTGTGACACGACGCCCAATCTTCTCTACCACAACAATCACGACGGCACTTTCACCGAAATCGGCAAGAGCTCCGGCGTCGCTTACAACGAGGTGGGGGATATGCAGGCAGGCATGGGCGCCTCCGCAGGCGACTACATGCACGAAGGTCAGCAGGATATCGCGAAGACCAACTTCAGTGACGATACACCAACTGTCTTCCTCAACCGTGGCAACAATCAATTTGACGATGTCACACAGACAGCCGGTCTGGGAAGGCTGAGAAGCTGGCTCGGGTGGGGAATTCAGTTCTACGATTTCGATAACAGCGGTTGGCCCGGGGTTTTGATATGCAACGGCCATATCTACCCGGAAGTGGACGGAAGGAATCTGGGAACGAGCTATCGTCAACCGAAAGTGCTCTACTACAATTTGCACAACGGACAGTTTGCCAACATCACCGCGCAGGCCGGAAACACCCTAAGTGAACTGCATTCGGCCCGTGGCCTGGCCATCGGCGACTTGTTTAACGACGGCCGGGAAGAGGCGCTCGTGAATAACCTGAATGAAACTCCTTCGCTCTACTACAACACGGCCCCCGTGGGCAACTTCATCAGCCTTCAGTTGATCGGCGTGAAATCGAACCGCGCCGCTTTGGGAGCACAGGTGACGCTGGAGCAAAATGGCCGCAGGTACCAAAAAGAGATTCGGAGCGGCGAAGGCTTTATTTCGCAGAGCGATCTGCGAGTTCACTTCGGTCTTGGAAAAGCCGAAAAGGCGGAAACAGTTCTAATACGCTGGCCCAGTGGGTTGGTTGAAAGGTTGAAGGATCTTGAGGCAAACCGATATTACACCGTGCGTGAAGGCTGGGGGGTCGACTCTAAACAAACCCGCACTGTGGCTTCCTTGCGAATCAAAACTTTGACGCGGTGATCCTACGGGAGGTGCGGAAGAGTGCGCTTGCAGGTTCTCAACAAATTAATCCTTGCGGCGAGCACAATCCTTGCTATCCCGTCTAATCACGCGACCACGGGCCAGAGCGGGAGTCCTAGCCGGAGCTATGCAGGGCAGCTTCCGGAGTCCTGTCTGGTTTTGAAGAATGCGGCAGAGCAGATGAAGGCTTTGCTGGAAACGATTCGTGAACATCCCTCAGCCGGGGATTTCAATGCGCTTGGGACCTTGTACGCTCGGGATCTTCGCACGGAATGTGCCATTTCCGCTTTCCAAGCCGCGCTTCGGCTGGACGGCCAGAATTGGCAGTCGCACTATAACCTGGGACTTGCCTTGCAAACGAACGGAGACCGAATTCGGGCCGCCAGCGAATTGCGGGCCGCGATCCGACAGAAGCCCGATTCAGCTGTTTCCCACTTCGCTCTGGCGAGCCTGCTGCAAGAGGCCGGAAAGCTGAACGCAGCAGCAAAGGAATTCGTGGCAGTCCTACAAATTGATCCCAAATTTGAATCCGCGTACTTGAGCCTTGCCATCCTATACGCGCAGCAAGGGAGAGACTCGGAAGCGGAAGACCTTATTCGAGAGGTCATCCAGAACAATCCCCAAAACGCGCCAGCCCATGTAGATCTTGGGCTGGCATTGGCGAAGAGCGGTGAACTTGCCGCGGCAGAGCAAGAGTTCCGGTCGGCGATCGAAATCGATCCGGAAAATGTGGACTCGTATACCTCACTCGGGATGCTGGAAGGTAAAACTGGCCGAGGAAAGGAAGCCATCGAAACCTTCCGAAAAGTCGTGGCCCTGCGACCCAATTCCGCCGAAGCGCACTTGAACTTGGGCATTGCGCTTGTAGACCAGTACGATCGGACGGGTGGATTTGAAGAGTTTACCAAGGCGGTCAAACTCGATCCTCATTCATCCAGACCCTATTACAACCTCGGCCGCTTTTATTACGATGCCGGCAAATACGATGAAGCACGCGAGCAACTCGAACGAGCCATTCGCTTGGAGCCGAAATTCGCGGGAGCGTACTATTTCCTGGCTCTTACAGAGGGACAAGACAATCACGTGGAGCGCGCGAATGAAAACTTGCAAAAGGTTGTCGCGCTGCAACCCAACAACGCGGACGCACAATATCTTCTGGGGCAAAACCTTGAGCGCATAGGAAAAACAACCGAGGCAATCGAGCACTGGGAAATGGCTGTCAAGGCCGATCCCAATAAATCCGAAGCTCTCTACAGCCTGGCCAGAGCTTTGAATAAGTTGCACGACCCTCAGGCGAAGCAATTTCAGGACCGGTACGACAAACTGCAAAGGAATGAGCAGACGACTGACCGGGTCGCCAACTTGGGAAATTCCGCGATTCAGTCCGCCAACGCCCAAAATTGGCCGCGAGCTTTGGCACAAATGAAAGAAGCCATCGCTGTTTGTGGAGAGTGCACTCAGGCCGCTCACCTTCACAGGAACCTAGGATTGATGTACTGCCGCACCGGGAATGTCGAAGATGGAGTAAAGGAGCTTCGGACAGCGCTGGAATTAGACCCGAATGATGTTGATGCGAAGAAGGCGATTGATACGCTCGAGAATCTGCGCGGAGCGAGTGACAAAGGGGCGGGAGCGAAGAAGAATTAGCCCGTTCGGAATTTGAGTTCAACCCAGGCTGATATGCGCAAAGACTCTGACATTCAGTTCCTGATGAAAAGATGAGCCTCTGGAGCGTTCGATGAAAGATCCTCATGTGCAGAAGAAGCTAAATCACGAGTCAGCTCCTACTTCCAAGGGACGGCGTTCCTTCATCGGCAGCATAGCGACACTGGGAACAGAGTTAACCAGTTCGGTCATCTTATGCACAACCGCGATAGCACAGCCTCCGCCGCAAGCCATCCCAAAAACAAAATCCACAGCAAGTGGTTGCGGAAGCAGCACGGTCATTGCTTCCGACGCGGCAACAGTCGCAGAAACAAACGCTGGGAAGATACGCGGTTTCAAGCGGAACGGTGTGTACATTTTCAAAGGCGTACCCTATGGTGCCTCAACCGCTGGCGCGAGGCGCTTCATGCCGCCAGTAAAGCCCGAACCCTGGAAGGAAATCCGGAACGCGCTGCAATATGGGCGTGTGTGCCCGAACCAGGACTCTGCGCACTTTAATACTGACGGGAAAAACCTGGCGAACTTCGACGAAGATGCGTTCGTGCTGCATCGTGGCGCGGCCGCGACGGTTCCCGGCGAGGACTGCCTGCGCCTCAATCTTTGGACACAGGAGATCAATGCCTCTCGTAAGCGCCCGGTCATGGTCTACATGCACGGCGGAGGATTTTCCGGCGGCAGCGGGCATGACCTTCTTTCCTATGACGGCGAGAGTCTCGCCCGCAATCATGATGTAGTCGTATTGACTCACAATCATCGGTTGAACGTGTATGGCTATCTCAACCTTGGAGCCTTGAGGGGAGAAGAGTATGCCAATTCCGCGAACGTTGGCATGCTTGACCTCGTAGCGGTCCTGGAATGGGTTCGCGACAACATCGCAACGTTCGGGGGAGATCCCGGCAGGGTAACCATTTTTGGCCAGTCGGGCGGCGGTGGAAAGGTCCTTGCCCTTATGGCGATGCCAGCGGCAAAAGGCTTGTTTCACCGTGCAATTGTGCAGAGCGGACCCTTTCTTAAATCGCTCTCTCCTGATTACTCAGGACGACTGGCCGAGCTGGTGGTCGCAGAGTTGGGTTTATCCAAATCGCAGGTAAGCGAACTGCAGCTAGTTCCGGTTGATCGGCTTTCGGGCGCTGCGGCGGAAGCCATGAAGAAAATGCCTCGGCCCATGTCTTCCCTTCGCAGAGTGTACGGCGAATACGATTGGGGGCCGACAGTGGACGGCCGCATACTTCCTCGTCATCCATTCGATCCAGGAGCTCCACAAATATCTGCTGACGTTCCATTGCTAACCGGCACAAATCTTCACGAGGGTGTAAGTGGGCTAGACCGTCCCGATGCCAATGCGATGGGAGTGGAAGAACTCAACCGCTTGGTTAAAAACGAATTTGGCGACGGCGGCCAGACGATTATCGACGCCTACCGGCGCGATTACCCTAGAGCGACTCCATTTGACCTATATGCCATCATCGCCGCCGCTTCCTTTCGCCGCCCAGCGTTCGAACAGGGCATCAGAAAGGCTGCTTTGGGCGCCGCGCCCGCGTACTCATATATCTACTCTTGGCAGACTCCAGTGTTAGACGGCCGTCCGGGCTCTTTCCACGCCTGTGAAATCGCGTTCGCGTTCGACAACGCTTCGATTTGCGACCATTACAGTGGAGGCGCTCCCGAGGCATTCGTTCTGTCGAAGCAGATCAGTACTGCTTGGGTGAATTTTGCCCGAACCGGCAATCCCAATCACGACGGCCTGCCGCATTGGCCCACATACACGGCTGAAAACCAGGCAACCATGTATTTCGACACGCCCTGCGTAGTGCGCAACAGCCCTGAACGAGAGGGATTGCGGCTGACGAGAGAGTCCTGAGCTATTGTCATGTCCCACGCAGGTTCAAGAGCGGAAATGCGGTGACTCAAGTTTCGGATGAGGAAGAGAGAGAATGAACGAGATTACCCGGAAGGAAATACTAGGCTCACAAAGGCTAGCTTGCCTGGAGTCACCGTCGCGACGCTTACTCATTAAAGGGATGACAGGCCTTGGCGCGACGCTTGCGTCTTCCTCGCTCTCTGCGGCTATCGCTGCTCAGACTCAGGGTCATCAGCCAGCGACCCCTGACCATCAGGTTTCTCCAGTCCAAGGTGAGTGGGGGCCTTTTACTCCATCGAACGGCGCAGGTCGATATCTCCGACTTGTTTACCCGCCGTCCACAACCAAAGGGGAGCTGGAACTTGGTGTCATTTACACTTTATGGCTCCCTGACAATATCAAGACCGTGAGGGCGGTTATCGTTCATCAGCACGGCGCAAGCATTCCAGCCGCTCAGGCGGGCGCAACCTCTGCTTACGATTTGCACTGGCAAGCTCTTGCAAAAAAATGGAACTGTGCCCTTCTTGGGCCTTCTTACCAGGTTCTAAACGATGCGATTGACTTGACTCCAGGCGGCGCAGAGCTGTGGTTCGACCCGCGACAGGGTTCTGACCGGGTCTTCCTTCGGGCCCTCGACGAGTTTGCGACAAAGTCGGGCCACGCGGAAATCGCTACGGCCCCCTGGTGTCTCTGGGGTCACTCTGGTGGCGGTATATGGGCCGATGTAATGACCATTCTCCACCCCGAACGAGTGCTCGCGGCTTTTCTTCGTTCGGGTACGGCCGCGATGTTTCGTTCGAGGCACGAATTCGTCCAGCCTGAAGTTCCGCCCGCGGTCTATGAGATTCCCACGATTGTTAACTTCGGCATCGGAGAGAGAGGGAACCATCCCTGGGAAGGCTCCATTGCCACTTTTCAGGAATATCGAGCCCAAGGCGCTCCCATTGGATTCGCTCCCGATCCGCGTACGGGACACTTCTGTGGGGATTCTCGGTATCTCGCAATCCCGTTTTTCGACGCTTGCCTTCAAATGCGCTTAACGGAATGGAACAAGATCTTAAGGCCGGCGGACCTAAGTCGTGCATGGCTGGCAACTCCGTTCGGGGATACCGCCATGCCTGCAGCGGAATTCAAAGGGGATCCTAACAAGGCCGTGTGGTTGCCAAATGAGGCCATAGCGAAAATCTGGATGGAGTACGTTAGAAACGGAACTGTAACCGACGCAGGTGCACCCACCGCTCCGGTCAATGTGCGAGCGAACGCTGATGCAAATCACGGCACTGAGGTCACATGGGAAGCCGAGGCGGATATCGTCGGTGGACTCGGTGGCTTCATTGTGCTTCGAGACGGGTGTGGGATAGCGAAGCTTCCGATGCAACCTCCAGAAGCCGTGTATGGACGCCCACTCTTCCAGGGTCTCTCATATCACGACACACCATGCGCACCGCTCCCTCAGATGAGGCACGTTGATATGTCTGCCCAACCTGGCGCCAAGCACGTCTATACTGTGATCGCTTTGAGCAGTGCCGGCGTGCCTTCAATGCCCTCTTTGCCAGCAGCTGTCGAATGAAGAAATTATCAGAGTCCTCCGACCGAAAGGGATCGAGTCTTCGTGTGACCCGTCTTGGGCATTGTCCGGCTTGCCTTCGGGACTTACCTGATACAACAGGCAAAGTTAGCTTCAGCCCTCAGCGAAACCTTTGGTATGCAATAAAACTCCTTGACAAGCAGAGACCTAGAGAAATATACAACTTGAGTGTTTTTATTACCAAATAAGTATTTTTATATACTAAAGACGCAGCCGATCTGCAGATTGGGCAACTGGACGGGTAGCCTCGCTTGCCCTCGCTCGGTGTTCTTTACCGGAGTGGATTGCCCTCTGGATGGCGGTTCCTGAATTCGCACGGCTGATTGCGAGAGAAGAGTGGATCTGCAACCTGAAAATAAGATCGTGCTCGTCACCGGCGGAGCCAAAGGCATCGGCGCCGCGATCGTGCGAACTTCCGCTGCGGAGGCTGCGATTCCTGTAATTGTGGACCGTGACCCCGAAGCCAGCAAAAAGCTTGACGCCGAGGTGCGCACCAGCCACGTAATCATCGCGGATTTGTCTTCCTCTGCAGATTGCCAACAGGCAGTTGATTCGACAGTTGAGAAGTTTGGCCGCCTTGATGCTCTTGTGAACAACGCGGGGATAAACGACAAAATCGGCCTGGAGCATGGAACCCCAAAGCAGTACGTAGAATCACTCGGCCCCAATCTGCTGCACTATTTCAACATGGCGTATTCCGCGCTTCCACATCTGAAGCAGACGGGCGGCTGCATTTGTAAACATCAGTTCAAAAACGGCCATCACCGGTCAAGCTGGTACGTCGGGATATGCGTCATCGAAGGGAGCAATACTGGCTCTGACACGCGAATGGGCGGCGGAACTGCTGGGCTACGGCATACGCGTGAACGCGGTTATTCCTGCAGAGGTCATGACCCGCTCTACCGGCAGTGGCTCGATACATTCCCCGATCCCGAACAGAAGCGTCAGTCTGTCCTGTCCAAGATCCCTCTGGAGAAAAGAATGACCGCCCCGGACGAGATCGCGGCAATGGTGGTATTCCTGCTCTCTGCCCGCGCCTCGCACATAACCGGCCAGCATGTGTTCGTGGATGGTGGCTACGTGCATCTTGATCGAGCGCTAACTTAAGAAATGACCACCTCAGCACCCATCACCGAGCGGCGGTTTGTCACCCCACTGATTCTCGTCACCATCCTATTTTTTCTCTGGGCGCTGGCGGTCAACCTCAATGATGTTCTCATCCCACATTTGAAGAAGGTCTTCGATCTGAACGACTTTCAATCGGCACTCATCCAGGTGGCATTCTTCGGCGGTTATTGCCTTTCCGCGTTGCCTGCAGGACGGCTGCTGGAAAAGATCGGCTACAAGAGTGGAATAGTCGTCGGTTTGATTACATGCGCGGCGGGCGCGCTACTGTTCATTCCCGCGGCTTCAATTCAGGTGTATGGATTATTTCTCTTCGCTTTATTTGTTATGGCGTGTGGCCAAGGAGTCCTCGAGGTGGCTGCTAACCCCTACGTGACACTGCTGGGGCCAGCAGATAGCTCAGAGCGGCGATTAAACCTGGCACAGTCGTTCAATGCTGTGGGTGCGGTGGTGACGCCGTTCATTGGCTCAGCTTTTATCCTGTCGGTTCTCGAGTATTCGCGTGAACAGTTGACAACCATGACGCCCGCAGAGATCGCTGCGTATCGCACGGCGGTGGTCAGCACCGTCAGGATGCCTTACGTCGTTATAGCAGGAATTTTTTTCGTTTATGCTGTTGTGATTTTTCTCTCTAAATTGCCAGAGGTCGGCGCAAGTGACGCGGCCGCAAAACGGGAATCAACCGGGGAAGAGCTGCGCGATATCCTGCGTTATAGTCACCTGGTAAAAGGAGTTATCGCACAATTCTTCTACGTGGGCGCTCAGATCGGCGTGGCCAGTTTCGTCATACGCCTGGCGCAGCATAGCATTCCTGGAATGCTCCAAAAGAATGCTTCGTACTATTTGAAGTTGCACTTGATTGGATTCATGCTTGGAAGGTTTTCCGGTTCCTACATCATGAAGCGGGTGCCTGCTGCCAGGCTGCTTTCGCTGTTTGCGTTCTCAACTCTGATCTCTCTCCTCGTGGTTCTTCTTGGCACCGGCGCGGCTCCCCTGTGGGCGGTCGTACTAATCGGTTTTTTTCATTCGATCATGTTCCCAACCATCTTCGCCCTGAGCATCAAGCATCTTGGGCGATACACAAAATTCGGATCGTCCCTGTTGGTGGCTTCGATCCTCGGCGGGGCCATCTGCCCCGCCATTATGGGATTTATTTCAGATCACAGTAACATTCGCGTGGCCTTTATTGTGCCCCTGATCTGCCAAGCCTATGTGCTCTACTTCGCGGTGCGCGGCTATCGGCCTGTTCTGGTTGAACTGAGTACCGTGAAATGAGCCGCTATTCGTACAATGACGCGATTTTCCGATTGCAATCGGCAAATTATGGAATGCGTGACGGATTTGTCGAAGAGATATTTTGAGATTTGAGTGTTAGCCTTGCTGATTGCCGCAGCGTGTCGGCGAGTGATTGTGACACTATGACTGCCAAACCGGCAGTGGACGAGATCCGGCTCTCGCGCGTGCTGCTCCTACTCGCGGTTTCCGTTTTCATTAATTACTTGGACCGCAGCAATCTCTCGATTGCAGCGCCGCTGCTCAAAAATGAGTTCCAACTTTCAGCGACGCAGCTCGGAGTTCTGCTGTCATCCTTTTTTTGGACCTACTCATTCTTTCTGCCAGTTTCCGGCTGGCTGGTCGATCGCCTCAATGTGAAATGGGTGATCGCCGGTGGTTTTTTCCTTTGGTCCGCGGCAACCGTGGCTACCGGCGCGGCGCATGCATTCGGCACATTGCTCCTCGCGCGATTGGCTCTCGGCGCAGGAGAATCGGTTTCCTATCCAGCATGCTCGACCATCTTGTCCCGGTATTTCCCGGAGCACAAACGTGGCTTCGCCAATGCGAGCATAGTAGCCGGTATGGCATTGGGGCCAGCGTTCGGGACGCTCGCTGGTGGAATTCTGATGAGCCGATTTGGCTGGCGTCCGGTTTTTCTCGTGGTGGGCCTAACTAGCCTGTTATGGCTACTGCCATGGCTTCGCTGGATGTCAAGAGCTCATAGCAATTCCCCCTTGCAGTCGGGACTCTCTGCACCCGGCATGCTGGAGATTTTGGAGCAGCGGTCAGCATGGGGAACGTGTGTAGGTCTCTTTTGTATGAATTACGTGATGTACTTTCTCTTGACTTGGCTGCCGTTCTACCTCATGCACGAACGTCATTTTCCCTTGGCCGCGATGGCGAAGATCGCTGGGTTGGCGTATTTCCTGATGGCTGTGGCAGCCACGTCCGCGGGATGGGTCTCCGATCGCTGCATTGCCTCAGGAAGAACTCCAACGCTGGTTCGCAAGACGTTTATGGTCGTGGGACAGGTGGGGGCTGGGATTTCGCTTGCCGCCTGCGTCGTCAGCGGGCCAGTGTTCTCGGTCGTATGTCTGTTGTTGGCGGCGGCGTTCTGGGGAATCAGCGCTTCCAATACTTGGGCAATTACTCAAACGCTTGCGGGACCGCTGGCAGCCGGCAAGTGGACCGGGATGCAAAACTTCTTAGGTAATCTGGCCGGGTGGATCTCGCCTGTGGTGACAGGTTTGGTCGTGGATAAGACGGGACGGTTCTTTTGGGCTTTCATCATCACTGCGGTCACCGCCCTGCTGGGCTCGCTTTCCTGGATATTTATTGTCGGCATTCTTCGACAGGTGGATTGGTCAACTCGGCCGGCTTACGCAGATTCGCGCTGATCTCTAACCACTCTGCAAAGGCCGTCGGATCGAAACAGGCCTTCGGTGCTGCGGTGAGAAAAGTGGGGTTCACCGGCACAGTCGTGGACATCAGCGGGGTCGATAGCTCGATGCACCAGCGAAGTCTCGAGGAGGAAACATGAACACATTTCCAATACGCTGGGGTTTTCGCCGCACCATGACCTCGATCGCGATACAACGGCTCTTTCTCTTGATCGTGACTGTCACGGCTTTCGCAGTGTCCGCATTGGCGCAGGACATTCAGAAGCTCGACCCCGCTCTCGAGCAGTTGATAGGGCCTGATTCCAAGCTGGAGCGCATAGCCACTGGCTTCAACAAGTGGACTGAAGGCCCGGTTTGGACGCACGAAGGAACTCTCCTGTTTGCCGAGATCCCAGCAAACAACATCGACCTGTGGATCCCGGGTAAGGGCACGAGCGTTTTCATGCACCCCAGCGGATATGCAGGTACAGAGCCATTCAAAGGGCCGGAGCCAGGCTCGAATGGAATGATCTTGGATCCTGATGGTCGAGTGAGCGTGGCGGGACACGCAAGACGCAACGTATGGCGCATGGAGTCTCTCGACCCGAAAGCACAAATCACGATTCTGGCGGACTCCTATCGGGGAAAGAAGTTCAATAGCCCCAATGATCTGGTGTATAAATCCGATGGCTCGCTGTACTTCACTGATCCTCCTTACGGCCTGCCCACTCAGCAGGACAACGATCCGCAAAAAGAGCTGCAGGTCAACGGTGTCTATCGCATTCCTGGAGCATTGCACCAGAAGCCTGGGACAGAACCGGCACGGGACCAAGTCCAGCTTGTAATCAAGGACCTTCCGCGGCCGAACGGCATCTGCTTTTCGCCGGACGAGAAGTACTTGTACATCGCGGATTCCGGAAAGAAGATCTGGATGCGCTATCGGGTGCAGCCTGACGGATCGGTTACGGACGGCGCGGTGTTTCTCGATGCCTCCCGCGATAGTGCGCCTGGGGTGCCCGACGGTATCCGTGTGGACAAAAAAGGAAACCTTTACGGCTCCGGTCCCGGAGGAGTGTGGATTATTTCTCCGGAAGGGAAACACCTCGGCACGATCAAAGTCCCTGAGACCGTGAGCAATGTGGCTTGGGGCGACAAAGATGGCAAGACGCTCTACATTACCGCCAGCACCAGCGTGTACCGCATCAAGTTGAGAGTTACAGGAGTGAAGAACTGAGTCGTTGTTCGCATTCGGCTCAAATATTTTCTCCATTAGGATGACGCGAGTAGTAACCTGCCGAGCGGAGCGGTAGGAGTAGGAACGAATGTAGTAGTGCAGGTGACGTTCAACGAACCGATTGATCCCCTGTCGGTCAACAGTTCTACGTTCTATCTGGTCGGAAACGGGACACAGGACGCCGTGATAAAGGTGTCGCGGGACCAGAGGTCGCTGACGCTGACGCCCGCGCAAGCTCTTACGCCTGGGACCTTTTATACAATAAATGTTGTCGGGGTAAGCGATCTCGCGGGTAACGCCGTCAATACCGTATCGACTTTTACGACTCAATAGACAGGCGGCGGACCGGGGGCCTGCATATGAGTTGAGGCGAAGCACCGAGCCATATTGACAAAGTTTCTGCACACAGTTTCGTCAAGAATTCAATACGAGCAGTCAGCAAGAACTACTGCAGTTTTGCGGACTCCGCCTTCGCAGCGATTCAACGCTGGAACATCGGGTCGGAAACTCGAATTGTCGCCTAATATGGACGGTTTGCCGACAGATCAAGCGAATGCAAATTGGTCACCTTTGCCGAGACCCGGCATTCCTCGACTATTGAGCCTGTACTAGCGGCATCTGCGATGACACCTGCAGTTCCATCATCATCGCAATGCGCCGGTCTAGTTGGAAAAAAGTCGCTGACTTCTTTCCATCCAGTACTTTAGCCACGATTGGCACGTACTTCTGCCGTAATTGTGCTGTCGCAATGTCCGCATCTAGCCACTGCCGGATGAACGAAAAGGACTGCTCGTTCGTTAGTTTCCCCCAATTATCAGCATAATCTTGAATCAGGCCAAACTTCTTGTCATTGATTACAATCAACTCCGACACGTACTGGTCGTAGACTGGCCAGAACTTTGTCGCCTCCGCGTCCGTCAGCTTCAAGTTCTGTGCAACTAACTGTTTTCTCTTGGAGCGAAGATCTTTCCGAAGCAGATCCAAATCTTGATTGCTGATCACGTGTGGAGTGCTCTCTTGTGGAGGAGTCGTCTGGGCATTCGTCCGCGTCCCCCACGACGTCGAGGCTCCCGCCATCAGGGCTACTATCATCAATTTTTTCACCGTGTTCTCCCCTTAATTTGAGCAAGCAGATGTTGCAAATTGCTCGTAGACGTCCATTCGAGAGTACGGGTAGGAATGCATTTCGACGTACTGAGAAAAGTTACAGGGGGCCACGGACAGCGTTTAGGACGCAGCTTCACTTTATTGGCCTGTAACTGATGTCGCTGCAGCAATTACAATTGCATTACCAACTCTAGGTTTGACTCCATCTCCACACAACTCGGGAAATCCCTATTGTTGAGCGATTGTCGCTCGGTGCACGGTGGGTGTACTTGATTCAGTAGGTGCTGCTACCTGGTAATCGACCTCTACTCCCCTTTCTAGAAGAGAAGTTGGGCCAGGACTTGGTCGCAGTCACCTGATCTCGGCGGTCGAGCTCGGCTGTTTGGATACCATCTCTCTTGCTTTTTTCCTTTTCTCTTTTTTCTTTTTTCTTCTTCCTGTCTTTTCTACTTTTCCACAGAGAAATTTCGAACCAGGATCGCCTAGGATCGACGATCGCCAACTCCGCCGACCTCTAGCATCCCGTCTCTGCGGGGAACTCTTCACTCTAGGCCGCGGCGCGCATCGCTTTCTGGCTATTGCGCAGTGGTTCGTACACCTCTCCACTCACCCACAACCGATGCAGCAGGACCGCTAGCTTTCTCGCGACCGCAATAACCGCTCGCTTCTTGGCATTCTTCCCTCCTCGCTCTGCAAGTTTTAGCCCCCAACGCCGCAGATCACTGTTCTCTCCAAAGGGTCCCAGGATGTAGTGCGCCCCCTGCACCAGCATGGTCCTCAAGTAACGGTCTCCTTCTCTACTGATGTTCATCTGCGGCTGGCTCTCCCCGGAGTCCCTGCGTCCAGGGCACAACCCGAGAAAACAGCCGACCTCGCGACTCTTCGGGAACGATGCGGATCGTCCAGGGTCAGCACATTCGTCAGCGCGATCTGCGTTCCTACTCCCTTCACCTGTTTGAGCAGTTCGACGTGCGGGTAGCTTTCCTTGGCGATTTTCTCCATCCGCACCTCGTATTCCTGGATGCGCTCGTTCAGTGATTCGATTTCTTTGAGCAGCGGCTCCAGAACCTCGCGCAACTCCGCGTGCAGTCCCGCGGCCAGCTCCCGGTTCACTCGCTGCGTGCCACACTTGGGCAGCCGCTGCCCATAAGACTTCACCAACCCGCGTGCTGCGTTCACCAAGGTCGTTCGAGCACGCACCAGTTCGGCCCGCGCTCGGATCACCGTCAGGTGGATTTGCGCTTGCGCACTGCGATGCCGCACCGGCCCCAACAGCTCGGGATCGATTCTTGCCAGCCGCGCCAGTGTCCGCGCATCGTGTCGATCGTCTTTTCGATTGCTCTTGGTGATCAATTGCACCTTTTGTGCGTGCGCCACGATCACTTTGTGCCCCAGCTCCGTTAACAGCCGGCTGACCCACGGGGAATGTGTTCCCGTCTCCAGGGCGATGAGACCTTGCGGTATTTTCGAAAATGTCTGCTTCATCGCTTCCGGTGTCGTCGCTACTTTCTGTTCCAGAATGATTCTCCCCGCTTCATCCAAAACGCAGTAGCACGACCACTGATCGCCGAGATCCAGACCAATCGTGAGCTTGTGTCCTTTGAAAATCGTGTTTCCATTTACTCGAACGGTGCTAGTCTTCTTCATAGCCGGTCTCCTTTTCTATTGCGCCTCGAGCGCGTCGATCATTGGGAGCGTATCGCATCCCGCAGGAGACCGGCCTTCTCATCTCATCTGGTAAACGCCGTAGAAGTGAAATCGTCAAAAACCACATGTACGATAAGACTTACCAGGCACTGACACCATATTTGGCATAGAATCGGAAATATCCGACGCCCCTCCTTGCATGGTTTGGCACTCTGGATTTCTGTCAGTTCTGCTTTGGCCGTGCAAGTCCACGCGCAACAGCCGTCGCATGCGGCTGCCACAATCGCGCATCCGAATAACAGTGAAGGTCTCCGACAGTTACTCAGCCAACAGCATGTTGTTGCTAGGCGAGAAGATGAATCGGAACTGCAATCGATGATAAACAGTTTGGGTCGGAACAGGCGCGGGAGCTGCAGACGACATTGTTGGAGCTGGAGCGGGGCTCGCGGTACTGACAGGAAGACTGAGAGCAACTATGGCCCCAGAAGAACCGACTGACCCACTGAGAGCGTTTGCGAGAGCTTCCAGGTCAACATAGGGATGACCGCCCACGAAAATGACGAGCACTTCTGTGGATTGCCCATTAAGGATGAGCGTGTGTCTCTGAGCCGCGCTCAAAGTAAGTGCGACCGCAAGAATGGCAATAAGCAGTGTTACTTTTGTCGGCGGAATTGATCGTTTTTCGATCATGACAAAACTCCTGAAATTCGAATCTTGAATTCTTTTCAACCCGAGCGTTTGACGCAGTGGCCGCCCTCGACGGACGGAGCGCACGAGAGTGCGACGGACGGAGCGCACGAGAGTGACTGTGGCTTAGCCGATCTTTGTTCCAATCGCTTCGCCGGACACGATGATCTCCACACGGCGGTTTTTCTGTCGCCCCTCGTTACTGCTGTTGTCTGCAACGGGGTCGGCCTTGCCCAGTCCAACGGCTGTTACCGTGTTTGCCGCCAGCCCCTGTTCCACGAGAAACTCGCGAACCGCGTCCCCGCGCTGCTGAGAAAGCTTCATGTTAGCTTCATCGCTGCCGATATTGTCCGTATGCCCTTCAATAGCCATGTTCAGGCCCGGATGGGATTGGATGATCCCAACAAGTTTGGCCAGCGTAATCTTGGTATCTGGTTTCAGGTTGTACTTGCCGAAGTCAAACAACACATCGCCCATGTTCACGACTAAACCGCGAGGCGAATCGGTGGTCTGAAGAAGGCTGTTCAGTTGCTGCAAGAGTTGAGCGCGCAGAGCTGCGGTTGCGGCACGGGCCCGTTCTGCTTCTTCTTTGGCCGCCTGTGTCTTAGCCTGCTCTGCCGCCTGTTTCGCTTCCGCCTCTGCCTGAGCCTTAGCAGCCTCCGCCTTCATCTGGGCTTCCTTTGCCGCCGTCAGCTCGGCCTGGCGCTTTGCCTCCACAGCTGCCTGTTCCTCAGCCTTGCCCTTCGCGGCTGCTGCGGCTGCATCTTTTTCCTTCTGGATGCGTTCCGCTTCCTGGCGCTCCGCCGAGAGCGCCCGCGCATCCTCTGCAAACTGGGTGGTCTGCCGGGCGTTCGTCACGATCTTGCTTTTCTCGGACTTGGAAGCCAGCGAGTTCTCCGCCATTTGAAGACTGCCGGTAGCCTTGCTGAGAATTTCGGGGGCGTACTTTTCCGCGCCTTGCGACTTGGCAATATCCACAGCGTTCCGCGCTTCGTACACGTCGAGCGGTACATTCTTCAGATCAGGGGTCAATGCGAGCGGATTCCCGAGTTTCGCGTATTGACTGCGCTTCATCAGCTTGTAGCTGTTCTCGGGATAAATCTTGCCCTTAGTGTTTTTCGTGGTGTCATTTACCAGCACAACGATTTCACTCGGCAGTGCTACCGCATAATAAGGCTCAGCAGTGACACCCATCGCGAATGTCTGGGACTGCGCAATTGTGTTCAGCTTGCCTTCTCCATTTTGGTCGATTGGAATCTCGCCCAGGTTGGTGGTGGCACCATCTGGCGTGACGATCCAAAGTACGTAGGTCAGGAATTCAGATCCCAATGTCGTGGGCTGTGGCATTCCTTTTACCTTCACTTCAATGGCCGTACCACCTTTCTTGGCATCTACCTTGGCCTCACCACTTGCATTTGGTGCGGCAGGGGCAGCGATGAAAACCACCTTAGTTGCCCCTTTGCCAACTTCATAGCCAACTGATTTGACGGACTTCCTGACGACGTCTGAATCTGGAACTTGCGGTTTGCCCTGTGCCAGCACACACCCCGCGCACGAAACGGCGAATACCAGGGCCAAGACGCTCTTGGTTGAATGTCTCATGTGGTTCCTTCGACTGCTCCGTTCTCCTGCATACCCCCTTACAGGAAGCTCCGAACAGTGTCAAAAGTGACAGTGAATTGGCCGATTGGAACAGTCGAGTTTTGTCAGCAACACGAGCGCAGACTTTCGGACTCTTCGCGTATCGTCAGTATCGCACTGACATCCCAAGTCGGCCAAAGTCTGGTAAACGCCTTACCGGACAACTTGCAAAGGCTCGATTAAACGGAACGTTTTTTGGCGTAACGGAGGACTCGCTGATCCTTCTTGAAGTCTCGGGCTTTCGCTTTGGAGCGTTCAGCATACGTTAGGGATATCGTTGGGTTAGCCAGCCCAAGCGACAATAATTTCGCTTTCGCTTCCCGCGTTTTCAATCGAACATAGCGCTGCTGTTGCTGGATTCCCCCAACAAGGTCCGAATGCTGGCGCACGTATTCTGTGACACGGCGCATGCGCTTGGGTGCCGTCGTGATCGCCTCTACGAGGCCGCTCGTGACGATCGCGACACAAATGGGGTACAGCGCCTTCTCTTTCGGAGGCTTCCGCGTAATTCGCTCGACAAGGACCAGATCCGAATGCCCGACTCCCGAGAGCCTCCAAATTCGCTTCATATCGGAGAGATATTCCTTCGGCAATTTCCCTTTTAGGTCCAGGCTTTCGATGTTTAGCGGTCGGCTCAGATTCCCTAGCACTGCTGAATTTTCCTTGCGCTTATAGTGCGCCAGACGTTTACCGTGTGCCATGGCTAGGTGGGTCTGCAGTGCCTTCTTGCTTTCTGCTGCCCTGCCCGCAGTCCGGGCAAAAAGGTCCGTAAATGTTTGTGAAGTGCGCCTGCCTCTTTATCGTAAGCCCCAGTCTTTGCTGCACTTGCCCACCCTTAAAACAGAATTCTTAGCTGTCCCGTTCACTCCCATTTGAGAAAAAACGCGATGGGAGATCAAACCCGGAATGCTTGAACTTCTTGCGTTTGAAAGGGTGCTGTCAGACCTACCACGCCGCGATTTGTAGAAACACAGGCAATCACTGTGCGAGCAGATCGGGAATGAGGAAACGGTTGAAAAGATTGCTCGCTTGGCAAAGGCGGAAGCTGAACTCTGCGAGCAAAAGGGCTGGTGGGGTGATGAGAGTGAGGCTGAACACCTGGAAAGCGAGATTGCCGAATTGAAGGACCAACTCGGCTGATCAGAAGTTGCGGTCCGTCTCGAAGAGTAGCGATGGCCGCGCCAAACTCCAGCTCGCACACAAAAATTAAACGGGATGGCCGAGGGCAAAATGATCGAAGAGTTACAAAAGCTAGTCGAGAAAAAAAGCATTGGGGCGTTCTCTCCGGGCGCGATGCGCTGGTTTTCTGGCGGCACGTCGAGGCTTCTATTGCCGGCGGCTCGCGGAACTGGACGCGGCGAGACTTCGAGCAACTGACGCGCTGGCAGTTCGGCCTGCGGACTACAACGCAATTTCAGATTGTGGCCGGGCCAGCGGGCGCACAAACCCCGGAGCCCGTCGAAGTCGTTCTCTTTCGTCCGCTGCTGCGCAGAAAGTACACCACATTCGCGGAACGGCAAACGGCGCAGAGGGCCAAAGCTGCCGCACGCAAGGCACGGTCTAGGACTCCAAAAAACGAGCTAACAATTCATTTAGTTTCAGGGAGATAGAGGCGTGACATTTAGCGTTTTGGTACGGCGGGTAGGGGTGAGCGAAATGGGCTTTAATTCGGTTCTTAAAGTTGCTGCTGATTTCTTACGTGGCGGTTGCTGTCGCGGCGCTGGTTTGCGTGATCGGCGCGGCTTGCCTCGTGGTTTGTTTTTGGGGAGCAGTGGAAAAACTCTTAACGGGATGGTTGGGGAGTCTGTGACGCGCAAAGTGCGGGCAACGCAGGGATGCGACCCGCGACGCATACGGGTACAGACTCCCCGGCCTGAATTAAAAAAACAAGGGGGAAGCATGGGTTTTGTTCTGTGGCTAAATTATCGGCGGTGTGTGGTTGCGACTTCATCGAGCGATGGAAGATCGAGGTACTTTCCAAACAAGAGCCTTCATCTATCCGCGCCGTGAAGTCACATCTGAAGTGCTACATCGTTCCGCACCTCAGCCAACTTAGACTTGACCAACTCGGAGTGGAGAATCAGCAAAGTTTCGTGACGCGCGTAGCTGAAGCGGGCGTGTCGCGCAAGACTGTGCTGAACGTCTTAGGGACGCTCTCTTCGATGTTGAATACAGCGAAGGATTGGGGCTACACCTGCGAACCGATCGACATCACCAAGTTGGCCCTTCCAAAGCGGGGATTAAAATACGAGGCACCACACTTCACCTTGCAGCAATTGCGGCTAATTCTTGCAACCGCTTGCAACCCTTGGCGAACGCTGTTTTATATCCTCAGCTTGGACGGCCTTCGTGCTGGCGAAGTTCTCGGTTTGAAGTGGGATGACATTGATCTCAACCTCAGGTTAATCAAGGTCAACCGCTCGGCTTGGTACGGCAAGATCAAAACTGCCAAGAGTGAAGCGAGCGAAACGGTTCTGCCAATTCCAGAAATTCTCGCGGAAGTTCTTCGCATCTACCGTGGCGAGTGGAAACCAAACCCTGATGGTTTTCTATTCGTTACGCGCAACAACCGGCCTCCCTCATCGAACAAAGTAGTGGAGTATCGCCTGTGGCCCATCCTCGACATGCTCGGAATTCCGCGATGCGGCCTCCACGCGTTTAGGCATACCCATACAAGTTTGTTACTCGACAGTGGAGCAACCCCGGCAGTTGCGCAGCGGCAGTTAAGACACTCTGATGCGCGGACGACGCTCGGCATTTACGGACACGTAGTCGGAAACGCACACAGAGAGGCAGTTGAGAAAGTGGCCTCAATTTTGGACCCAGTTGGACCCAAATTGGAGCCGGTCGTTCAATTTATTCAGTAACTTAGCAGCGGTTGGCGATGGTTTCGATTCCCATCGCCCGCTCCAACTAAATCCCACAACGGCGTGCGAGACGGCGCCGCCCAAACACGAAGCTGCACGGCGTCCGGGGAAACGGTCGTCGAACTCTTCGCTAATCTGATTATGGAAGAGTAGCCCGTCATCCGCCCCGAATCAGGTGCCAAGCTGTCAGGTGCTTGGAATCGCGCACCGACCAGACGAAGGATTTTATTCGTCGCGGAGGGCGGCCATGGGATCGAGCCGCGCCGCGCGGCGCGCTGGCAAGTAGCTGGCGAGGATGGCCACAGCTGTAAGCGCAACTGCGGAAAGCGAAATCGTCAGCGGGTCGTAAGGGTTGAGGCCGAAGAGCATCGCGCCCGCGGTTTTGCCCAAGGCCAGCACCAGCGCGGTGCCGACGGCCAGGCCGATCACCAGCATGGTGCTGGCTTCGCCCAGCACCATACCCAAAATGTTCCGCCGTTGCGCCCCCAGCGCTATGCGCAACCCGATTTCTCCGGTGCGGCGCGCGACGAAATTGGACACCACGCCGAAGAGTCCCATCATGGCCAGCAAAGTGGCCAGCGCGCCGAAAAACCCGGAAAGCGCAGCCATCAAACGCTCGCGCAGCAGCGAATCGCGGATGTTCGTCTGCATGACATGGAATTCCTCGCCGATCTCGGGGCTGGCCTCGGCCAGCGCGTTTTTCAGTTCTTGCGTCAGCGTTCCCATGGGGAGATTGGAGCGAATCAGCAATCCCGCATATTCGTCCGGCTGGTCACCCTGCGCGGTAGTCACGTAGACTTCCGGCGCGAATTCATCGCGCAAGTCGTAATACTTCGTGTCGCGAACCAATCCCACGACCTCATAGATCGGCCGCGCGCGGCCCACCGCCTCCTCAATTTGAAAGTGCGCGCCAATGGGATTGGCGCCGTTGAGGATTTTCTTCACGAAACTCTGGTTGACGATAGCCACCTTGAGCGAGTTAGCCGTGTCCCGCTCGCTGAATGCGCGGCCGGCCATGATGCGGATTCCCATGGTGTTGAAAAAATCGGGGCTGACTTGCGTGAAAAGAGGTGCCACGTCGGCGCGTTTTGTGGCGCCGGCCAAGATAACGTTTTCCTGCCAGCCATAGCCGCTGAGCGGCACTACACTGGCGTCCGCGACTCCCTCGACGCCGGGAAGTGCGCGCAAGCGGTCAATCAAGTTCAGCTTGTAGCCCTGGCGTTGCGGCGCGGGAATTTTCAGTTGGCGAAAGTCCAGATCGGCTTCCGTGATGCCGGCCGTGTGGAAACCGGCGTTCACCGAAAGAATGTTTTTCAGGCTGCGCACGAAGAGTATCGCGCCCACCAGCAAGACCAGCGAGAACGCCACCTGCGAGACAACCAAGCCGCGGCGGAGGCTGAAATGCTCGCGCCCGCCGGCGAGGTTCCGGCCCGCGGATTTGAGCGCTGCTGCCGGAGCGATGCGCGTGGCGCGGAAAGCGGGAGCTAGGCCGAAAAGAATTGTAGTCAGCAGCGCGATGCCCATGGTGAAGCTGAGCACGAGCCAATCCAGATGAAGATAAACGAAGACATCGGGCGCGCTCGTGGCGATGAAGGCCACCAGGAAACGGCTGACCCATTGCGCCAAGACTGCGCCCAAAACGGTGCCGGCAACACCGATCAAAAGACTTTCCACGAGCAGTTGCCGGATGATCCGCCCGCGGGATGCACCGAGCGAAAACCGCACGGCGATCTCGCGTCCACGGACGCTGGCGCGCGCCAGCAACAGAATAGCGATATTGGCGCAGGCAATCAGCAAGACCAGGGCGGCGATGGCCAACAGCATCCACAGGGGTGTCTCGTAGAGCCGGCGCAGATTCGAGAATCCCGTAGCTGCCGGAAATGCGCCGAACTTGTACCGCAGGTAGTGCTTTTGCGCCTCCGCATCGTATTGCGGGGGTGTGGTCGCTTCCAGGATGCCGGTCGAAAGCGCTGCCATTTCCGCGTTGGCTTGCTCGATAGTCACGCCGGGCTTCAGCCGTCCCACGGCGGCGAGCCAATAGCCATTGCGCAGGTCAATCAGGGACAATTCGCCGTGTATAAGCGCTTCCGAGCACAGTGGCACGGCCACGTCGAATTGACGTCCAACGTCAATGCCCGTGAAACTAGACGGAGTGATGCCGACGATTTCAAACGGATGGCCTTCGAGTGAGATCATCCGCCCCAGAATGTCCGGGCCGCCGGCGTATTCCCGCTGCCAAAAGGCGTAGCTGATCACAGCGGGCGGGGAGCCGCAGCCGCGGCGGTCATCATCCGCGGTCAAGGTGCGGCCGCGCAATGCGGGGATTTCCAGCGTCTTGAAAAAATCGCCGCTGACCCAGATGCCCGAAGCGTAGCGTGCTTCGCCCCCGCGCGCCAGGTTGAATCCTCCTTCGGTCGCCCATGCAAACATGCCGGAAAAAACTCGCTGATGATCGCGGATCTGCTCCCATTGCACGCTGGTAATATCGG
>Ga0210406_10000772_pt1 | contig 42075 bp, 61 predicted proteins | sample IncBWC30MmetaG_FD_155454 | JGI IMG/M metagenome (GOLD analysis project Ga0210406, IMG submission 155454) | Forest soil microbial communities from Barre Woods Harvard Forest LTER site, Petersham, Massachusetts, United States - Inc-BW-C-30-M | ecosystem: Environmental > Terrestrial > Soil >...
GCACCGGACCCATCTGCTGCGCGTTCCAATCCAGCGGCGCAGTGTATTCGAGGTAAGCCTTCGGAACGCGGTGCGCATCCTTCCACTCCGTAGGGTCGACCGAACCCTTGATGACCATGAACGGCGCTTGTGGAGCCATTCCGAACTCCATCGCTTCCTGAGAGGCGATATAAGCGAGCATGGTCTGGGGCGCGTGGGCGCGACGGATCAGGGAAAGAAACATGCGCTTCGACTGCCCGCCAGTGCGAACATACTTCTCTTCGCCGAAGACGCCGATGACCGGAATCCATGAGCCGATCCACTGATTGGTTTCCAGAATCTCGACGCCGTTGGTGATGTACTGGGTCACCTTGTAAGACTTTTCGCCGTCCGCCGCTTTGATCTCTTCGCGAGTCCAATATTCCGCGACAACGATGTCGCCACCACTAAACCAGTCCGGGGCGCGCTCCACGTCAGCGCCAGTAAAACTTCGCCTCTTCGCGTCCTTGTACTTGCGCGCGAACACGCTCTTGCGCATCTTGTCGAGCACAAAGGCGACGTTGCCATCGGAAAAATCCCGCTCCTTTGCGTCGGGATCGAGGTACACGGTGAACTGATTCGGGATGCGCACCAGGCGCGGCTCCTGCTCGCCGTTTGGTCCGGTGACGCGGCAATTGATACGCCAGAAACCGAAGGCGCACTCGGTACAAGCTTCAAAGGCAGTGGAGTAGATCGACTGGGCGCGGGAGGCGTATTCAATGCCTCGAATGTAGGCCTGACGGTGTTCGGCGTCTTCATCCTTGGCTTCATCCGAACGCGGAGAAATCTTTGCCGACCGCTTGTTCTGCCGCAGGTTGTTGTTCGATTGCTTGACATACTGCGAGATTTCATCGGGCCAAATGCAGGGGCGGCCTTTACGGTCTTCTTCGAACTCCACCGGCGGCAAACAAGCCGCCATGCGCATGTCTTTTTCGGCTTCTTCGTAGTTCTCGCGCCAGTATTCCTTGACGTAGCGGAAGTCCTCGCGAATCTGAGTGAGCAGTTTTTCTTCGGCAGGAGTGTTGACGTGCTCCCCTTCTTTCTCTGTGGACTCGTCGGCCATTTAGAAAGAGATCAGGCGTCCAACTTGCACACGCGGCGGTCGTAGATCGCCATCGTTTCTTTGTTCGAGAGCCGCACTACGGTTTCAGCGACTGCGGTCGAGCACTCCGGGCAGCATTCTTTGTTGACGCCTTTCTCGCGCGTCCAACCCGCCTTCCGAGCTTCAGTCATCGCGGCAGCAGGAGTATCAGCAAGAAAGCGGTCGGTCTTGGGGCAGCGATGGCAGCGCACGATAGCGACGGCGCCCGAGGACTGCGACTGCGGCACCACCGCAAGCCTGTGTCCGCCGATTTCGATGGCGCGCGGCCTTGCCCCTTCGACTCGCATACGGCCCTGAGAGATCAGCTCGCCGGCTTCCAACGCAATCTTCGATTCGTAGGTTTCCAGCGGCATCGGCTTGAAGCTGCGAATTCGCGGTGTCAAGGCGTGGTACATCTCGTAGCGCTGCGCCGGTTCGCATTCGTTGATGAGGCCCTGCAACATCCAATGCTTATCGCCGGGGAACTGGTCGATCATGCCGGCGAACACGTCGAGCAGTTCCGGCTCGGCAAGATTACTGAGACCGGAAACGATCAGGGCGCTTTCGAGCTGCCGTTTTTCTTTCTGGTTCATTACGCTTCGTCGTCCGCGGCAACGCCCTTGATTCCCAGATGCTCAGTGAGATGAGCCATCAACTTTTTTCCTTCGCTGGCGCCGAAGACGTGAGACTCGGCCTCGTGATAAGGGCCTTCGCTCTGATGCATGAATCGGTGCGTAACGGTGTGGCCGCCGTTCTCCGCCTTCTCGACTTCAATGGAACGGATTTCCTTGGGCGCGGATTTCTTGGGAGGCTTCGGCCGGCTGCTAAGCGCCTCCGCATAGCCGCACTGTGTTGGTCTCATGGAATCACTCTCCTAAAATTCGATTGGCCTTAGCCCTGATCTTCGCGGCCGTCGCCGAAGAGATGCGGCCGGCTTTCACAGCCTGCGTCGCGCGAGCCTTCGCGTTGGCCGCGTGGGAGGGATCCGGCATCGGGTATTTGCGTTGCTTCGGTTCGCCGAACTGACTCGACGGAATTGCGCGGCGCGCGGCTGCGGTTAGTTTTGCCATCAGCTCCACCTTCCCACGCGCGGCGGCGGTCCGCTCTCTTGTCGCTTCACAGCCGCCACCGGCATCGCAAAAGTGAGAGCAAGGGCGTCTGCATCGTCCGGCGAAGCCGAATCCACGCCCAGCTTCGACAAGCGCTTTTTCATGACTTCTTTCGATTCCAACTTCACGCGCTGCCCATCACCTACAAGCATTGGCTTTGCGAGATCCGCAGCAAGACCGGGGTCGCGATCAATGGCTCCGCTCTCACGCAGCCACGCCTTCATCTTTCCCCACATCTCGTCGCGGCGATAGCAGTAGTGAACGGAATCGATGGCATCGTGGCCGAAATTGATCTCCTGAACGTTCTGATGACCGAGCCCGCGAACCCCGGCAACAACGGCGCCGGCATTGCCTCCGACTCCCGAACCATCGACAAACATCATCGCTACCTTCTCGCCGCTGTATGTGCGATCAAGGACGTCGGCCAGCTTGCCGACCATCACCGCCGCATCGCGCGTAAATTCACCTTTGACGCGGATCGCCGGAATCGATCGCGCATCGTTACCTTTGCGGAAACGGATTACATTGTCGTCAGCTCCGCCCCACGCAAAATCGACACCGGCGACGAGCGCGTCTGTCTTGAGGGGGAGTGTTGGGCGTTTTTGCGCGAGAGAAATGGTTTCGAGGTCGATGAACTGTCCCGAGCCGCCTTTCGGAAAAAGACCGCGAGCGCGCACGCGGAAATAGTCGGCATCTTCGTCGCCGCCACACTCCCGCAGCCAGTCGGCGATCTCTTTCAGGTCGCAGCCTTCTACGGAGCGCGAGTCGATCACGCGATAAGTTCCGTCGGTGCGCAAGGTACCGAAGATGCGCTCATAGAACTCGCCGGTGTTGAGAGTAGGGTTCCCGATCGCGAAGAGAATTCGTTCGGTCAGAGCGTCAGTCAATCCGCCACGCGCCACCTTGAAGATTTCCGCTGGAATCGGGCTGGCTTCTTCAAAGCCGTACATCATGCGCCGCAACGAATTGTGTTTTCCGGCGAAGGCCTGGGAGTTTTCCATCGACCAGGGCACAAAATCTAACCGCCAGGTATTCTCGTGGCGGTCGTCATTGGCTTTGATCGAGGAAACGTTTGGCGTAAACCAGTGAGAGTTGATCGCAAGACGAAACCAGCGGGCAAATTCGGGGGAGGTGGTACCGGTGAGCTGTCGATCGGTGTTCGCGGTGATACGCGCCATCGCATCCAGGAAAGTGGACTGGTTCCACCAGGCGAGAAAAGCGAGCAGGGTTGTCTTGCCCGGCCCGTGACCGGAAGCAATCCAGCGCTGATACACCGTATAGCGCGTCTCGGGGTTTTGCAGGTGAGCGCCGAGCAACTCCAGTTCTTCACACTGCCACATGCGCGGGCCTTTGAAGGGAGCGAGTTCACCTTCACCCCAGGGAAAGCCATACATCACGGCGCCGAGCGGATCCCAGCGGAATTCCGCAAGACGATCGCGCAACTCCTGCTCCGCTTCCGCGCAGAGCGAACTACTTGCGACTGCGGACACGTTCCTCGGCTTTCTGCATAGCGAGTCTCATGCCTTCCCCTAAAGAGAGGGTCACGTTGTGCTCGATGGGTTTGTCGTGCAGGTGGTTCACGGTGTCGACGGGCCGGCCGTAGGCTCGATCTTCGAGATAGCGAAGCAAGTTGGTCAGCGGGATGATCGAAAACTTACCTTGGTAATCCGGGCCGTCGATTGCGCCCTTCTCGGCCACGCTAAGTTCGCCGCTCTTATTGATGCCGAGCCGCCTGCGCTCCAGGTCGATAAGAGAGAGCCAAAGGATTTCAGCCTTCGCCTGGTTGAGCACGCGCTGGGCAACGTTTGCATTGGTGGGACGCTCCGCCTTTGGCCGTCCCGCTCCTGCTCTTTTCCCGCCTGGGGGCATTCGAAGGCTGGTACTAAATCAAAACAATCAAAAGAATCAGAAATCTAGATTGCAGCAAAAGCGTCGTTCACCAGCTTGTCGGTGACCGCTTTTTTGGGGTGCAAATAAATTCCCAGCGATCCCAGTTCCACATGACCACTCCGGTCCTGAAGCTTGTCAAGTGGCATCCTGTCAGAGAGATAGGTGAGAACAGAATGCTTCAACGTGTGCGGATGGCAATAGAGTTCAGGAAGACCAGCCGCTTCGCCGTAGGTGTGCATCCGGCGCTGAAAGGTCCGCGACGAGATCGGAAACAGCCTTTGATTAGGAGCTGAAATTCGACATAAATCAAGCAGCGGCCGGCGCTCATTTAGCAGCGGATTTTCATGCACCAGGAGTTCATCTTCCACCGGGTTCGAATTCTTCAGCCGCTTCACTTTTAATTTTGTGCCGACGACGTTAGAAGCTTTCAATCCAACAGCTTCCGAGGCCCGCAGCGCGTGCAGGAAGGTCACACAGATCATCAACCAGTCGCGGTGGCTGTGCTTGCGAGCTTCGGCAAGGAGCTTCAAAACTTCGTCGATTTCGAACTGGTGGGGCACTTTGAATAATCAAAAAGAATCAAGTTTTGTCCGAGTTCGGTAAAGTCGGACACGATGCGCAGCCTAGGCCGCCTTGGGTAACTGGGGATCGTCGCGCCGGCGCCGCGGTGGGGCAGGGAACTTGAGGGGCTTCACCAGGTTCCAGAGATACTCCATGTGGCACCGCGCTTCGAGGTAACGTTCAGCGCGCATTGCTTCGGCCCATTCGGTCGGAGTGTACTCGCGATCTCCGACCTGGCTGAGTTGTGGGGTGTTCGACATGACGTCTTACGTCGATAAAGAATAATCGGAACTCGCCGCCGGCCAGCTCGTCCGGGAGGTAGCAGTCGTCAGGCATCTGCGCCGCAATCCCAGCCAGAATCCGGCTGCGTTCGCGGTATAGTCCGGATCGGCATTGGCTTCCGCTTCGGCCAGGATCCGGAGTTGGGCTTCTCGTGCCAGGCGAAGCTCGCGTTTGTACTGAGCTTTGGTCATCGCAACAGCGCCACTAATGCCTTCAAGCCTTCCCAGGCTAAACCTGTGACGATGGAACTGAATACCGCGATCACAATCCGGTCCCGACTCACTTGGCGGCGAAGTTTGAAGTTTTCGTCGAACACTTGGAGCACGTCTTCAGCGAGCTGCTCGGGCTTGCGTTCGAGATAGGCTTCAATCCAGCGCTTGGGCAGCTTGCGTGGGTTGTTGTGCTGAGCCCGGTGTTCCGCTTTCTTTTCGATGGTCATCATGTGGCGATCGGTGATGACGAGGCTGCGCTCCAGCAACTCGGAGAAGCGGAAGCGGCCAGAGCTGGGCACAACGTTCGAATGCTACCCCGCAAGCCGCTCCTGTGACCAGTCCCAACCCTCGCGGACACTAGAAATACGCGGTCGAGAATCGGTAGGCGGAGGGATGAAGCGGCAGTTACCAACCTCGACCGGGGGGAGAATTTCAGGAAGGTTGAAACAGGCGGGGCGATTAGGCCGGGCTGCGAGGAAGACCGAATGCGGGGGCAACATGCGGATCAGTTTTTGGTTGATCCGCTCGCAGATCATGCGCCGGACGAGCTCGTCGGCGGCCTCTTGCGAGAGACGAGTAGAAGGGCGACAGTCAACAGGCTGAAAATGCGCAAGAACGCCGACGTAGGCTTTGTGAGACACGAGTGGCAGGGGCCTTAAATCACCGCATGGCGCGGGGTACCCGAAAAACAAGAGATTCGGAATTCACTGTAGTGCCAAAAGGGGAAGGGAACCAAGTTACCGAGGTGTAGGGACGGTTGGGGTGGGGTGATGCAGCGTTGCAACGATGTGGTGCCGATCACAGAGAATGTCGATGGCGTCGTGATCGTTGCGCTCATCGGCGGGCATACGGTCGTAGGTGACGGGGCGGATTTCGCCGCAGTCCTCACACCAGACGCTTTCGACTTGGAGGCGCTCTTGCATGCGATGAGATAATCGAATCATGGCTGCTTCGGCGGACGCGGGCGAAACCAATCTAAAGGCAGCTCTGGCATGTCTTCTAAGCCAGTCTGTACTCCCAGCGAATTCGCCAGCGTCACATAGTTCTTCCTCAATTCGTCAAATAAGGCGGCGTTGGAAGCAGCATCTTGCATCTGCGAAAACTCAAACGCCTGCGCATCGTCCTCCGTCCAGACACCGCGACTCTTAAGAGCTTCAATCAGGATTTTGATCGACTGATTCTGCTTCATTAGAAGCAGGATGATGAGCATGTGTTCGTCGCGGGTCATTTCTCAGAAGTTTTCTTCGTCTTAGCCCAACGGGCCTGAGCGGCCTTGCGGGCGGATTCCTTGCGTTGCTTCGCGGTCATCTTTTTTGCGAGAGCCTTCCCACCCATCCGAGCGAATTCGGTGATCGTGAGTGTGTTCGCCATGACCGCATCATGGCACAAAAGTTTAATGCGTGCAAGTACGAATTTACTTGACATGCGTGCAAGCGCGGATTTAGACTCAGAAATGTAAACGGCTCGACCGGATGTTTGCACCATCCGACCGAGCCTGACCGACACAGCCTATAACGGAGGCCATGTGGCTCACAGCACTCTATCAGCTCTCTCCACCCCTGAATTTCCACAGGTATTCGCTTCGACAATCGACCGCCAGATTGAGTGGGTCGATCGCATCGCCGTGCAGTCCCATCTGGTCCAGTGCTACTTCTCGGATGAGTGGTGCGACTGCCGGAAACCCGCCACGGTTCACCATTTGAAGTCCGAGCAGGAATTCTGCCTCACGCACTTTCTGGAGGTGGAAGGTGCATAGCCCCGATCGCCCCTGGAAATTCGGCGACGGCTTTATGTACCTGGCCGCAGTCAAAACGCACCTCGCCAACCATCAGCCCATGACCGATGGCGACCAGGACGCATGGAAGCTCTGCGACTACGCGCAGACCTTGTGTGCGCTCGACGACGAAGAACACGAGGTGGCTTCTTGACCCAATCCATCCTCAATCAATTCAAAGCGCTCTGTGACCGCCGCGATCTCGCCGCCTACGCCGTGGTGGGATCGCTGAATTCGGCAATGTGCGCGTGCCGTAAAGGGGAAGCCGCCGTCGCGCTCGAAATCCTGTCGGACGCGCGCACCCGGTACGAACTAGCCGACACGGAACTGGAAAACTTCAAACGACTGCACTTACAAACAATTTCCAAAAAGGAGAACTCCATCAATGGCAACCGCTCAGCCGCCGCTTAATTTACCCTTCACCTGGCGAAGCCTCTGGCCTTCGCGCCGCGCCCTGACTCTTGTCCCGCCTCCGGCTTCCGTGCCGCAAAATCCCTCGACTCCTGCCGAGTTGCTGCGGATTGCGGTTTCGCAGAATGCAGACCTGGCGAAACTTTCTCAGCTCATGGACCTGCAGGAACGCTGGGAGCGCGGCGAAGCAAAGAAAGCGTATGTCGTCGCCATGAACGCCTTCAAAGCCAATCCGCCGCAGATCACCAAGAATGAAATCGCGGAGTTTGTCGGCAAGAACGGGGAGATTGTCGAGTGGGAGTACTCAACGCTCGACCACATCCACGACGCAATTCTTTCTGAACTGAGCCGCCACGGAATCTCCCATCGCTGGGTCGTCGAACAGCCGACAACCGAAACCGTCCGCGTCACCTGCATTCTTACCCACAGGCTCGGCCACAGCGAACAGACCACGCTTACAGGCCCGGTCGATCACTCGGGGAGCAAGAACGCAATTCAGGCCATCGGCTCAAGCTCGAAATACCTGGAACGCTATACGCTCATGGCGGCAACAGGATTGGCCGATAAAAGCCCGGACACTGACGCGCTTTCGGGATCGCCCGCAAAAACGAATAGCTGGGTCGGGGAATTTCTCCGCAAGATCGAGAAGGCGTCCAACCTAGATCAGCTCCGCGATGTCTTTAAAGTCGCCTACGGCAACGCCGTCACCAAAAACGACGATGCCGCAAAAGCTGCCATCATTGCTGCCAAGGATGCGCGGCTGAAAGGTCTCCGATGACTCCGGGGATCGCTATCGATTGCGAGCAGGGAACCGACGTTTGGTTTGCTGCCCGCTGTGGACTCATTACGGCTTCGCGCGCTTCCGACGTCGTTGCGTGCACCAAGAAAGGCGAAGGCGCGGGACGGCGGGACTATCGCCACGAACTTATTTACGAAATTCTCACAGGGAAGCCGTACCCACAGCACGTCAGCAAAGAAATGCAGTGGGGAATCAACCAGGAACCATTCGCCCGCGCCGCCTACGAAATGCAGCGCGGCGTGTTGGTCGAAACCTGTGGCTTCATTTTGCATTCCGAAATCGCCCGCTTCGGCGCTTCCCCCGATGGGCTGGTTGGCGACGACGGGCTGATTCAAATCAAATGCCCGAACACCACTACTCATCTCCGATGGATACTCAGCGGAGAAATCCCGGTCGACCACATGCCACAAATGCTCGCAGAACTTTCCTGCACAGGCCGCGACTGGTGTGATTTCGTCAGCTTCGATCCGCGCCTACCTTCCCATCTGCAACTCTTTATCCGCCGCTTCGCACGCGACCAGCAATTCATTACGATGCTGGAATTGGAAGTCTTAAAGCTCAACGGAGAGATCGAAGACCAGCTCGCCGCACTCCCGCAGAAGCCGCAGGGCATCGTGCTGGCGATGGATCACTTCGATCCTGAAGAAATGGTATTTTGAGGTCGAAACCGGAGAAACACTTCCGGTCTGCGCGTGAAGCGCGCACTGAGGAGACCAACAAAGTTTTGGGTGTGCGGCCAGTGGCGGGTGGGAATCTTAGACGCCAAGTAGAAAATCCTGCCCAGCATCGACTAGGCCAGTCGGAAGGCCGCACACTCTGGCGTCAGAAATTCCACGGAACTTTATGAAACTCACACCAGAGCAACTCGCCGCACTTCGTTCCTACGCCGCCGAACACGGTCGCACGTGGAAGTCTCAGCTCAACGATGACTGGATGAATGGCCGCGCGTCCGGTCCACTACAACAAGTCCGCAACCAATTCGGCCCGAGCTGGCTGATCCGGTTCAAGCTGCCCAAGGAGAACGCATGACAATTCGCTCAGCAAAATTTCTCTTCTGCGACAACGAGCACGGCACCGGGAATATCAGCTTCCCCGACATCCTTGCTCGGCCCGAAGATTTAGAACAGCACTTCATCCGCGCACCCACGGCGACGCAACTCCGCAAAGAGGCAAAGGCTGCCGGGTGGAGTCGGCACAACGGCGCGGACTACTGCGAGAGCTGCACGGAGAGCGGAATTTGATCCGCCGCCGCCCCATCCCGCGCTCCCGCTCCTTCCCCGACTGAAATGCTGAGAGTCATTCCATTGACGAGAATCATGGCGAACAAGTTGATTCAGGACCATCATCGTCACCACGCTCCGCCCGTCGGCTACCGTTGGGCCATCGGCGCAAAAACCAGCGAACGACTTGTGGGGGCGGCGATTACAGGAAGGCCCACGGCCCGGCTTTCCGATCAGTACCAGCTCGTCGAGGTGACACGTCTGGTTTCAGATGGCAGCAAAAACGTCTGCTCATTTCTCTACGCAGCTTCGGCGCGAATCGCGCGAGAGATGGGCTTTGATCGAATTCAAACCTTCATTCTTGGCAGCGAGAGCGGCGTCAGTCTGCGCGCGGCTGGATGGAAATTCGTGCGGATGTCAAAGGGCGGCGACTGGAATCGACCGTCGCGCGGCGGACGAAGAACCGATCAGCCACAGGAACCGAAACAGCTCTGGGAGAAAGTGCTCCGATGATTCGACGAAGACCAATTCCAAAATCCCGCTCCTACCCCGAAATCTCCCAGCACTTCAACCTGATCCTGGACGGAGCCGTCCGCCGCTACCGGGACGGAAGGGAAGTGTGCGTCGATTCCCCGGCTGGCTGGCGCGAATACAAGCGGCGCGTTTCGGTGATGCTCCAGCGCCAGAACTTCCGTTGCTGCCTCTGTAATCGACGCTTATCGCTTGCAAACGCCACTTTTGAACACCAACGGCGTCGAGGGATGGGAGCCGCGTGGAGAGACGACCGGATTTCTAAGGACGATCAGGACTGGAACGGGGCGGCGCACTGGGTATGCAACTCAGAGAAGGGATAACTGCTGGTAGTCGGGCGGAAGGATCACTCCGGGATGCCGCTTTAACCAAGCGTCGTAGGCTCTCTGGTGCAGCGGACAGAGATGCTTGTCCGGTCCAACCTGCTTCGCGTGCAATTTGCAAATCGGAGCATCGCAAGTTCCGTTCTTCTTGTCCTTCACCTTCCAATCGCAGAGCAGATCGGCGACGCGGCCACACGCACAAAACTTTTTCCGGCCTCGCATCCCGCAGAGGATAGCAACCGTTCCATCCGGGAGTTTAAGGTTTTCGCACATCCGATTCCACCTGGTACGGCGTGTAGTTGGGGTTGCCGGAGTTCAGGCGGTCCACCATTGGGATAATTCGGTCTGGCCCTAAGATTGTATTGCCGCTTGGCCCCTTCAGGCTCATGGTCGTAGCCATTGCAAACACTGTCAAAAGCGTTTCATAATCCATCCAATTCATGCGGAGCACCACTTCGCCGTTCTCTTCGGAGTAGCTCATACGGCCTGATCTCCGTTCTCGACGATGACGCCGCCGCGAATTCCGTACCTGTCCTCGAAGGCGTGCAATACGAACTGCAAAACAAGGTAAGCCTCCATCGGGCCCTCGGTCTCGGCTCGCAGCAATTCCACAACCTTGCCCGTGACGCGGTGATACTTCTCTCGCAACTCAGGCGTCATCTCTATCGTGACCGCCTTTGTGTCCGGCTTTTGAAGCGCAGCTTGCGCATTGTTTGAGAATTTCACAGCTCCGCCTCCTCTCTCCAAATCTGCTGTCTTACCTGGTCGACATCCTCTTCCACTTTTAGCAGCCACGAATCGGTTGCAAGCTTTCCGAGCGCATAGCCTTCTTTGAAGCCTTGACTGCGCGCCCAATCGTGAAAGGCTTCCAGCGCCAACCCGAAGAATCCGATCGCTGCCAGCGCCGCGCAGAGCATGCCGAAAGTCTCTCTCATGACCCCATCCTCAAACGCCAAAACGCCAACGCGAAGCGCATCAGCGTCCGCTTCCACCAACGCGGCTCTCGATACCCTCGATCATCCCAGTACAACACGGGATTCACGCACTTCCAGCCCTCACACTCAGACTCTCCGCAATTGCAAGGATAGACGCGCCTCCATTTGCGAAGACTCCGCACGCTCACCTTGCTCCGCTTCGCATACGCTACTTCAAACTCTCGCTTCGTGATCACGCCGCGGCCCTCGACACACACCTGCAAAACTTTCCTTCCCCGAGATAGTATCCGCACTCCTCGCGCTGCGTGTGCTCGTGACCGCAATCCGGGCAAACATGGTCCCAGCGCGATTGCGGTGGTCGAATCGGTTTCAGGTTTTCGTCAGGTGTTGCCATCTCATACTCCTTTCTGAAAGTTTTCAAATCCGCGCAGGGGGTGTTATGCGAGGCCCCCTCGCCCTGCGCGGATCGCCTCGTCCCGATGTGCGATTGGAGAAAGAGGGACGAGGAAAAGCGTCATTCACTGGATCGCGCTGTTCACCTGTGAAAACATGTTGTTGGTCTGGCTTCCCACCAGGCGCAGGGTTCCGACCACGATCACCAGAATCACCGCCAGCATTACGGCGTACTCGGCGATGTCCTGCCCGTCGTCACTGCTCCAAAGTTTTCTCAGCATGAGTCCTCCTTTCCGGGGGAATTTCTAAGGTTTCATTTCTGCCGATTTTTCCCTGCATACTTCCCGCTCTTGACGAAGTCCCTGATAAGGTGCGACTCATCCCACATTCGCAACCTTCGATAAATCGTGGCCCCGATTCCCAACGCCTTCGCCGCGCGCTCGACACTCCCGGTTTGATAGATCGCGCTGAAGACGACGTTCCTCTCTGTTTCGTCCAAGACTTCACGCAGAGGACGAATCCCGAATTTGTTGTAGGGCTTCTTCCGGTTCATCCAAAAAGCTCTTTCTGCCGCTCATGCTCCGCGTGCTCGATTTGTCGCTCCACGCGCTGGACTTCCAGTTTGGCGATGCACCCCAAGCACGGCCCTTTCCGTCCGGATTTTCCGTCACGGTCGATGCGGTGCTGCGTGAACCTCTGGCACTTGCCACACCAGAACGAAGCGGAGACGGTGTTGCGGCTGAAGTGTTGGGTCACAGAGTCCTCAAATCGAGATGCCACGCGATCAGGAAGCTAACCATCTTCCGCTTCCAACCCGAACGCAGTCCGAGAATTTGTCCAATGATGAGCGGATCGGCAGCGCGAATCGATCCCTGCGGAGAAATACCAATCTGATCGAAGACCCGAAGCGCCATTGCCTGTTGCGTGACGTTCATCACGTAAGGCACGGCAGCAATCACGGGAAATTCAATCGAGTCGTACTCGACCGCCCACTGTCGATGAAAGAAAACATCCGCGCCCTTCTCGTTTTTGAACGAACCTCGCGCACTGCGAACAAACTGTTCAGGATTCTTGTAGTCACCCTCACCTGGAGGGAGAACTTGAGGCGATTCTTCCGGAACACACGCCTGCACGTTCTGATACGAACTCTCCTGATACCGTTCGTTCCTCCGTGGAACCGAGCGCGAGGACCGGACCGCGAATACGTCGATGGGGATATCCGGAATGATGGTGTACCCGGCTCGCGTCGCGATCAGGCATTTTTCGTAGAAGAGTTTTCGCGCCAGCGCGCGGGAATGCTGACTGTCGAGAACCCCAGTCTTCCAGCCGTTTTGAATTGCCTCATGCAGAGCGCCGGAAAGCTCGCCGACTTCACTCGCGATTGACGCGATCTTGCGCTCAAAAAACGTTCCGAGATCGGCTTGCGCTTCGGCCATCTCTTGAGGGTTGCGAGCCACCAGATGAATCGGCGGCGTAGGTTCAGCAATGTCCTGCACAACAAGGGGATCACCGCCGGATTTACTCAGCACCAACGAAACAATGGGCTGGGTCAGTCCAAGCTGTTCGGCTATCGCCTTCTGCGATTTTCCCTGCGAGCGCAAAACTTTGATCTTGTCGAGTTTTTCAATTGCTTGCTGCATCTGAGTTGTCATGCGTGCCGTCTCCGAACTTTGCGCCGATGGGATGGGTCCCTACCCGCCGACCTTTTTCCCCTGATCCATTTCGCGAACCAAATGTTTGCCTTCGCGCTCGTACCACGCTTCGGCTTCTTCTTTCGTCGCGTCGAACTCGCCGTTTATGGCGCGCTTCGCGAGATCGTGTTCGCCTGCAGCTTTCAGATCGTTAACGAGATCAATAATCGGAGTCGCAGTCTCGCCCTCATAATCGTCGTAGCGCCCAGCGCGCGCGGCCCTCTCCATCTCGAACAGTCCAGCGGCGTGCAAAACTTGCGCAAGCCGTTCCTTGGTTGGCAACATGACTCACCACCTTTCCAAAACGTTTGCGGGTAGGGACCCGATCTGCTCTCACCAACATTTCCGCGACGTAGGCGATAAGGATTCCCTCCCCAATTCCAGTGAGCAGCAACGTCTTCACGATCACCAGAAAGAACAGGGAGAGGTTGGAGAGGATGGAGTGCATCACGCCACCTCCGCCATCTCGAAGCGAATTTTTTGTTGAGTTGGGTGACGATCTACACGGGGGCGATTCGGGCGGTTCCACGATCCGCCGCGAGTTGCTCCGACTTCTTTCCAGCCCGCAGCTCGCACAGACGTTCCGAGTTCATCCGCGAGAATGTAAGTTACGAGTCTGCGGTAGCCCATCGCCCGTGCCGCACGCCAACAAGCGGCATACAGCGCAGAGCACGCATTGATAGCACCATCCGTCGCCACTCTGGTTACTTCCAGCGTTTCGCCGTCTTGAAGCATTCGCGACGAAGGACGCCCCACAATCGCCACGCCCCGAACTGTTTCACCGTCCGAAACAGCCAGAGAAAATTTATGTCCGGTTACCGGCCTGTGATGACGGTGATGCTGCGAAACGAAATCGTTCGCCTCGACCAATTCGCACGGAACAATTTCAAGCATCACGCCACCTCCACGGTTTGCGCGATCGCCGGGAAGGGAAGCGGCATCTCACCCGCAAGCCAACGGTTGTACTTCATCGCCGGTCCGCGAGTGAATCGCTTCGGTGGATGAATCACGCGGCGAGTGCGCCGAAACTGCTGCAAACAGCGCACGTAATGGTTGTCGCCGATGCGGACCATCCAGCCCTGTTGAAGCGCGAGTCCGAATTGCGAGGGGGCCCACAACTGATGCAGCCACAGCACCTGCCATCGCGCCACGTAGGACGCAGAGGCCATGAGCGCCCCCAGCATCTCCCGGTCCATGTGGTCATACGGCGGATCGAGAATGACCGTGTCGAAGCTGGCCATCGCAAACGGAGGAAGCCACGCATCGCCGATCACATGCGGATGCACGGCGGGATCGATGTCGAGTCGCACGCCGAATTTCGCGCGACCACCGAACAAATGCAGCACCGAGCCAGCGCCGCACAGGTCGCGAATCTTGGTCTCTACCGCTGGCGGGAACGACCAACCCGCATACTTCTCGACGTTCTTGTCGTTGGGACACCACAGGATCTCGCAAGGTGGTCGACGTCGCATCAGTCTTCTCCCACCAGATTGGCCATCAACCCGGAAAGGAAAACGGCGATCCTCACTTCGCGACTCTGGCTAGCTAAGAAATTCAACTCGATCTGCGCAGCTTGTGCTGTGGCGAGGTTGGTATCAACGCGAGAGTGTTGAATGAGACTTCTGAGTTCTGCCAGCGTCATCCGCTCGACAGCACGCGTATTCTGTATCATCTGCTTGATCGTCGTTGCCATCACGCCACCTCCGAGTTCGTCCGCGTGAAGGGAATAACCCGCTCGTCCCCGCATCCCATGCAGCAACCGACTAGTCCGCGTTCGCACTGCCAACCCGCAACGAAGATTTCTTCCCGTTCGCAGACCAGACAGAAGCGCATCGCCTGACGGGGAACCGAAAGAGAAACAAGACTCTGGTCCACCCGATCAATCAACGCCTCAATCGGCTTGTCAAGCGAAACCACCAGCAACGATTCGAGTCCTGCAAAGTGCGAATTCATCAACATCCCTCCGAAAGAAAAGTCCGAGCCGAAGTTGTCGGCGCTCCGACCCGGTCACCGCGTCTTCACCTAACCCCCGAGATATTCGTACCCCGGTTCAACACCTTTCGACACCGAAACCTTGAAGACCTTCATCGCGCTCTGGTCCGCTTTTTGGAACGAGGAATCGTCTTTCTCGTAGCGAATCTCGAACGCATGTCCGAGCGGGTTGCCGTGGATTTGGTGAAAGGTAATCATCATCTTTTTCTCCAAGTCGGCAGTCGCAAGGCAGGTGTAAAACTTTCCGCCTTCCTCGGCGAAGAGATACTCCGGCACCTGCTTTCCCCTCACATCCTTCGGCTCAATTGCCAACAAAATTCCGACCAACGTCTGACCGGACTTGGTGAATTGAAATTGTTCCGGCGCTTTCACTTCCTGCATCTCGCGCCGGGGCTTCATCGGTACCGCTGGTGCCATTGCTCCCATGTTGTGTTGCTCCTTATGCGGCCTGTTGCCGCAAACTTAGTTGGCCTTTCGGCCTGCACAAATCCTCGCGCCGGTGAGCCGCAAGACACGGATGGCAGTAGTGCTTGCCCTTGCAATCCGGGCATCGAGATTGCTGGCACTCGCCGCCACAAGCCGCGCAATTCATCAGTTGCAAATCCACTCCACAGCGATGACAGACACAAATCATGCCGCCTCCCTTGCGAAAAGTTCACAGACCGAACGCTCGTAGTGCGTACGGCTCTTCCGGGTTTCTATCGCCAGCGCAATCGCTTCCGGACTGCTGGAAAATCTGCGTGGCTCCGACCTCCGCACCAAGTGCAGCGCCCGATCTTTCGCGCTCGGCCCGCGAGCCACCCGCCAAACTTCCTTCTCGAAATCGAAGCTCAGTTGGCTGTGCTGCACCGGACCGATGTCCACAATGCACGTCGAGCCGCAGTCAGGGCACTCTTCCTCGGGGTTCTCCTCGTCGGCAACTTTCAACCCGTGAAACGAGCCGTAGCTGCGGACCAGGCGCACTCCGTACACAGCCGCCAGAAACTCGTCGAGCGGCGCAGGTTCGTCAAGAATCAACTGCAACTCGCCGCTCTGGTCGCGCTCGGCCACTTTCAGCGTGTACTTCAACAACTCGCGCACCGTGCCTTCGTCCGCCTGCTGGATGTGCGTGGTGCGGCCTTTGCCTTCGGTCGACTTTTTCCACGCCAGATTCAATTCAGCGAAGGGAAAGTATTCGCCTTCAATCAGCACGTTCAGGTGCGGATGCCACGTCCGGCGTTTTCGGCTGTAGGTAACTTCCAGCACCGCAATCGAGCCCACAACTTTTCCTTTCCAGCACACCGACCGGCGCAGCGAGTTCCACGCCTTATATAGCGAGACGATCCCCGCTTTCAGGTTTTTGCAGTTGCGCTCCGCCAAAACCACGTACCGCAACCCCGTCTTGCCTACGACTAAGGCTTGAGTACGCTTCGCCAGGACTCCAGCACGGCGGTGAGCACAGTGCGGACAGACCCGGCATGAGCAGGAGTTTTGCGCGTTCGCCCAGGTGTGATTCTGCTCACAGCGGCGCCCGCGAAACTTCTTGTGGCACCCCAGCACCTTTTCCGCCAGGTGCCGATGATGTGTCGTCTTTTCAAGCGCTTCCACTAACACCCCCTGCATCTCGTAACGATCAAACAGGCGAAGTTCCCGGCTTAAAAACTCCTGCGTCGGCTGCGTCTCAACCCCCACCAAATCTGTCGATTTATGCACTGGTATCAAGTAAAGAAATCAAAAGCTAAAAGCCTCCCCCCGAAAGCGACGTTCCGCTTCCGGCAATTCCAGGTTTTTTGTTTCCGACTCGGGCAGCGCGAAATTCCCGCCGGGGCAAACTGCGCCCCGGCATGCGGACCAGGTTTTTTGCTTCCGACTCTGGCATGCTCTTCTCAGGGGACACTTCAAACCCCGTCGAGGGAGCGCAGTAGAGTGCTGCACAGCCTGCCGTCGTCGTCGCGGTTCCAAAAACCTGGTAGAAATCGGTTCCGCTCTTTTGGGTTGGACCGGCAGCACTCAACTCCGCCCCCAGGCGGATGTAGTTTCTAAAACGGCGGCGAAGTTCCACCGCGTCCATCTCGGAGACGTGGATCGACGCCAGCTCCGGCGTGATCTTGTGAACCTCGACCATGAACTCGCGCACGCGCTGGCGAAGGTCGGTCATCGCTCTCCCGCCGCTCGGGATTTGAAATCAGCCACTGACGAGACCCCACGCCGCCGGCACGAACACACGGTCACGAAGCGCCCGCGATCGGTGAGCAGTGGACGAAAGCCGGTGCCACCGCAAAGACCGCAGGGAAATGTGAATATTTTTTGACTTGATGGCTTGGGCGGGTTTCGGTATGCTCGTTTTGTTCGCACCACAATTTCCCTCCACAGGAAATTCTTTTTAAGCGCCGCGGCTCACTCCCGCGGCGTTCGCTTTTGGCCCTCTACGCCGCCAGGCGCGCAGAACGAACGTCTTCTGGCCTCGCTGAACGAACCGGCTTCTTCGGGGGAAGCGCCACGCCCCAAACTTTTTCGTAAGCATTTCCCAGCTTGGCTTTGCGCTGGGCTACGATGCGCGGCCACACTTCATCAGGATGGCAGTGCAACACCTGGTAGGTCGCGGCGATGTGGGGGGACTTGCTGTAGCAGCACCAGGACGGCACGCCTTCGTGCGACCACTTCACGGTGATCCATGCGATCCGGTAGTCGTCACGGAACCACGGATCGATCTCTTTTTTCTCGGCGACTTCCAGGTGGGAAAGGACTCTCTCGGACAGGTCAAGTTGCAGGGGCTCCTCCGGGGGGAGGGACCGCGTTAGATGCTGTAAAACCTCAACCTGAAAGGACTGCCCGACCAGGTCTCGGGGAATCGGGAAGGCGACGAGCGTCACGAGCCAGAGGATGAGGCGAGTGGCGATGCAGTTCATGCAGCCACCGGTGTAGTGTCGTCGGACGCTGGAACCGGTTTGCGCTTTGGTACGACTTCCGGGGTCCGATAACAGGTATCGGGTACATAAATTGCCCGCGAATCCTGTGGCGTCAGAGTGTCGAAGAGCGTGGGATTTCCGCCCCCACCTCCGTTACCGCCGCCGTCACCCCCACCACCGCGATTCTTCCGATCCCTCGCCCTCTTGTTGCGCATCCGGTGAGTGACTGAGTGGGCGGACGTGCAGTGTTTCTTGCGCGGGTTGTCGGTCTGAAACTCAATCGCGCAATCGTCGAGGGCACAGATTCTGGTGTAGAGCGGTGGTCGGGGCGTCATGGGATGGAACGTTACTAGTGACGTGTCACCATGTCAAGCGAAATTGTCGCCTGTGTGCGCGACAAGGCAACTTCAGAGAAGCGAAACAGCAGGGGGTAATGCGGGAGGGAAAACCGGGAGCGCTAAAATCAGCGGGTGAGCGGCTTACTTGTGGTGATCGGCGAATCGGTCTTCGAGACCGGCCTCGGCGATAAATCTCGCTGCAAAGACTGGACCGAAGATTGCGTCGAGATCGAGCGCGAAGGGTACGCGCTCCGGTGTTGGCTCTACGATCCTGCGAAGGGCGTGTGTCCGTTCGTGGGGAACTGACTCATTCCGAAGTCTTAGGCGTTCGGGGAAATTTACAAGGCTTCGAGCGAGAGCTTCACTTCTTCGATTTCAAACTGACGGAACGCGGCATGCGCCCAGCCTTTCGGCATCTGGTCCGGTTTCCGCTTCGGGTGTGAGATCGCGGCCTTCATCTGATCGACAGCCTGAATTCCTTTGGTGTCGGAGATACGCACGACTTCCCCTTTCGACTTCTGCGCAATTTGGAACGCGAGCCGATCCGCCAGATCGTACTGCGCTGAGGCTTTCTCTTTCACTCGCACCATGCGGCGGTACTTCGCGGCGATGGAGCGTTCGCGTTTGGAGAGGGCACGCATCAACTTTTTTCCCCGAGCTCCGGAACCACTTCACCCTTGGTCGACACGGTATCGATGTCCGTGTACAGCTTTCCGTTGGTGAAGGAGACTTCCCTCTTAGTCCCGTCCTCGAATTCCATCTCCATCCGCCAGCGCTTGACGGGGCTCTCGGTGGAGGCGGGTTCGGTCGAAGGCGGCATTTTTATAGCGACAGACCGTTTAGCGCCACAGCCCGGTTCGCCGTCATGCGCGCGTTCTGGATCGATCGGATTGCATCGGTGCGGTCGGCACTGCGCGGGCAATTTTGCAAAACGATTTCCGCGAAGTTCTTCGCAGCCTGGTTGATGGCGGCATGCTTCGGCAGCGTCTCGCCGTTCGGCGCGTGATACTTGAAAAGTTCCGCGAGGATCTCGGACTCGCTCCACTCACAGCCTGCCGTCCCCATAATTCCCATCGGCACTGAATTAGCTTCGCGTCTGTCGTAGCGGCTCTGGCGTTCTTGTTTCTGAGCCAACGTGCGGATGCGCGGGTCCATCGGAGCTTGCGTTTTTTCTTGGTTGTAGCACATAGCGCCCACTCTAACGTCCCCACCCTTTCGTCATCCAGCGATTCCCGCACAGAAGACAAACCGAGGTAACCAGAGAGCCCGGTTGTTTACTCCCGTGAGTCCGGGCCCGGCGCGGCTGATTTACACTCAATCCCGTGCTAGCACTGGTGCTAGCACCAAACTTCGGGAGGGAAAATGCCACACAGGGACGCCAGCGAGTGCATCCGATGCGGACGCGGAATAGACTTCAACGAAAAGGCCGTGGGCATGATCTTCTATTGCCAGACGGTCGGAATCAAACCGCGCCAGAAATCGAAGTCGATGCGAATCTACTTCTGCACGATGTGCGCAAACATGATGGCCATGGGGCCAAAGCCGACCAATGGCGCGATCAACGTCGCCACTCAGCAGATGGTCCGCAGCCTGGTGGGGAGCGATCCAGCCGTGGCGCAGGCCGCGTGGGAAGAACTAAACAAGCTGGTGCTAGCACCAGAAAAAGAGCTTCCCCAAGTGGAGATTTTGCCGCCGAAGCGCCTGAAGGAAGCGAGCTAAACCTTACCCGCAGCTTCTTTCAGCAGGGAAGCGACATCTTCCCGCACCTTCGTCACTTCCGCCGTGACGTGCGCCTTCACCGCCGCGGCTTCGCTGATGACGTACTTGTTGAAGATGACGCCCGCGACGAACGCGCCCAGCGCCACACCTGCAATTACAAAGGGGTCCATGTTTCTCTCCTAGTTTTTATTTCCAATCTGAATTCCGAATGGCAGCTTCACCTGGCTGTCTCCGGGGAGTGCCATCAATTTGTCGGCGGTGCGGCTGAAGACATAACCCGTGACCACGGTTCCCCATATTTCCAGAAAGAGATCAGGAATCGGAAGGGCCGGCACATGCCAACGCAAGCCCGCCGTCGGCACCAGGCAGTAATTCCACACGAACATAAACAGTCCTACCCAGATCACCGCCGGCCGCGCGCGCTCGGTGAATTTATCGCCACTGGTTTCCTCCGCCCGAATGTTCTGGCCCGCGATGTCGTTGAGTTTGGCGTTGTAGTCGTTTTCGGCCGTCGCGAACTGATCTTTTTCGGCGTCGAGCTGGGCCTGCAACTTCAGCTTGTCCTCGGGCGACATATGGAACTGCGAGATGATCCCCTTCACACTGTCGAGCAGGGAACTGCCGAGCACGTCCTGAATTGAAAAAGCCATGAGATTTACTCCTTCACCCCAATGTCGTGATACTCAACCGAAATCGTTTCCCCGCGCGATTCCGCCGCGCGGCACAGATCCATTAACTTGTCGAAGGCGATCGCGCTTTGCGAGATCCAGTCCGCGACCAGGCCGTGACTCTCGCCCACCAGCGTGCAGCCCAGGGAATCTTCCGGCTTGTTGCCTTTGTGGATGCGGATGTTCGAGCGCCCCGGCACGTCGAGCAATTCCGGAGTGACATAGCCGAAGTGCGGACTCAGAGTCAGCTTCGCGGTGTAGGTCCCGCACGGAATGCAGGGATGTCCCGCGTGCACCGGATTCACTCGCGAGGGTTCCAGCGTGAAACCAAGTTGTGCGCCGTCCACCTCGAGCTGTCCGATGATCGAGCGCTCGGTCTCGACGATGCGCTGAATATCGATCTTCATGGCAGCGCCGCCTTTCCGTTTAGCGCCGCTTTCCCGTTGATCGCTTCACTGAAAAACGGAAGCCCCTGCGAGAAGTTGAAGATCGCGTTCCAGTAGGGATTGTTCGCCGTGCCGGAAGTCCATGTCTGGCTGTTGCCATAGAGGTTGTAGGTGCAGCCGGCCGGCGCCGCGCCCGGATTGAAAGCATTGTTCAGATCGCAGCGATAAATCTCCGCGTAGACTGCCCCGTGAAATCCCATCGCCCGCTGGGTCACGAAGGGCAGCATCATGTTGAGGCAGCCCACTAGTACGGGATTCGGACTGCCTCCGGTCGCGATCACGCACGAGGGATCGCTTTGCACCGAAGTTTGAAATTCAAACAGCGGTGCGTTGGGGTACTGCTTGAGGAACTGGCAGAAATTGTCCGAGCATCCCGGCCCGGTCGCGGAGTTCGGCGCCACCGCATACTTCATCAGATCCGCCGAGACCAGGCCTTCGTCGCCGAACCCTTGCGCCGGGTTGCTGGCGGCTGCGTTCGCGGCGAAGGCGTTCGAGTAGAGGCAGTTGAGATTCTGCACCGGATTACAGCCGTTGGTGACGGTGATCAGAGTGGCTTTGACACTCTGCGCGTTCATGGTCGCGGTATTGAGCGCGGTGGCGATCTGATTAGTGGTCGTCCAGGTATTGAAGACATTTCCGGTTAAACTCGCCATGCCTCCGACGCCGCTGTTGAACAGCGCGTTCTCACTACCCGGCCCGGTCCCGATGCGCATCGATTTCAGTTGCCCGCTGGTGATCAGCGCCATCATGTGCTGAATGAAGGCGGTGTTGAATCGGTTGTAGGCGACGTTGGCCGGCGTCTCGAAAATTGGAACGAAGCCGCCCGCGATCTGCGTATAGGGAACCGTGGTGCCGTTAGTTAGAACGGTGTTCGCGTTGATGGCAAGATTCTGGCCGTCATCTTGCCACTGACAAGCGGGAACGCCCCCGGCCTCCGTGACGGAGGTTCCGTTGGTGGGGAAGGTTGGAGCACTGCCGTTGGAGTTGCATCCGCCCACCGTGATCTGCTGATAGAAGTGCCCGCCAGCATTGATGAGAGCACCGTAAACATAAGCCGTAGTCGCCGCCCACGCCGGCGCGCCCAGAAAGTTTCCGCCGTTCCCGCCAAAGGTTGCATCCTGCGCTTGCGCGTGCGCTGTGCCTGCGCCCCACATACAGGTGCCATCAGGAGAACTGGTCGGGCCGATGGTGCCGGTAGTGCAGAATCCCGCAGCCGTCGTATTGAGATAGAAGAGTCCGCCGAAAGCTCTGGTCGCACCCGTGGGCAGCAACTCACCCGGAGTCCACGGCGGGGCCACGCAGTCCGCCCAGCTCAAGCCATTGCAGGCTCCGCCCACGATGGGCGCGGGATTGAAGATGTACTGCGGGACGTAGGTGTTCGCCGGATTCAAGGCACTGGAGAAACGCTGATGCGCCGGCGCGAGGGTGATGTAGCAGGGATGACCGGGAGGGTGCAGAAGCGCGGCGCAGGTCTTCGTGGTGATCGCGTCTGCCGCGTTCACCAAGATCGTGTCCCACTGGGTGAAGTTGTAGCTGCCGGGAACGGTGTTCGATTCGATTCCTGAATCCGCGGCGGGAGTGGTGAAGTTGTTGCCCTGCGCCCAGATCGGTTGCAGGGTGAACCCATCCACGTAAGGCCCGATGGTTGAGATTTCCGTGCAGAATCCAGTCGAACCGCCGCTGGGGGCGCTGCTGCAACTTCCTGAAGTCGGAGGGACCGGAATCAGATCGAAGTCCATCACGTAGAACGTGGCAGTGGGGCCGGGGATGGTCGCGGCCGTGGCGAGAAAGATCAGGAACGCGAGCGCGAGGAGAGGGCGGCGCATGGATGAGTTACGGCAACACGGTGCAGGAAGAATCGCGCTTGACTACGACGGCATCGGAGGCGCTGATGCTGAAGAAACCAATGACGATTGAGGTTGGGAGCGTCGCTCCAATTTCAATCGATCCATCAATCGACCACGGAAGCTGAGTCGTAACGGTTCCTGTCACACCCGTATAAACAGCCGATTCTGTTGTGGTCGAGAGTGGCCCGCTCGACTGCCCATTGATTGCCGTCGCGGAGGTATTCACAAGCGCGTGAAGCTCCATGTTTGTTGCAGCCGTCGTCGCGGTTTGAATAGCAATCCCGATTCCCGCGCCCGCCGTGGCTTGTGTCGTTGTGCCTGAACAGTGAAGGGCATAGTTTGTGTTGATCTGCAACGTAGGCAGCGTGAACACGGTGACCGCCGTGGCCGCCGTGGTCGCAGTGATGCCGGAGGTATCCGCTGTCAGAATGACGCTATTGCCGAACTTCGCCGACTCAGCACTTTTAATCGTCGTGCCGTTGTCGACGATGCTGGAATTTTGCTGAATCGCTTTCGTCCCGTTCCCTGATTTTGGGATCGTGTTCAGCGTAAGCCCCCCAGTGTAGCCAACCGCAATGGCGTCCGCGCCGTTGATGCAGATGTGGGTATTCAGGGCTGTGGAGTCGTAACCGAACGCTCCGACAGAGGAACATGTGAAGCCAGCCTGCACCGGACCACGAAACGCATTCGCACCCGTCGCTGCGCTCATGTCTAGCGTCATTCCTGTGCCAGCGGTGTTGGCTGCATTGTTCGCGACCGCATTGGTCACCTGCGCGGCCGTGTAATCTCCTGGGTTCGCGGTCACTGCGCCGGTGCGGGTAAAGACCGAAGTCACGGGCGCGTTCCCGACTTGACACAGCATCTGCCAGTTGGTGTTGTCGAACTCCATTGGACAATGCTGCCCGGCGAGCAAATCATTGGTGCCGATCGCAGTACCCCCGCCTTGCTTGTTGATCGCGGGAGTTCCGGCCTGTCCGTTCACTACGAGAGTTGGCGCGACTCCGCTGGCAACGTCTGCCTCAAAGAAAATGATGTCGCCGTCTCCTGGCGTGAAGCTCGGATTCGTCGTGCAGGTATAAGCGGTGCCCGACCCGGAAGCCGCGGTGCAATCGAGAGATGCCGAAACATGATGCGCAGTGGCTTGCTGCAACGCCTGCAATCCCGCAGCCGTGTTGCCCACGCAGCTCACCGTCGGTGCGGTGAAATTTCCATTTCCAAAACTGTTTACCGTGAAGGAGTTGATCTGGTTCGCCACCATCACGGCAGTCACCGAGGCTCCCGTGCCGGTCGCATCCTGCACCAAGCAGATCGGCGTGAATCCCGCCGGGTAGAGTCCGGTAGGGAAGCCCGTGAAGTTGGTGATCGTCTTGTTGGGAGCCGATCCCGTGGTGGTCACACCGATCGACGGCGCCGTCGCTGCCACCGCCGCAACCAAACCCGTGAAGATCGCGTTCCACGGTTTGACCTGAATCGAATTGTTGATGAGCGGGTCAGCGATCAGCTCCCATGTGTTAGTGCCGGGGTACTGGTTCGGGCCCTGAGTGAGCTGCAATCGTCCCTCGGCAGTCCCGCCCGCGTTCACGTTCGGCGTGTTGAAAGTTGTGCCGTCGAAGGTGAAGTTGGTATTGCCCTGAATCGCCAAGCCCGACGCCCACAAAGCGATCTGGTTGGCGGTAGGCGTGCCCGAGATCGCCGCTCCGGTGCTTCCGTTCGAGCTGAGAAAGTTGTTTTGGCTGGCCTGGCCGAAGCCGAGCGCGGCACAAAAAATCAAAAGGGATGCGAAGAGAATTCGTTTCATGGGAGGACTTCGTTTCTTCAGAGTTGGCGGCAGGGCGGGTGATTGGTGACGGTGGTTCCGGTCAAGACTGCATTCTGGCCGTTGCCGCTCAGGTCCGGCTCCGGGTTGGTTCCGCTCGCTCCGGACATCGGCCAATAACCAACGAGCGCAGTGCGGCGAATCGAATTCGGGCAGACGGTCGCGAGGGCCTGTGCTTCCTGATCCGACAGACGCACATTCCACACCGCGGTCTCAGCAACTAGTCCGGTCATGTGAATCGCACCGTAGCCGGCGAGAATGCGCGGAGCGGCGAACAATAGATTGTTTCCACTTGAAAGCATGACTCCGACGCTGCCCACGCTGTTGTCGGAGCCGCAAAGTGTGCTCACTCCGTTGGTCCCGAGCCACACCTTCATGCCGGGGCTGGAATTGTTCAGGTAAACCAGCGTGGCCACATACCACTGATTTAAGTTGATGGTCGCGCTGCACCCGATCTGGTGAAGATGGTTCAGGGAAATCGAGATGTAGATATTGCCTGCGAGTTGATTCGCAAACGATCCGGAAAACGTCTGATTGAAACTGAAGTTGTAGCCCCCGCCCCCGCCCGCTGCCCACTTCGAACAAGGGTCGACTTCGTTGGCAGGCGACGAGGTCAACATAAACCAGCAGGAAAAACTCATCTGCCCAATCGTGATGTCATCCGGAGTCCCGGTACCAGGCGCACTCACCTGGTCACTGGTGCCGTTGAATTTCCGTCCCGCCCAGGAGGGAAGCGTGCAGAGCAAAATCAGCGCGAAGATTTTCCGTTTCATTCTCACTGCCACTCCAGGTAGAAACCATTGACGAGAACGTTGGTCGCGAGGCCACTTTCGGCCGTCGCTTTGATCTGCACGACCAACATCGCGTCGGCAGTCAAGGTGGACTGCACTGCAAATCCCAAAATCGCGGGCGCATAAGCGGTTGCCGTGGTGGAGAAGTTGCTGGGCGGAGCGCAGGTCAAACTGCTCACATTCACGCTCGCTAAAACGATCGCATCGCAGCTCGCAAAGGCCATTGTATGTCCCGCTGTGGCATCGTTGGCAGAGAGCGAGTCGAGTACAATCCTGGCGATCCCGCTGGGCAAGACGTGCGGCAATTTGATAGTGCAGTTGAACCAGATGGGAAAGTTCACCCCGGAAAGCGATGCCGGGTTGTACATGAATTCATAGTGACTATAGAAGAAGTTCGTCAGTGAAGTTGTGTTGACGAAGGTTGCGCCGGTCTGATCGGCCACGCAGTTCTGCAACGGGAACGGGCCTTGCGTGGAACCCCCGCCCATGCTGGTCGTCAAGGCGTAGTAGTTCGTCCCCGAGGAGAAAAGCTCCACTCCACTGCCAGTGGTAATTGCGAGAGTCGCCGACCCGGTAGAGTTCGCGGAGTAGATCAAGCAGGAAGAACAACTGATCGTCGCCGTGCCCGCCCCAAGATTCTGTGAGTCGAATTCGTTGCCCGCCCCGAAGCCCTGCGTCGCTGGATTCGGGAGGGTCACCGCAACCGCGCTGGCATTTGCAAACGTCGTGAGCCGCGTAGCGTCGAGCGCAACGAAGGTGTAACTGGTTCCGGTCTGCGAGTTCACACCCGAGAGCATGCGGGCATTGTTCTGCGCGAAGGCGAGCAGAGAAAAAAAACAGAGCAGGAAAAGGATGAGGCGCTTCATGGCTACTTGAAATTGCAGGTGTAACTCCAGTCGTAAGTCGTCGTCGCCGCAAGTGCGACGGTTCCGGAGACAATTGTGAAGTTGATCGCCGATCCCGAGGCATAGACTTGCGACGTTCCTGAAAGAGCCGCAGCGTTAGCGAGATACGGCGTAATCGTGCAGTTTCCCGCGGTATGACTCCCCCCGAAGGCCACAGTCACGATGATGTTGGAAGTTTGCGGAGCGGTGCCGGTGATTACCTGCACGACGCCACCGTTTTCTAAACAAGTAAATCCACTCTGGCAGTTGATGGTCGGCCCGGTTCCCGCCCCGGTACCCGAAAACAGCACCACGCCCGCAGTCGAGGATGGAGCCGCCTTGAACTCAGGTCCGAACAGGTCTATCTGGTAGGTCTGGGCAACGCCATTCGTACTCAACACTCGCCCCAGCACTTGCCCCGATAACGGATAACTTGCGCCCGCGTCCGTGCAGTGCCCCGCCACGGAAGAACTGATCTGCACGTAATCTCCGGCGGTTGTTGCGTTGTCGAAGGCACACGACACGAGCCCGCTTTGTTGGATCGTCGCAGTCCCGGTGTTCCCGCAATTCAAGACGCAGATTCCAACGGCACCCGCAGTATCGGTCGTCGCCGTACTTACAACCTGCGAGGGGGCATTCGTGAGCTTGGCAAGAAGATTTGCCGTCGTGCCCGTAGGGTTTTGGTTTGCAATGCAGACGTAGGTTCCCGGCTGGTTTTGAATCGTGCAGCCGTTGACCAGAGGCGTCGCAATGGTAGGAGAGGTCAGAGTCTTGTTGGTGAGTGTGTCCGTCGTTGCCCTGTAAACGAACGTGTCGCTCGTGTTCTGCGCGTGCTGCGTAACGTTGCCGCTGGGGGGAGGGAAGTCGACCGTGATTTGATTTCCCGGCGCACCGAGTACAAGTTGGTTATCGGTACTGGTGTCAATGATCGGCAGCGAGAATGTCTGCTGCAAGCTCCAGGTGTTCGCCAGATTCAACAGCCCGAGGTAGCCGACGATGTTATCCCGGCACCACTGCTGCACCAGCGCCGCATTGTAAGCGCAGAACTTGTAACTCGAATTCGCCAGCCAGATGCCGGTTTCCACCGATCCGTTCGAGGGCGCACCCGCCGCGTCCAGCGGAATCGGCCAGGTATTTTGCACCGTCCCCGTCGAATCGACGTAAGTATCTTGCCGCGTTGTGGTGCCGGCCTGGTAGGTATAGAGGAATCCCGACACCAGCGGCTCTCCGGCGTTGGTTCCGGTGCTCCCGAAATAAATCGGGTACACATCCGGGGCAATGGCGACCGGAACCTGCGCGCGCACGAAAACTGCGCAGAGCAAAAGCAGCGCTCCAAAAAGAATCGTTGAAGTTCGATTGCTCATGGCGGTTAGCGGCACACCTGCACGGTCAAATTCACCGCGTTAGCGTTTTGGGCGTTGGTGTAAATCCGCGCGTAGAGAGCGCGGAAGGGATTCAGCTCGACGCGGCAGGTGTAGCTTCCCCCGGCAGTCACTGGACAGCTCGTCACCGTCCCTGCAGTCGGCAAGGTGACGTAGTTTCCCGTGGCGTCGGTGTCGGCGTCCTGGATCTGGTAGTTCATCGCACCGGGACTTGCGGCGAAGCGGAACTCGAAAGAGAGATTCGCGGTGGGCTGCGAGTTGCTCGGCTGAATGTAAACCTGCTGCGAGAATGCGCCGGACGTCGGGTTCTCTGCGCTCAATAGGTTCACGCATTGATTGGTTCCAAGGGGGAGTGCGCTGCCCGCTCCGACGTAGGTGGGGGCGAGGGTCACCAGGCCGAGCACGAGCAGCGCGGCAAAGCCTAGAAGTTTTTTCATTGAACTGCCAATCCTTTCTTCGCGCGAACCTGCTTCAGCGATTCGAGCAAAATTCCAGTGAGATCCTGCTCGGGAGCTGAAGCTTTATTTGTGGCTGAGTTTTCGACTCTGTCTTCTTCTTCAATTTGCCGCGCAATCATGCGCAGCCGGTCCAGCAGCGGATCGCCGGAAGACCGAGCAACCGAACGCACCATACTCCCGGCCGATCCGGGAGGTGAAACCACGGGCGCAGGAGTTGCAGCCGGAGTTGATGAAGCCGGAGCCGTTACAACCGTGGCGGCATTGGGCTGCGGGGCGGCACTTCGGCCTGCCTCGACTGGATCGAGATCAGAGAGTGGACGCTTTGGCTTGGGAACATTCCATTCGTCCATTCCACCGGCGAAGGGTTTGTTCTCACCCGTGGCGTCGTGAGCGCTCCAGCGCGCGGGGATGGGAGCAGGTTCGCCCGCGTATGGCTTGTTCTCTCCAGTCGCGTCTAATTCAGCACTCGACTTCGGAGAGTTGAGGCGATCTTGAATTTTGCCGAGCGTGTCCCAAAAATCAATCGCATTCTTGAGTCGAGGCGACGCAATGCCGAGCGCCTTCTTTCTTAGTAGGGATTGCAGTTCCTCCGGCAGGGCTTCGTAAATCGCTCTTGCCCCCGAGGCCGCGACGTCGGCGACGCGAGAACCCGCCGCACCTCCCAACAGGCCCCCTACGTCTCCCACAACTTCCTGCCCTGTGTCACCAGCGCCGAGCGCTTTCGCACTTGCTTGTCCAGCAGCCGTTCCCGCTGCTCCACCTGCAACGCCGCCAACGAGTTGCGGAATCGTCGCCTCTAGTGCCAGCGGAGCAGCAGCCGCAACGGCGCCTGCCTTTGCGCCTTCGTAGGTGTGTCGCCCAAGATGTAAATCGACAGGACTCTGCGCATAGGTCGGGTCGTTGCGCCATTCGTTTCCCGGTCCCGTTGGGTAAATTCCTTCCGGCCGATTCGGAAATTTCGGATCAGCAGCCATCCACTTGTAGCCCGGATTGCTCTTAAGGAAACTGGCTTCCTCGGATGAAACCCCGACGGGCATGACATCGGTAAAGGTCTGCTGTGACGAATCAGCCGGCGGCGGAATCGGAGTGACGCTTGAAAATGTCTGCTGCTGTGGCACGCTAGTCTGTCTTCACTCCGAGGTCCTTGCCCTGCGCGTCGAGCCAATGCGTTTTCTTGTCCACACTTCCGACGCCGGTGTGGGTTGCGCCGGCCGGTGAACCGGATGCAGAGGTCTTGTTTTCGGTTTCCGGGTACAGTGCGTTCAGTGTGGGGTTGTCGCGCACTAGGGCTTTCTTCCTCGCAGCGAGATCCTGTTTCATCGTTGCGACGGCACCGGAAAGTTGCCCGGTAGAGTAACTAGCTTTCAGTAAATCCATCGCCTGCTGCCGCCCGGTGTCGGAGGAAACTCCGCCGCCCATGACTTTTGAATATTCGTCGGCGAGGCCGAGCATTGCAGTGTGGAAGTTCGTCGCCTCTGCGCTGCCGAACTCGCTGCCCACTGCGTTGAAGACTTTGTTGGCTGTAGCCTGGTCGAGCTGGGGAAGTTTCTTTGCGGCTTTTTCTGCGATCTCGATTGAGCCACCGGGATCGGTCATCGCGTGAATCATGTTCAGCGTGTTCTGCGTCGCAGGATTCCTTGCGTAGTTGTATTGCGCTTCCGCTTTCTCCGCGTTGAAGGGTTGGCCAGTAAGCCGGATCGAGGCGTCGTTTGCGGCCGTCAACATCCGCTGTGTGATCTCCGGCTTGAACTTTGAAATGATCTCCGAGGGCGCCACCATGCCCTTCGCCATCATCTCGCCCATTGCGCTCGGGTCACCAGCTTCGGCGTCGACGCGCGCTTTCTCTGTGGCGGCCGCCAGGTCGATCTTCGCCTGCCTGATCTTCGGGTTCGTCGCTTCTAGAATGTCTTTGCCGACACCGAGTTGCGACTGGAAACCTTCCCGTAGGGCGTTCTTCGCTCCTGCGAGATCTCCCTGATTTAGCAATCCTAGAACACGATTCTTGAGTAACCGATTCTGTCCCGCGGTCTGCGGATCATTCGGGGCGAAAACATTGTCGACCTGCTGCGAAGCCAACTGCGGAGTCAGGCCCTTCAATCCGGCCGTCTCGATCTCCTTCATGGCCGCATTCGCGTTGCTCTCGCGTGTCTTCGCAATCGTTTCCGCCTGCGTAACCTGAGTGTTGTGATCGGTGAGGCCGTTTTCAAATAAAGTCAATTCGTCGTCGGTGGGAACGTATTTCCCTTGTGCCAGAGCTTGCGCGAGCTGTTGCGTTTGCGGCGTCTTCGCTAACCCACTCTGAAGAATTTGCTGGCCTTGCAGTTGCGCCGCCTGAGCACGCTTCACGGGATCCGTGATTCCCTTGACAGCGTCGATGTGGCCCTGGAGCTGACTGTTGCGCTCTTTTTCGGCCGCGAGAGTCGCGGTATCGGTCTTCGAGAGTTGCTCCTGATACTGCGCACGCTGAAGCGAGAGCTGCGAAAGAGTCTGCGGAGAAACCCCTTTTTGCTGCGCGTTGCCGATCCATTTCTCGAAGGCGTCGGGCTGCGTCCAGTCCACGCCCTTCTGTGATTCGCGCAGCGTCTGCTGGTCCTGAAGCGCGAGCTGGCGCTGTTGATTTTCGAGTTGCCCCGCCTGAATCTGCTGCTGCTGTACTTGCTGCTGCCCCATCATCGACCGCAGCGCCATCAGCTTCGACACGTCGCCCAGCGTGTCCGGCTGCTGGGGCTGTCGAACGTCGAGAGCGGGAAGAGGAATCGAGGCCACTAGTACCCACCGTTCTGCATTAAGGCGCGCAGGGCCATCAACTGCTGCAAGTTCGGCATGTTCGGATCAGCGCCCGGAGCGCCGTAGTTCGGCGGCAGCACGCGGCCGGGAGGCGTCGCGCCGAAGCTGGGCTGTTGCGGATTATTCGAGTCTACATCCACCGGCCGCGCAATCGGCGCCATCGGAATCGGCGCAACCGGGTAAGGCTGAACCAGACGCGGCGGCTCTCCGCCCCAGGGCATCGGCGCAGCCGGCTCCATCGGCAACCGTCCCGGAGGATTCGCGCCCATTGTGGGATACCCGCCAGAACCCGGCATCGGGTAGGGCATAATGCGTCCCGGAGGATTCGCGCCAAATGTCGGCATCCCGCGCATGGCGCTCAAGTTCGCCAGGTTCGGAGCTGAGAAGTTCTGACCGAGAGGTGGGAACATAAAATTATTGTCCGAAGTAGGCCGGGTTGGTAAGCGGCGGGTTCGGTACAGAGTTGAGATCGATTCCCGCCGTGACGTTCGGTTGGTTCTGTCCGAAGATTTGCTGCATCAACAACAGATTGCTCAGGTTGTTGGTCGAGCCGCCCAGTGCTCCACTCCACGCATTCGCGCTGCCCACGTACCCCGACGCAGTGGCGGCCGCCGCGTTGTTCAGTTGCTGGCCTTGCTGCGCGCCCGTCGTGAGATCGATATTGCCGACGTTCTGCGAGGCCTGCTGCCCTTCCGTTCCGAGCGTCGTGGCTGCGGTCTGGCCCACTCCCGAGAGTGCCGCCAGGCGATTGAAAGTGTTGGTCTGGTTATTTTCGAAGATGCCGTAGTTCTGCTGGTACTGTTGCAGTGCACGGTTGTAGACATTCGAATATTCGTTCGAGGCGTAGTCCTGGCCGAATTTCTGCTGCGCTTCGAGCGTGTTCCCCGACAACAGCGATCCGTTCGCGGCCGCTGAATTCTGAAGCGCTCCCTCGCCCTGTGAAAGCCGGAACTGATACCCAGGATCGTTGACTTCGGTTGCGGCCGTGGGTGGAGTGAAGGTAGAAGTCCACGGCGTGAGCAGTCCCGCTCCAGGCGTAGAGAGTAAAGCGGTGAGGTTGGAGAGTGAACCCTTCCCAGCCGCGAGCCAGGGAGCGAGATTTGCCTGTTGTGTGGTCCATTGTTGTTTTTGGAAATCGAGCGCGTTCTGCGCTTCAGTCGCCTGGAGTTGCTGGGCCTGCTCTGCGGCGGAAGCCTGAGTGTCAGCCGCATTCGTCGCGGCGTTCGACGAGATCAGAGCCCCGCCGACGCTCCCGGCCGCGCTAACTCCCGCTCCGATCGCAATTGCAGTTCCTACTCCAGACATGGCACTCCGGTGATCGTGACAACGTCTCCGCTGCATTGGCGAGAGAGCAACAGCTCTGCGTCGTCAGTGAACTCGCGCTCCGCTTCCTCGACGGTTTTGGCTTTGGAAGGAAACACCATCGTGATCTCAGTTGGCGCAAGAGTCACATAAATCATCTTTCTCCCAGCCTCAGCCGGGAGGACGCAATAGCCGTCGAAGTCACGCCACTCCCCGGCAAACACTCGACATCTTCCGTTCACGGTGAGCGTCGTGGGGACTTTGATCAGCACGCTTACAATCGCGACTCGCGCATCGAGCCTGACTGTCCGGGCATACATCCCAGCGTGCAGCACGTGCTCCGTCTTGAGCTCGAGTTGCGGCATTTGTCGCATCGCGCCCTCAACCCCGTTAATGATCTTCAGAGCTTCGGGTGTAGTGGCGGGAATGGCGCTTCCAACCGTCGCGAGACTGTCGGTCAAGAGACGCTCCACAGAAAGACGCTGTTCGTGCGCTGGTATCTTTTCGGAATCGAAGCGAGCAGCCGCTCTAACACGCTTCCGGCTCTCGCGTTGTAGAGCATCCCAACACATCCGGCTTCCTTAACCCACTCTTCGACTTGGTTCATCAGCCAGCCACCGGCCCCACCGCGGCGATACGATCGCGCAAGAAACAAACTTTCCACGGTGGCAATCTTTTTCCCGTAGTGAGGAAGAATGCAGACCAAAACCGTCGCAAAGCCAACCAGGTCGCGGCCGTCGAAAGCTCCAAATGCGTGCATCAGGCCGGAAGATTCCATGCGGGCATAGGTTTCGCGCTGAGGAACTGGAGGGCCAAGCTCGGGAATCGAACACTCGACGGCGTACTCCAGCAACAACGCTTCAGCGTCGGGCGCGTCGAGAATCGCGGCATAGCTGATGGGCCGGATTTCTAAAACACGCCGAGGGCTAGTCGCTTCCATGTGTTTGTCCCAGTGCAGATGTAAAGAAAATTCCCATCGGTCGCCATCTGGCCGCCGATTCCTTGCGACGTCGACGCCGCCGGCACGCTTCCCGAGTTCGCCGGCGAAGTCAGCGCCGGCGGAATCAACTCCAACCACTTTCGCAGCGGCTCGGTCGGGTGCCCGTCTTCATCGATGAACTTCTGCCCCTGAATCGGGGGCGGTTGAAATTTGCCAGCCATTACGCACGCTTCCTCGCTTCCACGGCGAAACGCGACGTCGGCGCTTTGTCTTCCGGATCGGTGAAGAGATAGGCGTCAACGATGCGCCACGGCACCGGATCGGTTATTGAGATTTCGTAAACCCGATCACGCGCCTGCCCCAGCCTTCGCCAGATCACGCGCGCGCGGAATGCCCCAGCCTGCCCGCAGTCGCGGTCGTAACCGTTCGACCAGGTGCGGGCGCCGTCGTTGGACCATTTCAAGGTGACCAGGGGGCCGCGCCCGACCATGCCTTGTGGAATCGCCTGCAAAACGCCGATGCCGTTTCCTAGGTTTTCAAGTTGCAGAGTGTAGTTCTGATCGCCCAGCGCCGTCACAAAAGAAATCGCTTGCGGGTAGGAATCCACAAACTTCGCCTGAAGCACCGGCGCGATCTCGCCCTGAGCGTTAATCGTGATCTGCCAGGACGTCGCGTTCGCAAGGTCGTTCATGTACAACGTCGTCGCGTTCGACACGTCGCCAGGGGCATTCAGCGGCGCTTGCAGAATGCCGTTTTCACCCATCTGAAAATTTCTCAAGGCCCCGGCCGCGTCCAGAAGGGGGATCACTGTTGGATCAGCCGCTCCCTGGAACGTCGGGCCGAGGCCAACTTCCACATCAAGCTGCAACTCGGTGTGGGAGATCAATGCCTGCTCGTTGGAAATGTGCGGGGCTCGCCGCAGCCGGCGAATCGGATTTCCGAAATCGGAGTAAATGTTGACGGCCTGCTGGTAGACCGCGCCGGTCGTCGGATCGCCCACCAGGTGAATGCCGAAATTGAAAGTGTGGCACCCTGCGCGACTCATTAAAAATTTGCCGTTGCCCCCCGCTGTACTCCAGAATCCGCGCTCGTGCCACATTTGCGTCGCGCAGTCGTAGACCCAGGTCTTTTGCGCGGTGGGGAAATTCATCACGTAAAAAGTGTGGCCCTGATCCTGGTAAGCGAAGCAAACCGCGTCGGCAATGGTCGCGTAGGTGCCCAAGGCGTATTCGATTGCATGGGTCGAAACTCGCTGCGGAGTATAGCCGTTAGCCCGCCACACAATGCCGTTGCCGCGCTCGTCGGAGCCGATCCAGAAAATTGAGTTGTCGAGCTTTGCGACCGAGAACGGCGCGGCCAGGCCTTGTTCGATGTATGCGCCCTGGACAATGTCGTAAGGGAAGGGAAAGTTGCCGCTGGGATAGTAGGGCTGAATCCCCTTCGGCCCGAACACCCACGGATACCGGGCGTTCATAAAGATCGCGACGATGTTGTCGGCGAACACTGAGACTTGCGTTTCGGTCACTCCCTGGAAACTGGAGCCATCGAAAGAATTCGAAGTCTGCACCTGATTCGAATTCACAATCAGCACCGTGAAAAAGCTGTCACTGTAGATCGCCTGCGAAACCGGGCCGAGTAAACCGTAGCCGGTGGAATTGTTGTAGTTCGGAATCTGCGTGAGTGAGTTGGCCGCGAGAATCGCGCCTGTTCCGGTTGTCGTCGTCCCGGCGACGAGCTGAAAGCAGTAAAGATTGCCCGCGCTCGCGATCAGAACTTGTGTTGGACCGGAGGCCATCGAAACCGGCTGCCCATCGCTGACTACAGCCCCGCGGTTAATGCGGTCGGTTCCGGCGTCCCCCGCTTTCGAGTTCGGCGGCAGCAATTCCCACAGTACGGTTCCAGCCACAGCGAAGGTGCGGCCCTGCGCTGTGATTTCCCCACGCACTCCCGCCGCGCCGAGGTCGTAGAGTTTATTCAGTCCCGGCGTTTGCAAAAACACCAGCGGACCTTTCCCCTGTCCGCTCTCCACGCTCTCGACGTAGAGGTTCATGCAGGTCTGGCAGTCGGCGTTGACCGACTGACTTCGGTAACTCGGACCTACGAAGCCGAAACGCATGGGTTATTCCCTCAACCCCGTGAGGAAGTTGTAGTCCGGCCTTCCCCCCCTTCGTGAGTTCGGCATCCCCGCCCCGCTGGTGTCAATCTGCGGCGGCCCGTCGTTGTTGGCCTGCACGATGCGTGAAGCGCGATTCCACTGCTCGCGCAAATCCTGCGGTACCAGCCGGTTGTAGGAAGGGCAGAGCTTGACTGCCAGATCGCAGACGATCCAGTCCCAATAACCCTGCACAAACCCCAGCTTCGTCGCCAAACTCACCGGCTGTGTGAGTGAATCCCAAATCTCCAGCCGCACCGGATTCGCCACGTTGCAGATGGGGTAGAAATTCAGGTTTCCTAGCGGAGAGGCGGGATCGTAGTAGAGATCGGTGACGATTGCGGAAGTCAACGACTTCAACGGATTCCGCGCCCACCACGCCTCATCGCGGTCGCAGTCGATGGGAGTGTCGACCGGGTTCGACGACCCGCTGTTCAGGATGAAGCTGCCCGAGACGATCCTCACCGGACGCGACGGAACATTGAAATCTCCGCCCGGTCCGATGGTGTGCGGCGCATGATTGGCTTGCAGGTTGTAGAGGTTGAAGCTGTGGGAGAAAATCATCTCCCGGCGCGCGTTGGTCTGGTCGATCAGCCTTTGCAGCTTTTCGAGGCCCCACGCTCCATCTTGCGGAGACAGCGACTCCCCTGCGGCCTGAATCCCGGCCTCAAGCAAGGCCGAGGTGATCAGGTCCGAGGGCGCGGCCACTACCGCCGCATTGCCTCCAGTGAAAGTTACGGTCACGAACTACGCCGTCTTTCCTTTGGGCTTTTGGGCGTAGAGCTTCTCGCGCGGATCGGGCGGCGCTTCGGGAACATAGGGCTCGGTCACCCAGCCTTCGGCGAGAGCTTCTTTGAGTTCCGCGCTGCACTTCGAGCATGCGCCGGTCACGGTCCCTGTTGGGTGCGCTTCCCGCATGTGCACCTCCGATGGAATTACTCGCGTGAGATGCTCGGTAGGTACAACTTCCTCCCCCACCACTTCAAACTTCGCGTTGCGATGTTCGATGGTGACGAAAGGCTCGACCGGGTGCTTGTAAACCACACGCGGGAATTCCATGTGCGGGATTGGTTTGGTTGGCGGCTTCGCCGGGTCGAGAGAGAGAACCTGATTCAAGCTACCTTGCTGCATTTTGTCTTGGTCAATCGCTAAAGGACACATAGATTGCTCCTGCTTTGAGTTGTGAACGTTGAAAGACTTCGGAAAACGCGACCAGGCCCAGTTAGGCCGGAAGCGGAGAATCTGGCGAAGCGCCAAGATTACCTTGACCGGGGCAGGCGCTGCGGGCGCTGGCTGCGCAACCGGGATTTCCCGCCACGGGCTTCACTTTCGCCAACTCCGCATTCTCTTCTTCGACGCTGCCGACAATCTTCGTGATGGGGCTGCCGTCTTCGGCTTTGCCGACGGTGATGTGTTTCGGATACTCGTTGTGAACGTGGAGAGTAAACTTCACGCTGACTTCGCGCGGAGCGTGGGTATCCTGTTCGAGCACGGCAAGGGCCTTGCGAATTTTCTCTTCGCCGCCCGCTTCAATGGTTGCGCCTTCGATTTCGAGTTTCACTGCGTTTTCTCCTGAATAGAAATGTTTTGGCGGAGCTGGCCGTGCGGGACCAGCTCCGCGCCCGTCGAACACTCATCTAGGAAGAGCGACGGTCCAGACTTCTAGTACAGAAACCAGAAGCCGCCCGCAGCCGTCGTGAACGTCGTCGGCGTTGCGATGGCCGCGAGCGTTCCAAACGTCTGGCTGGCGAACTTCTTGGTGTAGTAGGTGTCCTCAGTCCCGGTCACCAACAGGTTGATGGTTGCCGTGGTTCCCGAATCGCCCTGGGCGCAGGCAAAATACTGCGCCGGTCCCACAGCGTAATAGGGAGTCACGAAGGCCTGTTTCTGGAAGGCGCTGCTACCGGAAGCCGTCGCCCCTGCCACTGCGCTGTTCGCAAGCAAGTTGCCGGTCGCATCGTAAAGCGCCAGCACCCACTTGTCGGTTCCAGTCGAGGCACCGTTGAGCATCGCCAGCCCCGTCAGATATTTGCTGTAGGGCAGATCGATCTCGGTGCAGTACATGGTATTCGTGGCCTTGGTCGTCGAAGTTCCGGCACTGGTATAGGCCACGTTTCCAATAGGCGGAAGCTGAAGCTGTCCGTTGGTCAGTCGCGTAGTCTGCAAGGCATCGCCAGTGGTCCACTGTCCGCCGACGCAATCGGAAACCAACCCGCTGATGAACTGAATTCTCGGCAGGTAGACTTCGTTGGATCGAGTGCAGGAGCCAAATGGAACCGCAGGAGCGTAACCGTAAGGGCCGCCACTGAAGTTGACCTGGTATTGCGGAATCACAAACACCAGAGCCGAAGACGCGTGAGCGCGCCCAGCCGTGGAACTCGTGCCCCGCATCACCGATATGGTCGTACCGCTGACTCCGGTCACATCCATCAACTCACGATCGATATAGAGGGAAGTGGCCTTGGTAGGATCGGTCGCGCTCGGAGCGTTGATGCCCGTCGCGCTGGCGACGATGATTTTCTGCGCGCTGCCATCGGCCACCGCCGAAGAAAGCGTGGTCATGGTAAGCATGGTCTGAGCCGCAGCGGATTGAGCGCCGGGGATCAGGCCGACATAGCCGAGAATCAGGGCATCGAACATCAGATACCAGAACGCGGCCTTGAGGAATTTGCGGATTTTGCTGTTCATAGGATTTTGGTTCCGGGGGTTATCTCAATTTTGATATACCTGAGCCGGATTTCCTTTCGTTAGCTTCCCGCCACGGCGCAGGAGCCGTAGTCAGCGCGCAGAATGCCGAAGCCGTAGCAGATGTCCCAGCGGTTGGTCATCTTGCGGTTGTACTGATCCCAGGCCTGAACGAAGGCGATCGAAGCTCCCGTTTCAGGATCTTCCGCGTGCTCAGTTTTCTCCACCGCTTCGGGCACTTCCATTTTTGCGAAGGCCTTGGCGAAGGCGTATTTCGACAAACCGAGCGAGATCTGGCCGCTCAGTCCGCTGGGGGTGGTGGTTCCGGGCCAGAAGGTCAGGGCCGCGGCATTCGCCGGCAGTGCATCGACATTCTGGTAGGGCGATCCCGGCCCATAAATCGCAGGGTAGATCGGGATGGTGTCATTGCCGCCAGTGAGGGTGAAGTCAGGGCCGTTCATGGAGAATTGCTTCAGACCCAAACCGTTCACCGTGCGGGTCATCAAGTTGAGGGCGTTCACGCTGGCGATGTTCAACTTATCGCCGGACTTGATGGTGTCGCCGTTGGTCCCGGTCACTACCAGCGAAGCGCCAGACTGTCCGGCGCCGACGATGGTGACGCCGTGCGTGGGAGCAGTGCCAGCGGTTTGCTTTTGCAGTGAGTTCGACCGCACCCACTTCCACCCAGCAGCATCGCCGATCACTCCCTTGCGGTACATGTCGGAGATGGCTTTCTGCGGGTTGAACTGGGTCACGTTCGCATTTACGTAGGCAACCATCAGTTGCGGAGTCAGACAGAGGTACTTGTCGTCTCCCTCCGGGCAGCCATAAGCGAACAGCGTCTGCTCCGCCTTGAGGGCGAAATTGATGGTGGTGGAATCCGTGCCCAGCGTTCCAACGACGTTTGGTGTATTGATGCGGGCGAAGTCGGCGGCATCGGTGTCCACCTTCTGCGCCAGCGCCTGTCCGGCAGGAATGTTGTAGGCCTCGTCGATTTCTTTTTCGGAGCGCTCCATTTTCAGAAGAGCTTCAATCGAGTCCCGGCCAAAATGCACTCCCTTTACGCGGTCGAGGGCGACGGTGGTGCTCAGGCGCGAGATGCCCTGCTCCTGGTAAGCCAGGCCGTCAGTAACGAACCACTGTTGCGGGAACTTAATAGTTTGCGTGGTTCCGATAGGGAAGCTCTTGCTGGTGAAGTCCGATTCCCACTCGGAATTGAATTGCTTCGCCACCTCGTAGGAGTTTTTGAAGAACCAGAGGATCTTCATCGACACCCAGTTGGGGACAATAAATTGATTGATGGACGGGCAGATGCAGTTGAGGAAGGACGCCAACCACATCTCCGTCAATAGTCGGAGAATGTTCAGCACGTGATTTTTTCCGGTTTCTGGCCTAGGCTCTGCTGGCCTTCATGCGGCGATTCTGTTCGGCCTCAAAGGCGCGAAAGTCGTTTGCCGCTGCGGCTGTCTTCAACTCATCCTCCGGGACGGTTCCTCGACCGCCGACTTCGGAGGGTGGTTTCGGGGCGCGCGGTTTCGTTTCAGAAGCCGCATTCTTTTTCTCGTCAGAGGAGACGAATTTGCCGGAAGAATCCCGCGTCTTGCCGTCACCCGCTTTGTCGTCAGCTCCATTCTTACCGTCCCCGCTTTTAGTTTTGGCGAGTTCGGCTTGCACGAGCTGCTCGGTCAATACGATCTTCCGTATCGCCGCGGCAGGATTGGTCTTGGCGGTTGCGACCAGATCGGCGAGCGCCGTGTTTTCCCCTAAGACGTACAGCAGATGCTCAAACACCGGAGAGTCGTTGATGATGGCTTTCACGGGGAAGGGAATCTGTGGATCGTCGGTCAGGGCTTTGACGGCGGGCTCGACGCGCTGCTGGTAATCGGGATAAATCTTCTTGGCTTCGGCGATGCGGGAGTTGAGGTCTTTCTGAGCTTCAGCCACGGCACGGCGCTGGTTCTCTGCGGCCATTTCCTGCCGCACTTCCCACTTAGCCTCGTGCTTGGCTGCGGCCCGAACAAAATCCTCGTAGGTTTTGTGTCCGGGTTTGCCCGCTTCCGGGTTGCCCTTGAAAAACTCTTTCTCGTCGAGGGGCTTGTAGACTTCCGCCGCAGGTTGCGATTCCTGCTTAGTGTCTCGCGTCTCGGAACCCTTGCCGCGCTCCAGTGACTCAATCCGCCGCTGAAACGTTTTGTTCTCTTCGAGAAGCTCCTTGATCCGTTTTTCCGTATCCTCTGGCGTTCGTTGTCTGCGCTTCTGTTCGGTGTCGGCGGCCGAGTCCGACGCAGTATCGGCGGTTTTCTCTTTTCCGGTGGACGAGTCCGGCTTCGTCTTGTCTTTCTCGTTTTTGTTGGCAGGGGCCGAATCTGCCTTTGTCGGCTGATTTCCGGTCTCGTTCCAGTGTTCGCGTTGCGCGCGCGACCAGGTGTTCTGGTCGGCCGCATCGAACGCCGGCGCTGCCGGAGTGACTGCAACTTCTTGTGTGGCGGCCGAGTCCACAGTTGTCGCGGCGGATGCTGCGCTGCTCATAAATTCTTACGCTCCTTGGGCTGGCTCTGCGGGTTGCGCGGCCTGGTCGGGCTGGGCCGCTGCTACGGCTTGCGCGGTAACGGCGTTTCTGGCCGCCATGTCTCTCTCGTGCGCCTGGTCGGACGCTTGCTGGCCCGCTTCGTGCGCGGCGTGGTGGTTCTCGATCTGCGTTTCGTTGAATAATTTGTCGCGTTCGGTCACGCTCTGCGCTTTGGTCTGCACGTTGGCGATGTAGGCTTTCAGGTCCGCGTTGAGTTGCGCGATTTGCCCTTCGACCGAAAGCCGCATCTGCTCGACGTGGGTTTTGTATTCGTTCTCGATCACCTTGCCCGCGCGTTCCAGTTTCAGTTTTTGGAGTTCAGCCTGCATCTCTTGTGCTGCCTGCTGTGCCGCGGCAATCTGCTGCTGGGCTTGCTGGAGCTGCTGCCCGGTGTTGTCTTTCGGATCGAGGACGTCGGCGATTTCGTCGCCGATGGACCCGATGTTCTTCATCCGCACAGCCAGCGCCAACAACTTTGCGACGCTACCTGGCGGCAACACTTGGGCGAGGTTGGTGACCGTCTGGAAAATCGTGTCGGCAAACTCGTCGGCGTCCTCGCGTTCGGATTCTTTGTTGGGACCGTCTGAGATGGTTACCTCGAACTGTCCGCGATGGGCGAAGAAGTAGTCCGCTTCATTAAGATGTTCGGACGCCGGATTCGCAGCTTGGGCCGCTTTCCGCTCTTCGATCTTCTGCATGAATTCGGCCTCTTTGGCGCGAGGCACGACATTAAGAGTGAGGTCTTCGTCCTTCTGATCTTTTCCGAGCAACTGTTTCGGCAGCGAGTCCAATTCCGCGAGCTTGGTGATGAGTTCGTTCACCTGCCGCGTCGAATTACAGAGTGCGCCAACGAAGTTGTCGACGAAGTGAAAGCTGCCGATGGCTTCCTGATCCTGAATCTTTTCGAGAGCGATCCCGGATTTTTCATTCTGGCGCTGGGCGGAAGTCGGCAAAGGCGTAAGGCCCAACGACGCTTGAATTGCGCGCCGCCAGGACTCACGCGAAACCTGGTACGCCTGCGCATTGGGCATGAACTGCGGGCGCGACGGCGGAGGCACCGGACCCATCTGCTGCGCGTTCCAATCCAGCGGCGCAGTGTATTCGAGGTAAGCCTTCGGAACGCGGTGCGCATCCTTCCACTCCGTAGGGTCGACCGAACCCTTGATGACCATGAACGGCGC
>Ga0210406_10000773_pt1 | contig 42064 bp, 24 predicted proteins | sample IncBWC30MmetaG_FD_155454 | JGI IMG/M metagenome (GOLD analysis project Ga0210406, IMG submission 155454) | Forest soil microbial communities from Barre Woods Harvard Forest LTER site, Petersham, Massachusetts, United States - Inc-BW-C-30-M | ecosystem: Environmental > Terrestrial > Soil >...
AGGTAATCGAATCCCCAGTTCGCGTACTGCTGCGCATCTTGCTCCTCATGACCGTAACTGCCTTCGTATTTTGCGCAGGTCTTGAGCCCGGGAGAGGAATAGATGCCGATCTTCAATCCCTTGCTGTGAACGTAGTCTACAAGCGCTTTCATGTCGCCGAACTTCGCGTTGGGTTGAATTCTTCCCTGCTCATCGCGAGTCCCCTGCCAGCAGTCGTCGATGTTCACATAGGTGTAGCCAGCGTCCTTCATCCCATTGCTGGCAATGGCGTCCGCGGCCGCGCGCACATCAGCGGCCGTGACCTTGCAGGCAAAGTGATTCCAGCTGTTCCAGCCCATCGGAGGAGTAGCCGCGAGAGTCGAATCCGCAGCACCTGCCAATGACGACACGACAAGAGCGAATGCAGCACAGAAGATAAGGTTCGGTGTTTTCATAATGGGAATAACTCCGTGAGCGAGTGCATCCTTTGCTGCTGAGGCACCTCTTAGCCCATCCTGCCGATGACTTCGAAGTTCCTCTTGCCCCCGGTCGTGATGATGACCGTATCCTTGTGAACTCCTCCCACTGCCGCAGGCTCGCCGTTTACCGCTACAGTTTGGAGTGGCATCTGGGTGGGCAGGCGGAGTTTGAAATGCACTTTGCTGGGAGTGGCTGCTCCGCTCAGCTCTGCATTCCCCACGACCACCTTGGACTCAGGCTTCGCCATGAGACTGAAGCTCACCTGTCCCCACCGGGTTGGTGCATGCTCAATCCGGATCTCTTTACCGGAGCCGACCCACTCGCGAGCTACGCCCTTCGCCAGGTACAGCAGATCTGCATCGGAGTCTTCCAGCACAAGCATCCAACGCGTCAGCAGCGGGATGGTTTGCTGTGCCGGGACGCAGTACGTTCCTGAGTCACCCCTGATTCCTGTCACCTCGCCCGCGGTCCAGCTTCCACGAGTATGAGCGTGATAGCGATGGGAGTATAGGAACAACAGGAATTCTTCGATTCGATCCAACCGCAGAAGCATCTGCGCGTATCCGTACGAAATGAAGCCGAGAATCTCCCGTTCGTCCTCCTGAAAGCGCCCCACGTTTGCCACGACGCCCAGAGTAGTCGCTCCGTGGGCGCGCATGCAGTCGATCACCAGGTTCGCCAAGTGCGGCGGCAGAATGTCGGCTTGCAGCAATTCAGTGTACGGACGGTGTGGCCACTGCTGCGGGCTGGGCCGCTCCTTTTCGAGTGATTCCCGAAATGTAAGCGTTGTGCCCGGGAACAGGCCGATATACGGTGGCGTCTTGTCGTCCTGAATATTTTTCTCGACGCGTTCGACGGTCCGGGCCCGCAAGGTACTACTGCGCTGAAGCCAGTTCTCAGCCAAGCCTTCCATGCCTGATGCTGGCTTGAGGCGGGATAGATCTGTCCACGCCCGCGCGATGTCTTTGAGACCACGTGCCGCAAACGCGCTGTTGGCATAGTAAGGCTGCCAATATAAGGAAGGGTTCTCACCTAAGCACGAGTCTGATTCGCTCCATCCGCGGATCAATCCATAGCCCGGATCGTCCTGCGGCAAACGAAGGCTTTCATCGTGCATATCAGCCAGCAACTTTGCTGTCGCTTCGATCTTCGCTCTGTGTTTCAGCATCAGCGCGGCATCGCGCGTGTAGTGAAAGTATCGTGCCAAGAGCGAAAGAGTCATGCCGAACTGTGCAGTCTCGGGACCACGCATGTCGATCATTCCTTTGGCATCGACATACTCGGTGAAGTAGTTGTCAATGAAGAGCCGAGCCGTGTCCAGACGTCCCCACTCCATGTTGGTGTAGATGGCGCTGGTAAAGATGTCCTGGAACCCGTCGTATTCCGAGCCGGCATAATCGCGGTCGACTGCGCCGTACTTCGGATACAGGCCACCTGGCCGCGTCATCAACTCTTTGGCGAACGAGTGTTTCGAAATGTTGACCCACTCGTTCTGAGGCAATGCCGTAGGGACAAAATCGTGGAGTTGCTGGTCCCAGTAGTCTGCGAACGCCAGCAGCGCACGATAGAACTCCTCCGGCTTGGGATCTTGTCGCGCCGGCGGATACGCCGGATAGCTGTGACCGTACACCACCTCGGCCATCTTGCCATCCTCGATTCGCGCGGTGCGATGCCATGTGTGCACGACGTACTTATTCTTGCTGGGCGCGACCTCACCGAATACGATCACTTCCCAATACGCACGGGCGGATGCCGGGATGACCTTGCGGACGGCAGGCATCCAGCCTCCGACTACGCCGTCGTAGAGCTGGCCTTTCTTCAGAGCTTCGCGGAGTTGCGAAGAATACTGAATCGGATGATAGGTCCTCGTATTCCCGCTGCGGTAGACGGGAGTAACGTCGTACGCCTCTTTGGTTCCAACAAATGTCGTCCACGTGCGGGGATTCTTTTCGGCGGACGCCATGGGCGGGGCGGCGGATCTCACGGCCTCCGGCTCGGGATCACCATCCCTCAGGAGACGATCCGCAAGCAGGTCCTCCGCGGCTAGCCCAATCTCTTTGAGAGCGAGACCAAGATATGGAGTTCCCTCTGGCATGGACGCTTCGGCGCTCTTCGTCAGCTGGCGTTTTTCACCGTTGGACGAGACAAACACCAGCGCGCCCTCACGCGTTCGCAAATCCTCGTACACCTTCCACGTCGCGGCCGTAGTCTTGAACTGCAAAATGAGGGTGTGCCCCTCAACCGACACCGCCCCCGAGACGCCTTTCTGTGCTGGCTTTTCTTGAGGCAGTGGACTCAGTTCTGCCGTCGCGCGAACGCTGCCGGAGAGAAGATCAAAACCAGCAGCCGTCGCCGCCATTCCATGCAGAAAGCCTCTTCGGTCCATAGTCATTAGGAAGAACTCTCACTGCTAACCAAACGCCCTGGAGGCTACGCTCAACGACGCCGCCGACGCCTGGCTGTGCCGCCAGGTTCTCGATCCTCTTTGATCTCGAAGTTCGTCGGCGGCGTTACGCCGAGCAGATATTGCACGAAGTAGTCCCAACGTCGTCGCACCAGATAAAGCGCGTGTTCGCCACTTTCTCCATGAAACATGTTGGGCACGAACAACATGTCAAAAGTTTTGTTGGCCTTCATCAGGGCATCAACGAAGCGCATTGTCTCCGCTGGATGCACGTTGTCGTCGATGTCTCCGTGCTCCAGCAATAAGTGCCCTTCGAGGCGACTCGCCATCGTAACGTTGGACTGGGCAGCATAGTCTTCTTGAACCGGGTATCCCTGATACAGCTCGTTCCACCACGCCTTGTCGAGACGCGCGTCGTGATCCCCCGACGTGGACACTCCCACTTTATAAAACTCCGGAAAAGCCAGCATGGCATGAGCTGCACCGTAGCCGCCCGCAGAAGTTCCGTAGATCCCAACCCGGGTTACGTCCATATACGGATTACGCGCGGCCATCTGCTTGATCATCGCAACGTGGTCTTCAAACGATCCGCCTAGGTTTCGGTACGAAAACTGGTGGAATGCCCTCGATCGTCCGGTCGTGCCGCGTCCGTCCACCATCACAGCGACAAAACCGAGTTCTGCCGCCGACTGCAGAAACAAACTCCCGCCAAAACTCTTGGGCACAAAAAACGCCTGGGGTCCCGTGTAGACGAACTCAACAATCGGGTATTTCTTTCTCGCATCGAAATTCGACGGGCGCCAGATCAGTCCAAAAAGGTCCGTCGTGCCGTCCCCAGCTTTCCCTTGAAACGGCTCCGGGAATTTCCACCCCAACTTCATCAGCGCGCTAGCATCGGACTTCTCCAGAACGCGCACCTCCGAACCGTCTTTCGTCCGCCGCAACACGGCCTCCCCGGGCAAGTCTGGCCGCGAATAACTATCCACAAAGAACGCACTGTCTGGGGAAACGCTGACGGAATGATTCGCATTCTCCGGCGAAAGCAACTCAAGTCCTCTTCCATCAAAACCGACGCTGTAGAGATGCGTCTGGTACGGGTCCTCGTTCTTCTCGCGTCCGTTCGCAGAGAAGTAGACTCGGCGGGCCTTTTCGTCGATGTGCTCAATTCCCCGGACAACCCAGGGCCCCTGGGTAATCTGGTTTACGAACTGTCCAGTCTTGGAGTAAAGATACAAATGATTCCACCCGTCTCGTTCCGAAGGCCAGATGATCTCCCCGGTGCCTTCGACGAAACGATAGAACGTTTCCCCTGGATCGACGTACGTATCGGATTGTTCACGCAGCAGAATTTTCTGCTCTCCGGTCGATGCGTCCACCAGGCGAACTTCCTTCGCCTTAAACCCGCGATCATCGCAGTCGTACCGGAAACTCTTACTGTCGGGGAACCAATCGAATCCAGGTCCATCCTGAAAAGGTAGTTCGATGGACGCGGCTTCCATATCAATTCGCTTTCCGGACTGAACGTCGAAGATGATCGGCTCCGCCTTCGCCAGCACTTCCCCCGGCAATGGATAAACATAGGTGAACGCTCGCGGGCGCAACTGACCCGGCGGTACGAATTGCAGGCTCGTGAACCGGCCCGAATTTCTTGAATCGATGCGGTAGGTAATTAACTTCGAGGAATCTGGCGACCAGAACACAGCGGCAGGCTGTTTCACATCCTCGGTCTCTTGATCCACCATTGGGCGCAGAGAGGGCAGCGGCGTTGCGTAGTCCCATGCTGCGACGCCATCGTGCGTCAACTGCAACTCTGTGCCCGTCGATGTGTCACGCAGATAAAGGTTGTGATCTTTGACCAACGCGGCCCAGCGTTTGTTGGGCGAGAGCGCCTCATTCGGCCGCTCCGGCCGTGCCGGCTCTCTCTGACATTGGTAGGTTGCGAGTGCACACGTCCACTGCACGCCGTCGATAGCGAAGCGAATTGACTTTCCGCCGTCTACGAATTCGATGTCATCAAAGGGGAGGGCTCGCGACGAGTACACCTGCTTCGCAGCCTGGGACATCGCCATCGCCAGTCTCGCGTGATCGAAGGCTGGAGCGCTAGTATTCTGTTCCGCATCGACCAGAACGAACTCGGCGCCGGCAGTTCCGGTTTTCCGGTACCAGAACCGGCTTGTCTTTTCAATCCAATGCGGACTCACATCCGCAACATAGACGAGATGCCGCAGGTTGCCGGGAAGAAACTGCTGTGCGCGCTGATAGTCCTCCAGCCTGCCCTGAGCGGCGGCTTCCGGCGGGGCAAGCAGGAGCAAGGCGGACAGCACAATCCACCGTCGACGATTGAGATTCATTACGTTTGAGGCTTTCTGATAGCTTCGAGTTCAACTACCGCCACAAAAGGAAATGCATTCTCATGGGCGGGAGGCCCGGCGAATGCATTGCGATTTCAATCGGCCGACGATGCCGCGGCACCTTAGAACTCGATGTTCCCTCGCAGTTCGATCGCCCGCGCTCCAGCATTCGGAGAGTTCGGATAGATGTTGAGAGGCCCTCCGACGATCCCAAATCCCCCGCTCTGTATGGCGTTAAAGCCAAAATTCACGGCTCCATTTGTCGCGCCCGTAGAGAAGGTCGGGTGATTGAAGGCGTTCAGCATTTCAGCTTGCAGGTTGAACCGGAACCGCTCAGTGATCGGGAAGTGCTTCGTAATCGAGACGTCGTCAAAAGTGTTATGCGGACCGTGAAGCCATACTCGCTGGCCGAAGGTGCCCGGTGTGGTATTGGGCGCAATGTATGCCGGGTTAGCGCCGCCCCCTGTCGGCGAGGCCAAGTACTTGGGGTTGATGAAGGCAACGGTGGTCGTTCCCGGAATAGAGTGTCTCCCAACGGAGCTTTGTAGCTGCGCTGGCGTGACTCCATTCAAAACTACGCCTCCATCGCCATAATCGTTAAAGGTGTTGGTTCCGCCGAGCAGCAAAAATGGAGCTCCGGTCTGGAAGGTAAAGATCGTTCCCACAGTCCAGCCGCCGACGATGTGATCCAGCACGCCACTGCGGTTCGCAAATTCCTTGCCCTTGCCGAATGGCAAGTCGTAGGTGCCGTTGACATGCACAACGTGACGAAGGTCGAAAAGAGTTGGCCCGTAGCTCAGCCGCATGTCGCGCACGGTGAACACGGCGCCTTGGCCTTGCCAGTTGTTTTGGGTGGCGACCCCGAGCGTGTGACTCCATGTGTAGTTAGCATCAAACTGCAGGCCATGCCACGCCCGCTCTCGGAAGTCTACCTGCAGCGCATGGTAATTCGAGTACCCTTCGGCCACCGTGTAGCTTGAGCCAATGCCTTGGGAATAAGGATTAGCCTGGAAGTAGTTGATCGGATATCGAGCACCAGCGGCATTGAAAGTACCCGCAGCCACATTGTTCGCGCACGGGGTAAAAGATGCGCCGACTAGATTGCAGAAATAAGGCACTGTTCCGCCGACACCCGCCAGGATGTTTGCCATGGCTCCAGCCTGCCCTGTCTGCAACTGGGTAATAAAATTGCCGGCGCCATAATCCGCCAGAGGTATGCCAGCACCTCCAGACCCTTCTCCAGCAAAGGCCGCATCGAAGATGGGCGTCGCCTGTTGCCCTGCAAAACCATTGTTTGCGAACGATGTGATTCCGTTCGCCTGATTGATCGCAAGGTTGGTCTGCGCGTTCTTGAATTGCGTAAGGAAGCTGTTTGGGAATTGGCTCGTGGTCCCAAAGATGTTGATTTCATTTGGGTTTATGTTCAGCCACTGGCGCTCAGTGCGGCTCCCCACATAGCGTATTTCGAACGCTCGGCTCTGCCCAACTTGCCGCTGAATACCAAGATTCCATGACTCCGTGTAGGGCTGCTGAATATTAGGATTCATGCCATTCAGTCCGGGGCCACCCAGGAACGTGAAATCGGAGGCGGCTTCGCTTTTCAGGAAAGCCGCCGGCGAAAGTCCGTAAGTGTAAGGCTGAAACGCCTGGGTAGGATCGGCAGCGCTGGGGTTGAAGCTGCTAATCGCCAAGCTTCCGGGCTTAAAGGTACCCGTTGCCCCGGTGGTGTTGGCGTTGAGAAAGAACGACTGGTAGTAAAAAGAACCGTAATCAGAAGCTTGGTTCCAGACATATTGCTGCGGCTCAGTAAAGTTTCTCAGCGAGAAACCACCGCGAATCACGGTCCGTTCTCCGCCTACCATTCGACCCACGAAGCTTTTGTCCGACGGGTTCCAGGCGAAACCAACGGCTGGCTGCAACGCGTGGTTCCAGCCATTGTAAGGATTGGGGTTCTGAGTGAGCGTTGGATTCAGACCATTCGGATCTGAACTGAAAGAACCGGGATTGAAAAGATTGCCAATTCCGGAAGGCCCGTAAATAGCGGCTGGACTTGCGGAGTGGTATAGCTTCGAAAGGTCTTTGTCAGGCGAGGTGAAATCCCAGCGCAGCCCGTAATTGAGCGTCAAATTTGTCCGGATGCGATAGGAATCCTGGAAGAATAGGCCCTTGCCCCCTGTCAATTCATCCAGGTTGTACCTTCCAACCTCATGCACATAGTTGTCGGCTGAAGTGATAAACGGATAACCTCCGCCGCCAGCCTGCACGCTCGAGATCCGCCCAACCAGGATCGCGTACAGTTGCTCGGCCTCAGCTTGCTGACCTAAAGTCGCGCCTGGGAGAGTGCCGCCGGTTCCAATGGTGAAAGCACCTTGGGCCTGGTCTCCGTTTGCGAGGCCGAAGTTGGCGATGGGATAGCCTGCGACAGGGTTGTAATAGTGGTTCTGCTCGCGCCACCACGAGAACCCATAGCTCATGGTGTGGGAGCCGTGCTGCCAGGTCATAGAGTCAGAGGCATTGAACACCGGGTACTCCGTGTTGATACCTGAGTAAAAGACTGTTCCCGACATCTGCGACCCTTGCGGGTAAGGAACGTTTGGATAATTCCAGCCCAACTGCGGGTTATTAAGGCTGAGGGGCGGGGCGTTATAGGCGTTAAGGGAGACGTTATACAGGAAGCCGCCGCGAAATTCGTTGACCAGCGTCGGCGAAAGCGTCCAGGTAAATCCGAGACCCACGGTATAGTTCTTATCGCTGTTGCCAGCCCCGGTCTTGGCGAACGCCGAGCCCGGAAAGTCAGGAGGATTCGCGCCCGGGAAGTTATCCTTGGTCATGTTCCACGCCAGGTTGAAGCGTATTTTTTCCGAGGCATTGTAGTCCACGCGGACCGCCGGAAAGTAACTGACCTGGGGATTGTTCACTTGCCAATTGATTTGACTGAGATTGGGATCACCGGTAGCACTCGGAGTCAGCTGGCCGGAACTCGTCGATGAATTTACGGCTGCCAATACGGAACTCGGGCAAGAGGATGCGGAACAATTCAGCACCCCGGTAGGAAGGTTCGCGCCGGGATTCGCAGCGTTGTAATTCTGTGCCAGAGTAAAGAGGTTCACAGTCTGGTTGTTGTAAGTGAATGTCCCCGCTTGCGCTGTCGCGGTGAATAAATTGTTGGACGTGCTATACGCGCCAGGAATTCTCCTTTCGGCATAGCTGCCAAAGAAGAACAGTTTGTCCTTGATGATCGCGCCGCCAAGACTTGCTCCAAAGTCATTGATGTGGAGAAGATTCTTGCGCGCCGGATTCGCCGGGTTCAACGCGGTGATGGCATTATTCGTCCAACTGTTGGCGTTCAGACCGTCATTCTGGAAATCGTCGTAAACGCGCCCATGAAATGCATTGGTGCCGCGGCGAGTGACGAAATTGAGCTGCATGTTGGCCTGGCCAAAACCCTGGTCCAGGTTAAGCTGCTCACTTTGCACCGTCATCTCTTCAATGGCTTCAACCCGCGGCGAGACGATCGCTTGGGAGTTCCCGCCAAACTTCATCCGGCTCGGGCTGCTGATCACGCCGTCAATGTTATTTCCCTGGGCGATCGACGGAAGGCCATCCCATGTTCCGTTGTATCCCGGGACCAAGCTGGCAAATTGCGTCAAATCACGGCCCTGGAGGGGCAGGTCCTCGATCTGTCTCATGTCAACGGTGGTACCAATCGCGTTGGTCGTCGTCTCAACCAGGGGGGCGGTGCCGCCACTGACTACCACCGTCTGAGTGATCGCCCCCACCTTAAGAGCTGCCTTGATGTCGGTGGTCTGGGCAGCCTGCACCACAACGTCGTCATACACTTGGCTCTCAAAGCCGGGTTTTGTCACCTTCAGGTTGTATTTTCCAAGCGACAAGTTGACGAACGCGTATGTGCCCCCGCCTTGCGTCTCCGCCTTGCGCAAGTCATTGGTGGTTAGATCGCGAAGCTCAAGTTGTGCGCCCTGTACGACCTCGCCGCTCGGGTCCATGACCGTCACCGTGACGGTGCCCTCGGAACCGTGTTGCGCCCACGCCGACAAGGCACTCGCCCCCGCCAAGACGACCAGGCTCACCACGAAGTAAACACGACGATCGGTCGAAGTTCTGCCCAGCATAAATCCTCCTTCGGCACCTACAAGGCTGCAAAAGCACTTCATTCAGGTTCGAACCACCCAGAAAAACGCCGGGTGCCCGAACATCAAGGGCCCTTTCCGAATCACAGTGGGCTGCGGGCTTACTCGCACCGCAAACTACGGATTAGCGATTTAGCAAACGTTTACCCAATGGCAGGATTTTGTATACTTTATTCTATTCCTTTGTCAACCATAATCTCTTGACAAGCGAGGAGGCCATTGGGGCCCACCCCTAGCAGCAGACCCGTGATCCCTAGATTGTCCTTCCGCGCCTGGTCACGGGTGAGGTAGGCTACGAATCTTGCCAGTGTTCTCAAAAGATGGTTTTCGAGTAAAGACCCAGACCAGAATCTCGAGGCGAGAACTTCTCAAGTACCTGGGATCGGCAGGCCTGGGTCTCGCCACCGGACCGGCATGGCCGGATTCTCCGGTAACGAACCCCGTGACTTTTGTGGAGGTCGGACCGTCGTCGGGCATCCCTTTCTGCCACGACAATGGCGCTTCGTCGGAGAAATTCCTGATCGAGACCATGGGCTCGGGCTGCGGCTGGATCGATTATGACCAGAACGGTCTGCTCGATATCTACCTCGTGAATGGTGCGGCGACTCGCGTTTACACGCCAAAGCACGCATTGCGCAGCGCTCTATGCCGCAACAATGGCGATGGCACCTTTACCGATGTCACGGCAAGGGCCGGGGTCGGCGCCGAGGGGTTATTTGGCATGGGCGTTGCTGTCGGTGACTATGACAACGACGGCTTTCCCGATCTGCTCGTCCTTGGTTATGGGCGGTGCATTCTTTATCACAATAATGGCGATGGTACGTTCACCGATGTCACGGCGCGGGCAGGAGTGGAGAATTCCGGACGATGGGCTTCGAGTGCAGCGTGGTTTGACTCTGACAATGACGGCCGATTGGACCTAGTCATTGCCAATTACGTCGATTGGTCCCCCGAACGCAACTTCTATTGTGGTGACCGCGGGCCCGGCATGCGCAGCTACTGCCATCCTGACGATTTCCACGGCCAGCCTCCGACGCTCTTTCACAACAACGGCGACGGCACCTTCACTGACGTCAGCAAGGCGTCGGGTGTGGGACTAAAGGGAGGTAACGGGCTGGGCGTCGTGACGTTCGACTACGACAACGACGGCTGGCAGGATATTTTCATCGCGAATGACCACATGCCGAACTTCCTGTTTCACAACAACCGCGACGGAACTTTTCGAGAAGTGGGATATCTTGCGGGCGTTGCAGTAAGTGGGGACGGCCAGTTCGAGGCTGGGATGGGAACTGACGCCGCCGATACTACAGGAAACGGCCGCCTCGATCTGATCGTCGGTCACTTGGATATGCAACTGGCCCGCGTTTATCAGAATATGGGCGATCAGACATTCGAAGATGCCACCCTTCGCTCGAAGCTCTCGTACTCGACCTATCACGTAAGCACTTTCGGCGCGCGCTTCATGGACTACGACAACGACGGCTCGCGGGACCTCTTCCTGGCGAACGGCCATGTCCTCGACAATATTCAGCGCTATCACGCCGATACCCAATATGCCGAACCCAAGCTGATGTTCCGCAACACCGGGCGTGGCATCTTCGAAAACGTTAGCGCCCGCCTTGGTCCAGACTTTCAACTGCCTCGTGTGAGCCGGGGCGCCGCCGTCGGCGACTTCGACAATGATGGCGATCTTGACATTCTCGTGAACAACAACGGCCAGCCGATGCAGTTACTGCGCAATGACGGCGGCAATGCCAACCATTGGCTCGAGATCCTTCTCATGGGCACAAAATCGAATCGTGATGGCGTGGGCGCGCGGCTCAAGCTATCTGCCAGTGACCTCATACTCTACGACCAACGAAAGGGCGGGATGAGTTATCAATCGGCACAGGATCCGCGCCTCCATTTCGGTTTGGGGCAACGCGCAACCGTAGACGCCATCGAGATTCTCTGGCCCAGCGGAAGTGTGACCAAGTTAGCCAATCTGAAGAGCAACCAGATCATTGCCGTCAAGGAAGGAGTAGGCATCGTGGAACACGCGTTCCCCCGGATCACCGGGAGATAATGGCCGCGATACCCCAGCTTGCGAAACCGGCCTAGCTCTCAGAACCGCTGCGTCTGTCTGGCTATTTTGGGATTTCGTTTGGCTCAACTCCGGCTGCTGTGCCCCCATAGCTCACCTTGCGATCCCCTGGAGCGGACCGGATGCGCTCCGCCTGCTCCTGATTTAATTGAGCCAGGGCCGCGAGTGCGTCTTCCGCTGCTTGTGAGTCGCCGTGGCGCTGATATGCCTTCGCCAAATTCGCGTAGACAGACGGCTGGCCGGGTTTCATCTGTCGTGCCTTTTCGAGATGGGCGATCGCTTCATCCAAGCGCCCGGCGGCAAGGCAGAGCTTTCCGAGCGCGATCTGCGAACTCGGATCGTTGGGCCGTTCAGCCACCGACTTCTGCAAAGCCGTTTGTGCCTCCACGAACTCAGGCTGGTCCGGATTTACACCAGAGCGAAGCAGGGCCTCTCCCAAAATGGTCAACACGATGGGATTCTGGAAGCCTTTGCTGATGCTTTCCCGAGCCGCTCGGATTGCTTCCGGAAGATTTCCTGCGAGCAGCTCTTCCTGCGCCACAGACAGATACCCGATTTCGCTGCCGGGTGCGAGTTTCCTGGCCAACTGAAAATCTTCCTTGGCCCGATCGAACTCATCGAGTTGTGACAAAAGCATGCCGCGCTCATAATGCAGTGATGGTGATAGCGGAAGATTCAGGAGTCCGATGTCGACGATCCTGAGACCCAGGGCGTAGTCCTGGTGGTCCATGGAGGCGTCCGCAACAAACAGATAAAGTTTCTCGTTCTGCGGCGTCAGGGCTGCCGCTTTCTCGAGGGACGCGAACCCTTCTTTCGGCTGCCCTTGCCCGATGTAGGCTTGAGCTCGCAGGTTCTCTATCTCGGCTCCGTCGTGCCCGCTGCGGCGCAGGTCATCCATTACCTGGATCGCCTGCTTGAATTCCCGCATCCCCACGTAGCAGAGTGCGAGGTTGAAACTTGCTGCGTATTCGTTCGACACTCGCCCACGGGCTTCCAGCAAATGCGGAATGGCCTCGCTGAACAGGCCTTTGCGACTCAGAGCAGTTCCCTTCCGCAGTTCATCCTCCGCCTGGAATGCTCCATCGCGATCTTGCTCACTCGATGCAACCTGGGGAGAGGTCAGATTCTGACTCAGGCCAGTTTGAGAGCGCTGCCGATCGACAGGCACTTGAGCTATCGACGGCTCGCACGCCCACGACGTCACAATGACGAGCGTCACCGCCGCAGGGAAAGCGGTCGAAATGATGCGCCTCAACGCCATCTGCATCTGTTCCCATCAGAGACCCGATCTCATCACTTCCACTTTTGCTGGCCTTCCATGATCGTGATGTAGCGATCGAGGGGGAGTGAAGTAAAGCGCTCCGTCCTGCCACTCGGCTGTGGCCACTGTACCTCCAGCCAGTCGATCTTCGTTCGCTGTCCCAACCCCAGAACCATGCGTGGATCGTGCGAAGAGAGGTAGCTGCCTCCGCCAACCTTGAATTTATGACGCGTCAAGTCCCCGGACTGATACGTCACCTTCGCGCCGATGGCATCAATGTTGGCTTTCGTTCCGATGAGTCGAACGCCTAACCAGTGATTCTCTCGCCCCGCATTGTTTCGCAACAGAACTGGAGCCGCGTTGTTCTGTGACACAAGCACATCCACCGCCCCGTCGTTGTCGAAGTCGCCCAGCGCCAATCCCCTCCCGGCGAGAGGCCTCGAAAAAACAGGACCTCCTCGCTGGCTGACATTCTCCAACCTACTACCCCCGTTGCGAAACAGCAGCATCGGCTCCAGCGCCTTCACTCCTTCGACCCTCTTGTCCACTTTGTCGTCCGGGTGGCCGTTGCATAGAAGCAAGTCAATATTGCCGTCGTTGTCGTAGTCGAAAAATTTAAGGCCCCAGCCGCTCATCAGGCGGGTCGCCCCGCCGACGCCGTTAGGATTGGAGACATCACTAAAGACTTCGTCCTTGTCATTGTGATAGAGCGAGTACATCTCTTGATCAACATTCGCCTCGAACAGATCAATCCAGCCGTCTTGGTCGTAGTCCGCCGCGTCGACACCCATGCCGGAGCGTGGCTTCCCAAAGATACTCAATCCGACACCCGCCAGCATGCCGATTTCGTCAAAACGCCCCTTGCCGCGATTCGCAAACAAAAAGTTCGGGACAGTATCGTTCGTGACGTAAAGATCCATGCGGCCGTCATTGTTCAGGTCTGCCGCAACAACTCCCCACGCCTTCGCCAGAAATTGCGAGATGCCTGACTCCTTGCTGACATCAGTAAATGTACCGTCACCGTTGTTGCGAAACAGCCAGCACGGCATCGGATCGTAGATGCTCGGAATGCAGTAGTGACGCTCCCCCGTGAGCAGATCACCGCAGAACTTGAGCTTAGTTTTGCTGTAGTCCACAAAGCGACATACAAAGAGATCCAGGCGCCCGTCATTGTCGTAATCGAACCACACGGCGCTTGTCGCCCACCCCGGCGCGACCACTCCGGCTTTGGTAGTCACATCGGTGAATGTTCCGTCTCCGTTGTTGTGGTAGAGAATGCTGGTCGGGTACTGCGTGACATAAAGATCCGGGAAACCATCGCCATCATAGTCGCCGACTGCGACACCCATACCGTAAGCATTCCCGGTCACTCTGGCCTTTTGCGTGACGTCGGTAAATGTGCCGTCCCGGTTGTTGTGGTAAAGAGCATTGCGCAGAGGCTGGGGTGGTTCGAAAAAATCGCAGGGCCCACTGTTCACCAGGTAGATGTCCATCCAGCCGTCACTGTCATAGTCGAGAAAGGCACAACCTGCTCCCACCGTCTCCGGCAAATGCGCCATCGGAGAACGTCCACTCACGTGCGCCCAAGAAATCCCAGTGGCAGTAGCAGAAACTTCCTCGAACGCTGGCGTAGTTCCGCTCTGTGCGGTAGCGGATGCTGAGAACACTGCCGCGTCCCCTAGTACGCCTCCGATCCCGGTCCAGGCAAGGGCCTGGAGGAAGCGGCGGCGAGACAGCAAGTTCTGCATATCGCCTTTCAGCCCCGAGTTCCACGATCCTTTGTGCCTCATCACGGCTGCGGGGCCTGCGTTCCTCGTGGGCTCTTGGCGACCGCCTCCCGCTCAAGTGCCATCTCTCGTTCGGCCTCCTGTTTGCGTCCGGTCCGGGCATAGGACGAGGCCAGTTGGTAATGACCGGCGGGATCTCCCGGCTGCATCTTCACATAGCTTTCGAGGGGCGCGATCGCATCCGCGAACTTCCCCGCGGAATTCAGGGACATCCCCAAGGCCAGGTAAGACTCTTGGAATCCCTCATCAAGCTTCGACGCTCGTGAGAAATGTCCGATCGCTTCGTCCCACTGCCCGGCCTGACGCGCCGTCTCTCCGAGTTGAAACTCCGCCGCCGCATGATTGCGATCGACCTTCAGTTCTTCCTCGAACTCCTTCTTGGCACTCTCCGCATCCGGCGGAGACTCAGCCAGGAAGATGCGCCCCAACCGGTAGTGAATGCCGCGCTGTCGGGGATTCTGGTCGAGTATCCTTCTGTACTCGGCCGTCGCCTTATCCCAGTTTCCTTGCGCCTCGAAAGCCTCGGCCTCAAGCTGCTCCGCCTGCGGAGAAGTGGGGGCCGTCGCCGCCAGCTGTTGCGATGCACGCGCAGCCAGCTCGGAGTAGAAGTGGGTTGTCGTGAAAAGAACCTCAGGATCGTCGGAAAAATCCCGATTGAGTTCGAGCAACGCCTTCACTGCTGTGTCGGTCCGCCCTAGACTCATGGCGCATCGTGCGGTGGACATCTCCGCGTCATACTTGAGCTCCTTTTTCCTGCCCTGTGCGCCAACCTTCGCCAAAAACGTCAAGGCTTCCTTACATCGGCCCTTCACCGCCAAACTGATGCCTCGTTCTACATTGGACGAAGCGTCGGTGGCGGTGGCCTTCGCTGCTTCCTGTCCACTGGACCACCCACCCATAAATCCGAAGAGACTGAAAACGAGGGAGCAAACAAGGAGCAGTTTAGACATGGAAAAAGTTTGACCCACTACCGCACCTCGGCGCAGTATATCGCGTGATCCTGAATGGGGTATTGCTCGCTGCGACGCAAAGCGGACCCCCAAAACGACAAGACTCGCGGCAGACGCTTCGCATAATTCCCGAGATAGTGTATACAATATCCATCGCGAGTGCTACGAACAACCTTGAGTCGGGAGGGCACATATGACCTCATCTGGAGAATTTTCCCGCAGGAATTTTCTGACGACAGTGGCCGCTACCGCAGGCTCGACTCTGCTGCCAAAAGCCCTGATGGCAAGTCCGCCGCAAGACCCAGTTGTGGGTACGGCGCAGAAAGATGGCAAGCCTGTCAGCCGCGAGAAAGTCCCTTGGAGAGTGCTTCCCTTCCCTATGAAGCAAGTGCGCTTAGGAGATGGCCCCTGCAAGATCGCGATGGAGGCCGATCGACAATATCTGCATTCTCTACCTCCGGACCGACTGCTGCATACCTTCCGAAGCAATGCAGGCATTACCTCTTCGGCGAAGCCGCTGGGAGGGTGGGAGGCGCCTGACTGCGAACTCCGCGGCCACTATGCGGGCGGTCACTACCTTTCGGCCTGTGCACTGATGTACGCCAGTTCCGGCGACGAAGAACTTAAGATCAACGCCAGCACGGTCGTGGTGGAACTCGGCAAGTGCCAAGCTGCGTTGAAGAGCGGATACCTGAGCGCGTTCCCAATTGAATTCTTCGACCGCTTGCGCGAGCGCCAGCGCGTCTGGGCACCCTTTTATACGATCCACAAGATTATGGCGGGCCTCCTGGACATGTACGTCTATTGCGGGAACGAACAGGCGCTTGACATAGTCGAAAAAGTGGCAGGATGGGTGGCGGGCTACACCGGTCCTCTCAGCTACGACCACATGCAGCGTGTGCTCAGCACTGAGTACGGAGGCATGGGCGAAGTTCTCTCCAACTTGTATGCGGTAACCGGCAAGCAGTACTACCTCGAGGTAGCGCAACGTTTTGATAAGAAGGCGTTCTTCGATCCGCTGGCCGCTCACCGCGACGAACTCAAAGGCTTGCACGTCAACACTCACATCCCCCAGGTCATCGCCGCGGCACGGTACTACGAACTGACTGGCGATCGCCGCTACCGGGATATCGCAGAGTATTTCTGGGATGAAGTAGTGAGCGAGCGCTCGTACTGCACCGGTGGCACTAGCAACGGCGAATCTTGGAACACGGATCCAGGCAAGCTCTCGACCGAATTGGGACCGAGTACCACGGAATGCTGCTGCGCCTACAACATGATGAAGTTGACTCGACACCTGTTCGGATGGTCTCCCGACCCTCGCCTCATGGATTACTACGAACGCACAGTTTTCAATCACCGCCTCGGCACCATCAACCCTGAAGATGGAACTATGATGTACTATTTGCCGCTTGCGACGGGATACTGGAAAACCTTCGGCAAACCTTTCGATTCCTTGTGGTGCTGCACCGGCACCGGATCGGAAGAATATGCCAAGCTGACTGACACGATCTACTTCCACGATGACGACTCGCTGTACGTAAACCTCTACATTGATTCGCAGCTGGAGTGGCCTGAGAAAGGAGTTCGCTTCAGGCAGGAAACTCGTTTTCCAGAAGAACAGGGCACGACAATTACCGTCTCCGCAAAGAACCCGTCTCAACTGGCGATCAACCTTCGTATCCCGTATTGGGTTCGAAGCGGCAGCGTAAAGATCAATGGGGCCGAGCTTCCAGCGTTTGCCAGCCCGAGCAGTTATCTGACGCTTAACCGCATCTGGAAAACCGGTGACAAGATTGAACTCAGTCTGCCGATGGGACTGCACATCGACCCCATGCCCGACGATCAGACGATACAGGCCGCCATGTACGGCCCGCTGGTCCTTGCTGGAAGACTGAATCCGGTTGCGAAGGAAATGAGTTACGGTGACTACGAACCAAAGCCCGGCAACCAGCAAAATGTGCCGGATATCGCCGCCGCTCCTGGCCGAGCCGCCGCCTGGATTGAACCTGACAACAGGCAGCCTCTTACTTTCCATGCTGTCGGGCAGGCGCAACCCTTGACGATGGTTCCCCTTTACAAAGTGATTCACGAGCGTTATGTCGTCTACTGGAAGGTTAACCAGAAGTCGGCATAGGCTTGCTGGCTCGGGACGACGCCCGGTTTCACTGAGTGATCTCGGCGCCCAAGGGAAGAGTCGTGCTTCTTCGTATTTTTCCGATCCTGCCCGCCACCAATTATCTAGCGTCTCGGGCGGTTCGAGGTAATTCGTCCCCTATGGCTGCTTCGCAGGTTCGAGGTTGTGTGCAACAACCAAAGGAGCGACAGCACTTTCGGCGAGAGCGCGATTCAACGCCGGAAGATCATCTTTCATAACCTTCTGATAGTCTGCGTCTGCTCCGGCCATTTCAGTCTCAAATGTCTTAAGCAAGTCCAATTGAGTATCGGTGGGGGCAAAGTCCGCGCCCCCGGCAACGTCGCCGCCTCCTGTCCCGACTTCCCCGTTTAGCCACATCAGGTTGAGATAAACTCTGTACGGTTCGACGAAATATTTGTCATCGCTGTTGGTGAGCGCTGGCGAGACCAGCTTGTGCTCGACGGTTTGCAGTTTTTGGTCCATTTCTTCCGCCGCCTTCAGAAGCTCTTCCTTGCCCTTCACTTGAACCTCGTCCAATGCCTGGGCTGGACTCGGCGTGACTACTTCCGAGTCTTCGTCGTCTTCCTGCGCAAAGGGCGGCTTTTCCTTCTCCTTTTTCTTTGGCGGACGAAGCATCGCTTCGATGACCTCGAGTTGCTTGCGCAGCCATTCGATTTGGTTGACGGTATCGGCAGCGTGGCTAATATCGTCGCGGATTCGAAGCAGCGTTTTCACCGATTGCTCGATATCTGCATCGGACCCCGGCGACCGGGGATCGCGCAAGATGTTGATCGGTTGGGTGTAAGTTTGCCCCTCGACTTTCAGGCGCACACTATATTTGCCAGCGGCCGCGATGGGACCTACCTCGGCTGGTTTGGTGCCCCAGTGCGTGATAGGCCGTGAATCGGAATCGCGGAAGCGCGGCTCGTCCCAGATGTGCGGGTTGTCGGGGGCCAGGGTGCGCAGTGCAACCAATCGGGGAGACTCATAATGAAGGTCCCATTTCACGCGATTCATGCCGGCGCGACCCTTCGTCTCGAGTTTTCGGACCAGCTTGCCTTCCGAGTCCAGAATCTCGAGCTCGACCGGATCCTTTGCCGCAGTTTTGAGTGAAAAGTTAAGCATCGCCTGGCCGCCGCGTGTAAACCGATATGTCTGGCGCGGTTCGAACAGAACGGCGCTTGCGTCTGAGCGATTCCTTGCGAGCTGTTCCAGAGGTGAAATATCGTCGAGAATGTACAGTCCGCGGCCGTAAGTGGAAACCACCAAATCATGAAAATCCTTCTGCACGACGGCGCGGGTTACAGGGGAATGCGGTAGACCCGTGTCCAGCGCAATCCATTGCCCGCCGTCGTCGAGCGAATAGTAGACGCCATTTCCCGTGCCAGCAAAGAGCAGGCCTGCACAATTGGGGTCTTCGGCGATACTGCGGACATAGCCCAAAGGATGTTTCGGTAAATTGCCGGTGATCTGCTTCCAAGTCTTGCCCAGATTCGTGGTCTTGTAAATGAACGGATCGCGGTTATCCACGAGGTGGAAGTCGATACTGATATAAGCAGTGGCGGGATCGAAGGTCGAAGGCGCGATGCTGGTAATTGTGCCCCACGGCGGAAGACCGGAAATGTTCTTGGTGACATTGATCCAGTTAGCGGCACCATCTTTGGTGTACCAGACCTGACCATCGTTGGTCCCGGCCCAAATGAGTCCCTTCTGCGCCTTGGAAGGAGCAATGGAGAAAATGACTTCTCCGTAAAACTGCCCGAGGTTGTCTCCGACGATTCCGCCCGAGGGAACATTGCGGGCCGGGTCTTGGGTTGAGAGATCTGGGCTCACCACGGACCAACTCTGCCCGCCGTTCGTGGTTTTAAACATCACCTGGCAGCCGTAGTAGACGGTGTCGTGGTCGAAGGGATCGATTGCGAGAGGCGGCGTCCAATGGCATCGGTACTTGAGATCGTTGGGTGGGGAATCCAGAGTGTGCATCCAGGGGCTGACGGAGCGCGCATGCTTGACCCGAGCATCCCAGCGAGTAACGGTATTCCCGTAGCAAGTAGCCCACACTACGTTGGGATCGGTCGGGTCCGGAATGGTGAAGCCGGATTCGCAACCACCCATCGCGTGATCCCAACCGGTTTCGCGCGAGTCTATGGGTACGCTGGGACCGCGCATGTTCCCATCGTCTTGCATGTTGCTGTAGACGTAGTACGGAATTTGGTTGTCAACGTCGACGTGGTACATCTGGCCAATGGGCAAAGTAACCCGGTGAAAACCGCGGCCGTGCACGGTCGTAATCTGCATGCCCGCGTCGTCAGTAATGACGAAGCGATCGGCATTGGCAGGATCGATCCAGATATCGTGAGTGTCCCCGCCCCACGGGACGGTGTGAAAATTCTCGCCCGCATCCAGGGACTGGTGGAACGAACTGTTCGCGACGTAGACTTCATTATCGCTGCCAGTTGATATGGCGATTCGAATATAGTAGCCCGCGCGGCCGATCAGGGCCCGCTGGTAATTGACCGCCTTCCAGTGTTCTCCAGCGTCATCCGATCTCCAAAGCGATCCTTGATCTTTGGTCTGAATCAGAGCAAAGACACGACTTGAATTCGTTGGAGCCACCGCGACATCGATCTTGCCAAGCGGCGCCTTGGGCAGGCCATGTTCTTCGATGCGAGTCCACTTTGTCCCGCCGTCGCGTGAAACGTAAACACCGCTGCCGGGGCCGCCACTGAATTCGCCCCAGGTGTGCATCTCCACTTGCCACATTCCCGCAAATAGAGTCCGCGGATTGCGTGGATCCATTGACAATCCGGAGCAACCAACATTTTCTCCAGCAAAGAGCACCCGCTCCCAATGCTGACCGCCATCGACGGTGCGGAAGACGCCGCGCTCCTGTTGAGGTCCCGTGGTGCGCCCCAGACCGCAGACAAATACGATGTCGGGATTGGACGGATGGACAACGATGCGCCCAATACGACCGGTTTCCTCGAGTCCCATGTTGGTCCAGGTTTTGCCGGCATCGGTTGATTTGTAAATTCCGTTGCCCATCACGTCGGCGTCGCGGATCGTCCACGCCTCGCCCGTTCCCGCCCACACCATGCTCGGATCGGAAGGCGCCACGGCGAGAGCGCCGATCGCCGCCACAGGTTGTTTGTCAAAAACCGGTGTCCAGCGATTGCCCCCATCAGTCGATTTCCAGACGCCGCCTGACGCGGCTCCCGCGTAGTAAGTACTTGGATCGCCCGGCACCCCCGCCACGGCCGCGATGCGATTGCCAACCTTTGGTCCGACGAAGCGGAAGCGTAGCTGGCCTTCCTCAGAGGGGTCCGATTGTTGGGCCTGTGCCGAGAGCATGCCGCCCAAAATTGCGATCAAGGCAAGATGGAACTTCAGTTTCCTCATAACCATTGCTGGGCTACTCCCGCCTATCGGCGTAAGTCTCACCACATTGACAGAACTAGGCAAGCGCAGACGAAAGCTGACTACTCGGTGCCCGAAAAATCCGCAAAGCCAACGCGCACCGCAGTGCTCGGACCACGTCGACGTCCGGCATTCGCCAGCGGATCGGCCGTGGGCAAGGCTTCGGTCCAAGCGCCGAATATCTTACGGTTGTACGCTGTCAGCCACGTGTAGTCACCCAGGAACGCTGGCTGCTCGCTTTCAAACGGACTCTCCGCCCATGCGTAATTTACAAACGTCTTCCCTCCATCGGTGGAACGCGCAAGCGTGAAACCGGTCTTGCGATTGGCCGGGTCGTCGCGTCGATCGTAAAACTGTACATACACCTCGCCTGTGACTGGGTCGACCGCCATCCATTGGAAAAACTGGTCAATGCCGTCATGAATAGGATCGGTGTTCACCCGCACCGGCTTGGACCAGGTGCGGCCATCGTCCGTGGAGGATGCGCAGAACACATCGACGTCACCGTTGTGGTAATCGCTCCACGCCAAATAAAGGGTCCCTCCTCGTTTGCCTTCGCGCGCATCCACCCCGATCTGTGGGAAACCCATGGCGCGTGACACGCCCGGGATGCCGCCCGCCCCGCCGAAATAGGGCGGCGCCACATCCATGACAGCGCGCGAAGGCGCAAACGTCTCGCCGCCGTCGTGCGACTGCGTGAAAGTGATTGTGTTGCCATCATTCCAGACGGCGTAAATGCTTCCGTCAGCCCCGACAACCCCCACAAACCCTACGAGGCCGCCGTTGTCGTCACGCGGCAAACCGGCATGCGTGCTGATGCGAATCGGCTCTGCAAAGGTCTTGCCTCCGTCGCGAGAACGGGCAAACAAAATGATCGATTGATCGAGCTGCCACTCGATCCAGCCGACGTACACGTTGCCCGCATAAGCACTGTGCGAACGCGCATCGGCAAACACGCGGGGCATGTCCTCCCACTCGATGTTGGCTTCGTTACCTAGGAAGGCCTTCACGGTTGCAGCATCTTTGTCCCAGGTCTTGCCGCCATCCACTGAGCGGCGTACGAAAATGCCGTTTCGCCCGGCGCCATGCGCCCAATACGACGCGCTTCCGAGTTTGTCGAAGTGCAGCGTGGCGAGATAAACGCTACCCTTGTTGTCGAACGCAACCGACACGTCGCCGCCACCGCGCCAGCCCTCGACCGGCGGAAGCCCGGCCATTGCAAATGTCTTACCACCGTCGGCGGAGTACGCAATGGCCGCCGGCTGAAATGCGGTTACTACTTGATCAGGGTTGTTGGGATTCACGGCGATCGAGGGTTCGTTGCCGCGAATGTCCGCCGGTGAAACCGTCACGATATGCCGGTGCGGCGCCGAAGGAAGAACGGATTGCGGAAACCCAAGCGTGCTCGTAAACAATACCGCTGCTGCAAAGGCACATGGTGATCGCATATTTTTCAGTTCCCCAAAAAGCAGCTAAGCAAATTGTTCCGACTGGTAAGTTACACCAGGAAGGATATTGTATATAACATATGCGACGCGACAAGGCATTCTCAGATTTTTCAGAAATCGCCACCCCCAGATCGCATGAAGAGATGTACCGGCTGTTCATTGCGAACTGGAATTCTATTCTTTTGTGGACTGCTCCTCTATTCGAGCCTGTCATACAGCCAAGAGGAGGAGGTTGAACCGGGACGGGCCATCGGTAAGGTCTCGACCAACGGCGACGTGATCGTCATGGAATTTGCCGACAGTGCGCTCGGGAAAACGAACCTTTTCGATCTTGTCGGTCACACCCGGCGCTTTATTCCGGAGCGTTCCGGCTATCGCCCCAACGGTGGATCGGTTACTGGGAGACGACCACCGGAAACCGCGCGTCCATGACTACGGATCCACACTAAGCCTCAATGAACACCAGAAACGAACGCGATGACGATCGGTTCGACTCGATATTCTCGGGAGTTTCGAACCGCGCACCGTTCCCCGCCAAGCAACTCAAATCAATGGTCCGTTCAATTCGTAATCCCGAGATCCTTTCCCGGAAAGCTCCCATGAGCCACTGCTGGATTTCAAATTCATTCGTGCCGCCGCTTCGAACGCGTTTGCCGATTTCCGGAAAGACCGCTGCCCTGATGGAATCGATGGATTTTCCTGCAGCGAGGTGCAAGAGAATTGCTCCTCGGTCCAAGTGGGTTCGAATCTTGCCACCTGGTTCGCGAGCTGATCACGTTTATTCCGAAACTGCGGATCAGATCGATGGTGCCGGCGACCGCTGTTGACACGTAAAGATCATGCTGTTCGGAGAGAACTGCGTGGCAACCGCCGGCAAGCCGGAAAGCAGTTCGCGCAGCTTATCCAACGAGTTGCTGCCAGGACGCATAAACCTGTTTGTTACCGGGCACGGTATCGAGGTGGTAAGGCTCGATTCTGCGCACCAGCTTCACCGGCTCGCCCTCGGCTGGAATCAGATAGAACCAGCGCCGGGAGACCATCAGAGATTCCGGCAATCCAAGGATCCGGTAAGAAATCGCGTCCCGATGATGGCGATCATAGAAAAGCCACGCGGGATCTGGCGATCCCGCAACTCAGCCTGAATTTCTTCGATCTTGTTCATTCCGTTTCGTCGAACGCAGATCACAATCCGTCGGCCAGAGGGTAATACATGCCATTCCACCGCAGCTCCTTAACAAAGTTTGAAACCTCGGTCTTGCCATCGATCAATAAACATTCGATGCCCGCCATGGCGGCGAAGTTTTCAAGGTGTTCCGCCGTCAAGGCGCGACTCAAAGCTGTGTGATGTGCGCCACCGGCATGAATCCATGCGGTCGCTGCAACCTTCAGGTTTGGTTCAGGTATCCACATGGCCCTCGCAACGGGCAGCTTGGGGAGAGGATGCTGCGGCTGGATTATATTCACTTCGTTGACGATCAACCGGAAGCGGCTTCCCATGTCGACCACCGAAGCGTTCACGGCCTTGCCAGCGGCAGCAGTAAACACTAGGCGAACCGGATCTGCTTTGCCTCCAATCGAAAGCGGATGAATTTCAGCGGACGGCTTTTCGTCTGTAATCGACGGACAAACCTCGAGCATGTGAGCCCCCAGCACCTGCCCTCCATCTTTCAGGTGATAGGTGTAATCTTCCATGAAAGAGGCTCCGCCCTTGAGTCCGTGACTCATGACTTTTACGGCGCGCACCAGAGCGGCTGTTTTCCAGTCTCCTTCGGCCCCGAAACCGTATCCATCAGCCATCAACCGTTGCACGGCGATTCCGGGCAGCTGTGCCAGTCCGTTTAAGTCTTCAAACGTATCGGTGAAAGCGTGCGAGCCGGTTTCCGAAAGAAAATGCCGCAGCCCTATCTCAATCTTGGCAGCATCGAGCAAAGCTCGATGTTTGCATCCGCCCTCACGGAGCGGCTCGGCTACCGTGTAGGCCTTATCGTAATCGGCCGCGAGATGCTTGACTTCGGCGTCGGCCACGGTGTCCACGCACTTTGCCAAATCTCCGACGCCATACCCTTCCACGCTGTAGCCCAGCTTGATTGCGGCGTTGAGCTTGTTTCCCTCGGTCACGGCGACGCTCCGCATGTTGTCCCCGAAGCGCGCGACTTTCAGTTGCTGAGCGTCGTGCCAAGCACAGGCTGCGCGCAGCCATGCGCCCATCTGAGCGTGAACCTCCGCATCCTGCCAGTAGCCGACAATGATCTTGCGCCCAAGCCTCATCCGGGCTCCAATGAATCCAAACTCGCGGTCACCATGGGCCGATTGATTGAGATTCATGAAGTCCATATCGATAGTGGACCAGGGCAATTCCTGATTGAATTGCGTGTGCAAGTGCATTAGCGGTTTGCTAAGCGAGCGCAGGCCAGCGATCCACATGCGTGCCGGCGAGAAGGTATGCATCCAGGTAATCAAACCAAGACAGTTGCTCGAACTGTTGGCGTCCTGACACAACCGGTGAATGGATTCGCCGTTAGTCATCACCGGTTTCGCCACAATCTTCACGGGCATCTCTGGAGACGCCGCCAACGTACGCGCGATGGAGTTGGCATGCTGCTCTACTTTTTTCAGAGTTTCCGGCCCATAGAGGTGCTGGCTTCCGGTGACGAACCAAGCTTCCAGATTCGATAGATCGATCATTCGGTCCTCTCTTCAAACCATCGCCAGACATGCGTTCGGCATCGCGAGCGTCCTTCGCCCCGGTTGCGTCAGTAAACGTTTGCCGCGATTATATCCTGAGCCCATGGCTTGCGAGTCCGCGCCATCGACGTCTATGTTGCAGAGGGCAAATTCCCGCGTAAACGATTGCCCCGTTTGATATCATCGTTTTTCTTGCAGCGGTCCTGCAACATTACGTTCAACCCAAAACAACATGGATATTCGCGAAATCGCAAAGCGCGCACGAGTTTCCACCGCGACCGTGTCTCGCACCATCAATCGGATTCCGACCGTCAATGCCCAGCTCGCCAAGCGGGTATGGAACGTCATTGACGAACTGGGCTACTATCCCAACACCCAGGCTCGCGCCCTCGTTTCCGGTCGAAGCCGAATTTTTGGGCTGATCATTTCAGAGATCACCAATCCCTTCTTTCCCGAAATCGTGCAGGTGTTCGAACGGATCGCGGTTCAGCACCACTACGAAATCATGCTCACGTCGACTGGAAATGACCCTACCCGTATGGAGACGGCCGTACGGCGGATGATCGAACGCCGCGTCGAGGGCGTGGCCATCATGACGTTCGGAATGGAAGAGGTGTTGCTGGAGGATTTGAAATTGCGCAAAGTGCCCCTGGTGTTCGTGGATGTCGGGCCCCCCCGGCCCAGGGTCAGCAATATTCGCATCGACTACCTGAACGGTATCCGTCAAGCGGTTCAGCATCTGGCTGCGCTTCGTCATCAGAGGATCGCCTTCATTTCCGGCCCTTTGCATTTGAAATCCGCCGAGGCTCGCAAGCAGGCGTTTCTGGGTTCGATGGCAGAGATCGGATTGGAGGCTGACCCGGCATTGGTGGTAGAGGGGACTCATACGATCGAAGGAGGAATCGCAGCCTTTGGCAAACTCTTGGCCGGAGCCAAAAAGCCCACCGCCGTACTTTGTTCTAACGACATGACGGCGATGGGAGTAATGAGAAAGGCGTATGAAGAAGGAATCCAGATTCCCTTGGATCTGTCGGTGGTTGGCTTTGATGACATCCGGCTCGCACAATTTGTCCTGCCGGCACTCACGACCGTTCAGATGTCCCAGGCTGAGCTCGCCCGTCTGGCGTTCAACGCACTTCTCGCCGAGTTGCAGCGGGAAACGCCCTCACCTACAGGAACCGAATATGCACTGCAAACGCAACTCGTGCTCCGCGAATCGACCCGGCTAGTTTCCGGCAGCCCTGCGAAGGTCGTTGCCGGCAAGAAGCAAGTCCGACCATAGCGACCTTCCGCATCGCAGAGGCTGCGGCAAGCTTGGGAACCACCTGGTCGGATTGGCATCTGGTCACAACATCTGGAACTCATTGCTTTCTGGCCGCCTAGTCGCGTGGGCCATCGGCGGCAGCGGTTGGTATGGCAGTATGACCCTGCAACACGACAACCACTCGACCCCAGCGATTCCTGCAGCACTCGACCCTGGGTTGAACTGGATTGAAACACCTGCACTCTACGGTCTGGGCCATTCCGGGGAACTGCTCACACGAGCAATCGAAGGCCGAACCCCCAAACCGTACGTTTTCACGAAATGCGAACGCGTATGGGATGAGAACGGAAACATCGGAGCCTGCCTGAAGGCTCGGTCGGTCCGGCGTGGGTGCAAGGATAGCCTACGCCGATTGAAATTGACGCGATCGATCTCTACCAAATCCACTGGCCGAGCCCGACGGAGACATCGAAGAAGGCTGGACAGAGTTAGTGCGCCTGAAGGAAGAAGGCAAGGTTCGGTGGATCGGAGTGTCTAACTTCACCGTCGGACAGATGAAACGAGCGCCGACCATTGCTCCTATTACTTCGCTGCAACCGCCTTACGCAGTCGTGCGGTGTGAAATCGAGCAGAAGATCTCGCCATTTTGCCTCAGCCAGAACAGCCGCGTGATCGTGTATTCACCGATGTTCGCGGACCTGCTTACGGGGGCAATGACCCGGGAGCGAGTTGCGAATTTCCTTGCCGGAGATTGGCGCCGGAATCTGCCCGGGTTCAGAGAGCCAGCGCTACTCGCAATTTGCGGGTAGTGAAACACCTGCGAACAATTGCCGGACCTGATCACCGGGGTCCGGCTGAGGCAGCGACCGCCTGGACGCTGAACCATCCCGCGGTCACGGCAGCGATCGTTGGCTTTCGTAACCCGCAACAGGTTGCCGGGATCGGCGGCGCCGGCACCTTTCGCCTGAATCGCGCTGAAATTGACGAGATTGACGAGGCGATCAAAGTAGAAAACGCAGTCTGAGTCTAGGGGTTCTCGATGGTTGGAATTTGGGGAAAACGTCGGGGCAAAAGAATTGACAAACCGATTTGCGGCTCATAGGCTCTGTGCTAGTAAACGATTGCTCTGATTCATAGGAGGGTAGGGCGATGGCGTCGGGAACAAATCGAAGAACTTTCCTGAAGGTGACGAGCGCCATAGCGGCGGGTACCTATGCTGCGTACGTCCTTCCGGTCTCCGCCACTGCCGATAAGAACTTGCTGGCGGTTTCAACTCCGCTGACGACTTTTGCCTATGGGGACGTCCAACTGCTTGACGGACCCATGAAGCACCAGTTCGAACAGAATCACACTCGCTTCCTGAATCTCGACGACGATCGCATGCTCAAAGTCTACCGGCAGGTCGCCGGCTTGCCTGCGCCGGGAGAAGACATGGGCGGCTGGTACGACCTTACAGGCTTCAGTCTGGAAGGAAGCGACTTCCATGGCTTTATTGCCGGACATAGCTTCGGACAATACGTTTCCGGACTGGCTCGGGCCTACGCAGTCACGCAATCCGATGCGACGCGAGCCAAGATCAATCGCCTGGTGAAAGGCTACGGCGAAACGCTGGATGCGAATGCCAAGTTCTTCGTCGACTATCGTCTTCCCGCGTACACCTATGACAAGCTGTCTTGCGGCTTAATCGATGCACACGAATTCGCCCGCGATCCGATGGCCATGGATATCCATGAGAAGCTGACTCGGGCGATGCTACGGTACCTGCCGGAAAAGGCCTTGTCTCGTGCGGAACAACGCTCTCGTCCGCACAAGGACACATCTTTTACTTGGGACGAGACCTACACTCTCCCCGAAAACCTCTTCCTTGCGTATCAGCGCAGCGGCAAATCTTTTTACCGCGACTTGGCGAAACAATTCCTCGAGGATGACACCTACTTCGACCCGCTGTCCCAGGGCAACAACGTGCTGCCCTTCGAGCACGCTTACAGCCACGTGAACGCCTTCAGTTCTGCAATGCAGGCCTACATCACCCTAGGAAGCGAAAAGCATCTGCGCGCGGCGAAGAATGGCTTCGAGATGTTGCAGTCTACGCAAAGCTTCGCAACTGGCGGCTGGGGGCCGAACGAAGCATTCGGAGAGCCGGGCACGGGACAGTTGGGCGCTAGCCTCACTACGACTCACGCCAGTTTTGAGACTCCCTGCGGGGCCTACGGCCACTTCAAGATCACGCGGTACCTGCTGCGGGTCACGAAGGATTCGCGCTACGGCGACAGCATGGAGCGCGTGCTCTACAACACGATCCTCGGTGCCTGGCCGATTCAGGCCGATGGGACGTCGTTTTACTATTCGGATTACGCTTCGACCGGCAAGAAGGTCTGGTACCGAGACAAATGGCCATGCTGCTCAGGAACGTTTCCTCAACTCGCGGCCGACTACCACATCAGCACCTACCTTCGTTCCGAAGATGGCGTGTACGTAAATCTATTTACTCCTTCGAGCGTGCAATGGAAGGATGGCGGTGGGCAATACGGCCTCAAGCAGGAAACCAAATATCCTTTCGATAACAAAGTCCAGATCCATGTGTCCGCTTCGCAGCCCAAGGAATACACAATCTACGTGCGTGTTCCAGCGTGGGCCCGGCCCAACCCGGTGCTCGCCGTGAACGGCAAGCGAGTCTCCGATCCCGTAGATCCCGGTACTTTCGCCAGCATCCGCCGTACCTGGAAAGAGGGCGACCGAGTCGAACTCGAACTGCCTATGCCGTTACGGCTGGAAGCTGTCGACGCAAACCACCAGAACCTGGTGTCTTTGATCCAGGGGCCGCTCGTGCTATTCGCCGTCGGCAATTCGCAACCGACTTTCGACCAGGGCGCTTTGCTACAAGCCAAGCCGACACCCAATACAACGGGAGATTGGCTGGCCAGTTCGGCTGATGGCAGCCATGTAACGATGCGTCCTTTCATGAATATTGACAAGGAAACCTACAGCACGTACGTGTTACTGAAGTCTTAATTGGAATGTCAGATCGAAGGCCGCCGCGACGTAATACTTACTTGGTTTGCGCGTCCCCTTCGACAAGCTTATAGCGATACTGCTCCCGTGCCTCCTTCGTTGCATCCTGACGAAGGAGGGCCAGGCGTTTGAGCAATTCGGGGATTTCACTCGTCCTGCCGGTTTTCCTCAAAGCCTGGATCAGATGATATAAGGCGGCCTGATCCTTCGGATCGATTTCGAGCGCCTTCTTCGACTGGGCAACGGCTTCAGGATATTGCTGGGCCTGTAGATAGAGCTTAGCCAGCACCCCTCGAGCTGGCCCGAGTGTGGGACGAAGCGCGACCGCCCTTTTTGCCGAACGCATTGCGGTTTGAAATTCCGGGCTACCCCGTTCTGCGCCTTTTTGGACGAGAATGTCGGCCCGCAGATAGAGGAGGATCGGGTCACTGGGGCTGCGTACCAGTTTCTCCTCAACCCCGGACAATGCCTGGTCAAGATTATTTTGCTGCACCGCCGCGAGTCCTTGGGCGGCGGCGCTCAAGGACTGGCTTGGATCCAGCGCATATGCCGACTCAAAGTCGGCTTGGGCTTTTTCGTATTCAGCCAACTGTACGAAGAGGACACCGCGCGCAAAATAAAGCGACGCCGCTTTCGGCTGCAGGCCGATCCCGTCATTCACGACATTGATGCCAACCTGAAAAGACTGGTGGGCCGAGGAGATAGCCGCGAAGTCCAAGTACAAATTGATGTTTTGCGGGTCGAGCAAGATGGCCTGGCGCAGCGTATCGACCGCCTTTTCGGTGTCATGCGCATCTTCATACGCGGTCGCCGCAAGTTCCAGAGTCTCAACATCTGGCTTGCTTGGTCCAAGCATCGGATCAAGCGTGGCAATGGCATCCTGGGGCCGGTGAGCCATCATCTGAATCGATGCCAACAGTTGACGCTCCCGGCGATCGTCCGGATTCAGAGCCAAAGCACTCTGAAAAACGTTGACTGCTTGATCGAGCCGCTTGAGTCTCACCAAGCAGGTTGTATACGCATGGAGCGCCAGGACTTGAGACTCAAACAGCGCAGCAGCCTTTTCGAAATGAACGACCGCAGCCGCACAATTTCCCTGTTGGTACTGAAGCACCGCCAGCATGCCATGGCTGGTTGAGTCCAGAGGCCGCAAACGCAGAAGATGCTGCAGCACCGGTATCCCGGACGCGCTGCCGGCATCGTAGTCGATCTGTGCAGTTCCTTGTAACGCCTGGATATTGTCCGGAGATATCTTAAGCGCGTTGCGGAACGACGCTCGTGCTTGCCTCCTCTGTCCCTTGCCTGAATATGCTACGCCTTGCATGGTCCAGAAGGTGTCGTTCCCTGGAAAGTCTTCGAGCGCCAGATGGAGAAGTTCGAGCGCCTTATCGAGCTCCTGGTTCCGCAATGCCGAAGCGATGGGACCGACGCGATCCCCAGCGGTTTGAGCAAGCGCAAAGCTAAGAAGCAGGACCGGGACGATCACGGCGCAGGCTTTTCGGATGGGAAACCATTCTGTCATTGTCGGATGTGCCACTTCTAAAAGCGTTTTCACAATTGGTGCGCGACGTGAAGCATGGTAGTCGATGACGGGCTGTGCGTATCAGGAGGGGGTTGACTGCTCTGCAGGCGAGAGTAGCCCTGTGATTCAAGATCGAAAAAAGACAGCCGCCCCGCCTCGGGTAAAGCGGGCCGACTGCGATCCTCAGTTTAGGGATGGCTCAGAAAGAAATCTTGCCTCCCAGTTGCCAGAATCGGGGCTCATGCGATGCCGTCGCTTGGCCGAAATTTCCATCCGGGAAATTCACGTCGAGGCCGGTCGTGCCGTTCCACGCATAATTTGCCCGGTTGAAGAGATTGAAAAGCTCGAACCGGAATTGAAAATTGACCCTTTCCGTAATTCGGTTGTCCTTGTAGAAGTTAACGTTCGTCTCGATAAAGTTCGGCCCACGGAATTGCGTCGACCTTTCATTTCCGTTTTGACCAAAAGTAGGAACCGCAAAGTCGCTCTTCGGAATTGCCCCCGTGAGCCAAGCGTTATTGGAAGTTAACTGATGGTAACTGAGGGCATCCGGATAGGAGGCGGCAGTTTCTCCGTCGGCGTTGTAGTTCCCACTCCCGGCTTGGTAGGCAACAGCGGGATCTGTCGCTGAGCATCCGGTGACGTTGCTAAGGGCGCCCGATCGGCACACCGCGAGAAAGCCGTTCGTATTATTGACGGTTAGGGGATAACCCGACTGGAAGATGCTCGTACCGCTAATTCCCCACCCCCCGGTCAGATATCCCACAGCTCCCTTGCCGCCATTCATGCCTTTCAGCGAGTAGTTGAAGCTCAAAGAAAATCGGTTGGGCACGTCAAAAATGGACGGGCCGTAATACTGCTGAGGGTTCAGTCCTGCAGAATTGGGGTAGTAAAGTCCATCATCCTTCGAACTGGAACGAGTGTAAGAAGCGTCCAAGTACCCACGCGAGAAATGCCCCCTGAAGTCAAAGATCAAGGCGTCGTAATTGCCATGGCGGTCATTGTCAGCGTAGGTAATTGGGCCAAAGCTCTGGTTCAACCGGGTCGGACTGGGTATGACTGGAGTGGAACTGTTGTTCATCTGGTTGATGAGGTCGCCTGGAAAGGAATTGATATCCACGCCATAGGAAACATTCCCGATAGAGTTACCATTGGCAACGATATTGTACGAATGCGAGCCGTTATAACCGACGCTCGCGGCGAATTTGCTTCCCAGCTTCCGCTCCAAAGTGATGGACCAAATATCCGATTTCGGTGACTTCAACAGTGGGTTGATGCCACCAATGGCGAAGCTGGCGCCCACAACCCCACCCTGCGCGTTGAGGCCGCCTCCCGCTTTTGGTGTTAGCCCTATCCCTGAACCGAAAGTCGGGAATGAGAATCCAAAGGGAGGCTTACTGCTGGTCCCAAGGGCAAAGATTGGGGCTTCGGCGGATGCTGTTCCACCCGCAACAAAGGTCGGCGCGACTTCTCCCGGGGGACTCCCTCGGAACTCCTCCTGCACGTTGGCCTGGGTCAGCCAGTTGTTGTATATACCAAAGCCTCCGCGCACCACCCAGTCACCTTTTCCCGTAGGATCCCAAGCCACACCGATGCGAGGACTGAACAGGTTGTTCACCGAGTGCAGCAGAGCATTGTGAGTAGCCTTCGCGTAGCCATTCGCCACCTGCTGCTGCTCGGTCGAACCGGTGCCTAAGTAAAAGTTCCCGAAGACCGTTGACGGACTCTTCGACCAGGGGTTTCCACTGTCGTCATAGCGCAAGCCCAAGGTCAAGGTCAGATTCTTCCTGGCCCTCCAGGTATCTTCCACAAAGAGCCCGAAGGTTCTGGACGCAGCATCCCAACTCCACAGCTGCTCCGTTCCGGTTGCTGGGTTGTAATAAATTCCGTTTTCGTTGGTCGGAGCATCCTGCGCCAGCGTCAACAGATTGCTGAACGAGAATTTCGGCTGTGACCAAGGTCCCTGGAACGGCTCGACGTCGTCCCCATACCAGCCTTCGTATCCGAACTTCAGCGTGTGGGCACCCTTGACATGCGTGAGCACGTCGCGCCAATGGTAGTTGTGCTGAATGAAATCGCCCTGCGCGAACCCAACCCCGAAAGCCTGCCCTGAATCGACGTTGATGCCATTTACCGTAATCGAGGGAACGGTATAGTCCTTGGCTCCGCTGCCGAGCACGCCTTCCACCCTGCTCTGGCCGGCGGTAAAATCATTCAGCGTGGTGGAAGAAAAGGTGTGAGTCCAAGACGCTTGCCCTGCGACTTGCCAAGTGTTGTTCAAGGCTGAGAATTGCGGCATTGGAGACGGGGCGCCGGTCAACAGCAGTGTTCGGAAAATGCTGGCGTAGACACGGTCATTCTTGAACCCTTTGTCTAGGCGGGCGAAATACTGAGTGCCGTTGCGTACGGAGGTCGCGCCAAACGAGCCAGTATCGATCATCGGCGTGGAGCAGGGGATGTTTTCAACCACTGCCGTTCCGCAGACTGTGCTGCCCAGAACATCCGATGCAGTTTGGGAGACGGCAATGCCGGAAACTCCGACAGGCTGGTACTTCGCGAGCACACCGGTTCCGACCGTATTCGGATTATTAGCTTGGGCGTAGGAAATAAATTCAGGCGCGGGAAAAGTCACTGATCCGCCTGCGCTCGACGAAGAGCGCAACGGTTCGACCGCAAAATAGAAGAAAAAATTGTGGTGCGGAATCACCGGTCCGCCAACGGCAAAATCCATGTTATTGGAGTGGAAAGGCTTGTAAGGGTAGCCCACGAAGTGCTGGCTGGCGAACATACCCTGGTAATTGAAATAATCGGACACAGAACCATGGAATCGGTCCGCACCGGACTTAGTAGTGAACATCGTTTGCAGCCCGGCAGCGCGGCTGTATTCGCTCGAAAACGTATTGACCTGAATACTCGTTTCCTGGATCGCTTCCGGTTGGGGAGTCAGATTCAAAACGCCCTGACGAATGCCGCTGGTCACGTCTAAGCCATCTACAACGTATTGGTTGTTGTTCTGACCCTGGCCGTTGGCGCTGGCGTCAACCTGCTCCTCCGTGGAGAAGTTGTCCACCCCCGACGCCGGGCTTCCGGACGAACTTGTGCCCAGTCCCGAGACTCCCGGTGCAAGCGTCACTAGGGTCACCAGGTTGCGTCCGATGATTGGCAACTGCGCCACCGCCTGGTTCTCAATGGTCAGTTGGGTTCGGCTATCGGCGGTATCGACCGTCGGGGCCTCTGTGGTGATCGTAACCGCTTCAGACACTGAACCGATCTTGAGGGCGATTGGCACGTTCAGGTTTTGTTCCGTGAGCAGCGTGACGTCGACTTCGGATTTTGAAAAGTTCGCTGCTTGCGTAGTGATCTTGTAGCTGCCCGGGGCCAGACTCACGAAACGGTAGTTGCCGGAGTCATCACTGGTGGCAGTTGTGGTGACACCCGTCGCGACGTTTACTAATAGGATCGTGGCCTTCGGCACAGAGGCCCCGCTCTGATCCTGAACCACGCCCTGGATGCTGGCAGTGAACTGTGCGAAAGCTGCGCCGGCGACAAACAGGACTACGGAGAGTGAATAGAAAACGCGGCGGAACGGCATGCTTCGGGGCATGAGTGCCTCCTCTCAAAGCGTGTGCGCTGAAAAATGAAGGCGTACCGCAGTCGGCTTGTGAGCAAACGTTTACTTCAAGGGGTAATGTATGAATATTACCGGTCATAGCTGTCAAGAACTTTTTTCGGAACTTGTTTTCGAAACTCCGTAGGGATCGGGGGTTGGCAATGATCCGTGCGTCGCTGAGATGGCTCTATATCTGGACTGCGGCTCCGCACCACCGCGAAACTAACTAGATGCGGTTCCAGCCTTTATTGCTCACGACTCGTTTTAAGGGGGGCTCAAGCAACTGCAAGGCTTTCTCGAATTCCCTCGCAATGCGGAGACCACGGGCCCGAGGCGGTCGTTGGCCGTCTGCGCAAACATCGCCGAAACGAGCGTGACCAAAGCCACAGTCGGACGGAATTTTCTTCCGAATGAAAACTGACATCCTGCTTTCAGCGCCTGCTTTTGATTTGTTTCACTCGCCTTTATACTTTCATGCGATTCCCAATCGCATCGTAATCGAGCGCCAGTGGTTGGCATGAATGCTTGTGACTGCAATGCTCATTAGAGACCTGATTCACAGCTGTCCTCTGACGAAGTGGACATTGCAGTTCGCGTGTCCCTTCCTTCTTGTTTTGTTTGCGGGCAGCGTCTCGTCGGGGCAGGAATCGCCCACCAGCATCCTTATTCATGTGCGGGCTGATCAATCCGAGGGTACGATCGCGCCGATTTGGAGCTTCTTCGGATACGACGAACCGAACTATACGTACGCTCCGAATGGAGTGCAGCTTCTTCATGAGCTGACTGCACTTAGCCCGGCGCCAGTTTACGTGCGTGTCCACAATCTGCTGACCAGCGGTGATGGATCTGCCTCGCTGAAGTGGGGCTCGACGAATGTCTATACGGAAGATGCGGCCGGAAAGTCAATCTACAATTGGACCATCCTGGATCGGATTTTTGATACTTTTCACAACGCTGGTATCAAGCCATTGGTGGAAGTTGGCTTCATGCCTGAGGTGCTCTCCACACATCCAGAACCGTATCGCCACGATTTCCCGCACGGCGAAATCTTCACCGGATGGGCGTATCCACCAAAGGACTACCAAAAGTGGTCGGGGTTGGTCTTTCAATTTGCCAGCCATTTGCTGGAGCGCTACGGCGATGCCGAGGTAAAAACATGGCTCTGGGAAATATGGAACGAACCCGACATTGGGTATTGGAAAGGAACGCCTGAGGAATATTTCAAACTGTACGATTTTTCGGTTGACGCGCTTTTGCGTGCGCTGCCTGGCGCCCGTATTGGCGGTCCTGACAGTACCGGTCCCTCCTACCCCAAGGCTGCCGAATTCCTGCGGCTGTTTCTGGAGCACTGCGCTCACCAGAAGAATTACGCGACGGGAAAGACGGGCTCGCATCTGGATTTCATTGCTTTTCATCCAAAAGGTTCGCCCAAGTGGGAAGGCGATCACGTGCGCATGGGAATTGCCCGTCAACTGGCTTCCATCGAGGAAGGCTTCAAGATCGTGCAATCTTTCGCAGAATGGCGTCACACACCGGTGGTGCTCGGAGAATCGGATCCGGAAGGCTGCGCTGCCTGTTCAGCGAAGGAACATCCCCAAAACTCCTATCGCAATGGGGCGTTGTACGCAGCGTATACCGCGGAAGTGCTCGACAGGATTTATGCCTTGGCTGAGAAACAACATGTCAACTTTCTTGGAGCGGTGACTTGGGCGTTTGAATTCGAGGATCAACCACCCTTTGAAGGATTTCGCGAGCTGGCCACCAACGGCATCGACAAGCCGGTTCTGAATGCATTCCGGATGTTTGGTTTGCTGGGTAACGAACGCGTGAAAGCTACAAGCTCGGGAGTTGTGCCAACCGAACAGGTCGTGAGCGATGGGGTTCGAGGCCGGTCCGATGTCAATGTCATCGCCACCAGGAAGGACCACGAGATCGAGGTCTTAGTCTGGAATTATCATGACGATGACCTTGCCGCGACAAGTGCTGCCGTCGATCTGGAGATCGATGGCCTCCCGCCTGCAGCAGCTCACGGCATCTTCGAGCACTTTCGCATCGATTCCAGCCACAGCAACGCATTCACGGCATGGAAGGAACTAGGTTCTCCATCGTCACTCTCCCCCGGGCAGAACGATCAGTTGCGGCGCGAAGGGCAGTTGGAGCTCCTCACTTCTCCCGGCCCGATTGCGATCGCGAACCACTCCGCACACCTGCAATTTGAACTGCCTCGGCAAAGTCTCTCCCTCGTTCGACTAACGTGGTAAAAATCCTGTCGGCGATCAGTTCCTCCGCACCGACTTCACGACCGCTGAGAAGTCTTGGTCGCCCAGTCCCTGGTCAACGGCGTGTTTGAAAACGTCTAATGCTGGAGCGGCAGTCCGGAGCGGCAGTCCGCACTTCGCCGCTTCGTTGATCGCGTATCCGATATCTTTGGTCATCAGTTTGAGTGGAAAATTTGGTGTGAAGTCGTTTGCCGCCCTGCTGGCCAGCATCCGCTTGATCAACGGGCTCGCCAGCGCGCTGTTGCCAAAAACAGCGGCACATTTCTCGCGATCAAGACCGCTCACACTCACGAGCGCAAGAGCTTCGGCGAAAGAAGCCGCCTGTACGCCGCACAGAAAGTTGTTAATCAGCTTCACGAGCGCGCCACTTCCCGTCGGACCAAGATGCAGTACTTCGCGACCGAGGATCGACAGCACTTCTTGCGCTCTACCGAGCGCAGCGGCTGAGCCTCCCACCATGAAAAACAACTCACCCGATGCCGCATGAGGCTTCGTTCCCGTCACCGGAGCGTCGAGCAGTTCGCACTCGCGCTGGGCAGCAAACGCAGCCAATTCCTTCACCCAGCCAACGCTCAGCGTGCTCGATTCAATCAAAATCGAACCGCTCGAAACCCCGGCTAACGCTCCGTTTTCACCGAGCCATACCTCTCGGGACGCGGCATCATCGGCGACCATACTGATGACGATCTCGGCTCTGGCCGTAGCCTCGCGCGGAGATCCACCGACCAATGCGCCCGCCTTTGAGAATGGCTCCGACCTTTCGCGGCTACGGTTGTAGACAGACAAAGGGAATCCTGCCGAGAGCAGACGTCCCGCCATGCCTCCGCCCATGATCCCGAGCCCCAGCACTGCCACACGTGGTTTTGCCATTGTCGTAGTCACCCTAAGGAAGTCACTTGAATCAGGCTCGGAGATGTAGCTTGGACCTGCACCGGATTTCGCAGGGGTCGTCCAAAGCCTTCAAATGCCACCTGCATCACATCTCCATTTTCCACATGAACACCCGCTCCGAAACTCAGGCAGTCCGTCCCGAAGAAATGCACGTGAATGTCACCCGGGCGGCGGTGGGCCTCAAACTTGAAATGATGGTGTTCCATATTCTGCAAGCTGTGGCACATCTCAGCCTGCCCGGTCCGGAACTTTGTTGACCAGATCACTCCGCCGTTCCGCTCAATGTTTACGGCCACGGATACGGACTCGAATTCTGGATCCACCACCAATTCAGGACCGACCGCGCAGGTGCGAAGTTTGGACCCTGCCAGGTTGAGATAGTTTTTCTTTTCGAAACGATGGTCGGAGAACTCGTTGCCGCCGGCCATCCCGATCCGTCGTGGGGTTCCATCCGCAGCAATCAGGTAGATGCCTGCAATCTCCGCTTCTTCCCCTCCGTCCTCAGCGTAAGAGGGAATCTCCAGCGACTCTCCGTGAGCGCGCAGCGTCGTGCCCGTGCCTTTGTAGAACCATTCGGGCGCTGTGCCGATTTTCCCGTGGGCCGGTCGGCCTCCATCCACTCCCCAGCGAAACATCTTCATGCTGTCGGTGAGTTCTTCGCCGTTGCCAGCGTGCATCGACTGGCGATCGCGGGCGCTCCCTAGATGCGTCAAACCAGTTCCGGAGAGCAAGCACCGCGCAGGTTCCGGATGGTCAATCGGTGGCAGTAAGCGCCATTCTGAGCGCTCGCTGTACACAAGGTCGTAATCAAGGCGCTCCGCGGTAGCCCTTTGCCTTGCCGCCTCGCTCAGCTTCACGCCAGTGGCAAGCGCAGTTCTCGCCAGGTCATAGACTGAACCGCAACCATCAAGTAATCTCAGATGCGGCTCTTCCACCAGTGCAACTCGACGGACAACGCCATGCTTGATTTGAACGAGCCTGGTCATGACTTGTGACTCCCCCGACTCCTTTATTCGACGACTTCAAAATCTTCGAACGCTCTTGGATGAATGGACAATCCCAGTCCCGGGACATTTTCGTCCAGATCGATAAAGCCGTCCTTAGCCCTCGGCTCGCCGTCGAAGATGTACCAGAACAACTCGTTGCCGACCTCGACATCCACGATGGGAAAATATTCAGCCATCGGAGAATTCAGGCTCGCCATCACCACGTGGTAATTGTGCATCTGCCCGGCATGAGGAATCACGGGAACTGAATACGCCTCGGCCAGTGCAGAAATCTTGCGCGCCTGCGTGATCCCGCCCACGCGATTTGTGTCAAACTGGATGTAGTCGAGCGCGCGAGTTTCCAGCAGATCGCGAAACCCGTAAACTGTGAACTCGTGCTCTCCTCCCGCAATCGGGACACGCCCGTACGATTTCAACTCTGCATATCCGTGAATATCGTCCGGAATCACCGGTTCTTCGAGCCAGCGTAGGTGAAACGGTTCAAGCAAAGGAAGCATTCGCTTCGCATAGTCGAGCGTCCATCCCATGTAGGCGTCGGCCATGACGTCAATTCCGTCGCCCACTGCCTCGCGTACGGTACGAACCAAGGCAAGATTGTGCTGCATGCCAGCCGCTCCGTCCGTGGGTCCCCAGCCAAAACGCAACTTCATCGCCTGGTAGCCTTCGTCTTTATAGCGCTTCGCCTCCGCCGCCAGTTGATTGAGTTCGACACTATAGAGGCGGCTGGCATAGACAGGGATGCGAGGCTTGGTACGGCCTCCGAGCAGTCGGTACACCGGCTGCTTCGCCGACTTTCCGAGAATGTCCCATAGCGCGATGTCGACCGCGCTGATCGCCGCCATTGCGATTCCCTTGCGGCCAAAAGCCATCGTCTTTCGATACATGTGCTGCCACAGGAATTCGATATCCCAGGGATTCTGGTGAATCAACAGCGGTTTCAAATAAAGATCGATCGTCTGTTTCACGAGTGGGGGGGCCAGAGCAGCATTACCGATGCCTAGGAGGCCATCGTCGGTGAAGATCTCAACCACCAGCCATCCGTGGAAAGTAAAGGTTCCCATGGAGGCTTCCGTCAGTTGCAGAACATTCATGGGATTCGTGCAGAAATGTGGCGGCAAGGGCGCGGTCTTGCCTCGCCAGCGAAACACGCGCGTCCGAATTTCTTTAATCTTCATCGAGCTCCCTGATAACTCAATCTGCGTCCAATTTCACCGGGCTCGAATGCGGGAATTGCCACGAGAATCACCAGAAGAGCGATCACGTGGAATGTACCCGCAAGTGAAAACAGGAAACCATATCCGAAACCGCGGTCCAACAGAAATCCAGCAACTTGACCAAATGCAATCCCGCCCATCGCCCCACCGAATCCCACTAACCCTGCGACCGAACCAACGACGCTGCGTGGAAACAGGTCCGTCGGCAGGACCATCACCAGCGTGGACCACGATTGTTGGCCGAAATACGCGACACTGAAGAGAAAGATGGCCCATGACACTCCCACGTGCGGGACCATGATAATGAACGGCATCACCGCAGCGCTTAACCCAAGCGCCAGTTTTCTCGCAACTCCCAGCGTGAATTCGCGCCGCACCAGATAGCTGGAAAACCATCCTCCCAACAAGCAACCGGCTCCGGCTGCCGCGGATGGGATCCATGCGTAGCGTCCAACCCCTTTGATATTAAAACCGCGCGCGTCGTACAAGTACTTGGGCAGCCAGAAGAGATAGAAGTACCACGCTGCATCGCTGAGGAATTTCGCGATCACCAGTCCCCAGGATTCGCGAATTCGTAGTAAATCAATCCATCGCAGCTTTTCTCGAGGCTCACCCGATACGGTCGTACTTATTTCGACATCTTCGGAGCCATTCCCCTCCTCGGGCTGCTCGGGCGAGAAATACGAAAGTCGCCACCAGCCCGTCCACAGCAGGCCTATTCCGCCCGCGACCAGGAAGATCCACCTCCAGCTCAGGTAGCTCAGAATCACGGCAATGAGTGGAGGAGCAACCACCGCACCGACGGAACTACCAGCGTTGATGATGCCCATCGCAGTCGCACGCTCCTTCGTCGGGAACCACTCCGCGACTGCTCTTGTCGCAGCGGGAAAGCCTCCTCCTTCTCCCATGCCAAGCAGAAATCTGCTTACCATCAGCATCGCAAAACTGACAGCAAGCGCGTGACTGGCGCACGCCAGGGACCAAAAGACCATGCTCAGCGTGAAACCCGAACGTGTTCCCAAAAGGTCGATCAACTTTCCGCCGCCCGCGTACATAAATGCGTAAGAGAAAAGGAAGGCGGACTGCAGAGTCGAAAACTGTTGATTGGAAAGCGGAATGTCCTTGACGATTGCACTCACGGCGACGGGAAGAGTCTGGCGATCCAGATAACTGATCGCGATCGCAAGGCTTACCAGGACAGCAATTCGCCACCGCACAAATGATCTCGTCATCAAATATTGCTTTTGCGGAAATCCCGTAGCTTTTCAATATCTAGCTTTGCCTACGATCCCAGCAAGGGAGTCCATACCTGCATCGCAGTCGCCATCCGGTTCGACCACGCATAATATGGAACGAATGTGAGTGGAATTCGCCGGGTTTTCCGAGACTCTCCGTTGTAGCGCGAGTAGAGAACATTGCGCGCTGCTCCGTTTTCATAAGCGACACCCGCGTGATGCAGCACAACCACTCCATCCAACAGATCGCTCCTGAACTCACTCTGGAACTCCGTCTCCGGCCGCTTCCCCACACTCAGTGCCACGTCGCTGAGGGAGACGCCACCTGACTGGTCCAGTCCCTCGAGGCAATACACCAGCGGGCCACGCTGGACCGCAGCGCGGCCCGTGTCGTCCGCGACGCGCGGGTTTGCTTCAAGCACTTGTGGCGTCATTTCCGCCTGCAAATGAATGACATCTCCGGGCGACCAGCGGCGGCGTATCGGCAAATATACGCCGGCCTTAGCTCCCGCCAAAGACTTGCCGTTTACCGTCACCTGTGCGCCATCAGACCATCCCGGAATTCGCAGATAGAAAGTGAACTCTGAGGCCTGGGTTGGAGTTACTGCGATCTCCACGCCGCCATCCCATGGATAGTTCGTCTTCTGCGTAACTTTGAGCCCCGTGCCATCCTCTAAACGCCAGTCGAGTTGAGAGTTGTCGTAGAGATGTACGTATATGCCATCGCTGCTTGTGCTGTAGAAATAGCCGGGGAGAGACCCAAACGTGCGCTCGAGATTTGGCGGGCAGCAGGTCACGTCGTACCACGGATTGCGGATCTTGTCTCCCGTCGAAGGATCAAACGCCAGCGGATTGCGATAACAATACATGGTCCCGTCGAGCGACATCCCGGAATTG
>Ga0210406_10000774_pt1 | contig 42053 bp, 51 predicted proteins | sample IncBWC30MmetaG_FD_155454 | JGI IMG/M metagenome (GOLD analysis project Ga0210406, IMG submission 155454) | Forest soil microbial communities from Barre Woods Harvard Forest LTER site, Petersham, Massachusetts, United States - Inc-BW-C-30-M | ecosystem: Environmental > Terrestrial > Soil >...
TCCGCTTCAAGTGCCAGAGACTGGAACCACAGTGCGAATTAAGGAAGGAAAGCGGCGCGTCCAGGATGGCCCCTTCGCGGATACCAAGGAGCAACTGGGGGGATTCATAATCCTCGAACTCCCTTCAATTGACGAAGCGCTCGAGTGGGCAGCGCGTTGCCCGGCCGCCTCAGCCGGTGTTGTGGAGGTCCGTCCCCTTGCACCTGAATCCAAACGCCGGATCACGGGATGAGCGGAAGCGGACAGGAGAACACTCACCGAACGATCGAGCGGGTGGCCCGCGAATCGTATGGTCGTCTGGTGGCATACCTCTCCTCACACACCCACGACGTGGGCAGCGCGGAGGACGCTCTCAGCGACGCGCTGATTGCCGCCCTCGCGACTTGGCCGCGAGACGGCGTGCCACAAAATCCCGAGGCCTGGCTGCTGACGGCGGCGCGCCGCTCATTTATCGATCTTGTGCGTCATCGGCAAGTCGCTCTGGCGAGCGAGCCCACTCTACTGCTCCTCAGGGAGGAGCGCGAGGAAATGACCTTGTCGGTCGAGTTTCCAGATGAACGTTTGAAACTGCTCTTCGTGTGCGCTCATCCGGCGATCGATCCGGCCATGCACACGCCGCTTATGCTGCAAACCGTTCTAGGCCTGGATGCAGCACGCATCGGCGGCGCCTTCCTGATTTCGCCGAAAACAATGGGCCAGCGCCTAGTGCGCGCCAAGACGAAGATCCGCGATGGTGGCATTCAGTTCGAGATCCCGCAGGACCGTGAATTGCCGCAGCGGCTGGACGCGGTGCTGGAAGCCATTTACGCAGCGTTCGGCATCGGCTGGGACGATATGGCGGGCGTCGACCAGCCTGGCCGCGATCTGGCCGAGGAAGCGATCTGGCTCGCACGAGTGCTTCTGCGGCTACTGCCCGAGGAAGCCGAAGTTCGGGGTCTGTTAGCTCTCATGCTGCATTGTGAGGCGCGACGCACTGCCCGCAGGGGGCCTGATGGCCGATACATTCCCCTTTCGACGCAGGACACGAAGCAGTGGTCGCTTCCTTTAATAGAGGAGGCAGAGCGGCATCTCGCCGAGGCGTTCAGGCAGGGACGCTCCGGCCGGTTTCAACTTGAAGCGGCGATTCAATCCGTACACGCGGAGCGGGCGCGCAGCGGCCGGATTGACTGGGCTGCCATCGCCGTCTTCTATGAACAACTGATCCGCATCTCGCCAACACTTGGCGCGCGAACGGGACACGCTGCGGCGATTGCCGAAACGAGTGGACCCGAAGGAGGGCTGGCAATACTGGACGCGATTGCGTCGGATGAGGTCTCTGGTTATCAACCCTACTGGGCAGTTCGCGCTCACCTCCTACAACAATTAGGAAAAACACCTGAAGCGTTGGCAGCCTTCGACCAGGCGATCGGACTCGCCGAGGACCCGGCTGTGAGGCAGTTCCTGCTCCAAAAACGCGGTTAATTTTTTCTCTTCCTCTTGTAGAAATCACCCGACCTTACCCGTCACCAGTGTAGAGGCGGCTTAGCGGTCAAGCTTTGCCACCCGAGAGGTGAACGATGTGTCCATTCTGCTTTGCAGCCATGGGACTAGTCGTTGCCGGCACGGTTTCTACGGGCGGGCTGGCAGCGTTGGCCGTGAAAGTGTCTCGCAAGAACCGAGCAGGAGAAGTCCTGCCGAAGTCAAGTGAAAGGAAGAATCAAAATGTCGACGAGCATAATTGAGAACCCGAAAATAGTGTCACGAGATGAATGGCTTGCGGCCCGGAAGCAACTATTGGCCAAAGAGAGGCAGCTCACGCACGAGCGCGACGCAATCGCCCTCGAACGGCGCCAGCTTCCCTGGGTCAAGGTCGAACAAAATTACGTTTTCGACGGGCCGAACGGGAAGGCGACGCTCGCGGACCTTTTCGACAGCAAGAGCCAGCTGATTATCTATCACTTCATGTTCGGCCCGGAGTGGAACGAAGGCTGCCCGAGCTGCTCGTTCAACATGGACCACACGGACGCCGCGCTCGTGCATCTGGCGCAACGCGACGTGTCCTTTGCGGCGATCTCACGAGCACCATACCCCAAGATTGCCGCGTTCAAAAAACGCATGGGCTGGGGGTTCAACTGGGTGTCTTCAAACGGCAACGATTTCAACCGAGACTATCGCGTGGCGTTCACCAAGGAAGAACTCGCCAAGGGCGAGGTGGATTACAACTTTGGCATGAACAAATTTCCGAGCGAGGAAGCTCCTGGAATCAGCGTCTTCTACAAGGACGAGAACGGAGATATCTTCCACACCTATTCCGCCTACGCCCGCGGGACCGAAAACGTTGTCAACACATACAACTATCTCGACCTGGTGCCGAAGGGGAGGGACGAAGATGGTTTGTATTTTCCCATGGCTTGGGTACGCCACCACGACCGTTACGAAGACGGCCGACTGGCGGATGCCGACAAGCCGTACTGGCCTGCAAGGGCCTTATCCACACGCTGAACGTTCGAGAAGGCCTTAAATCGACTTCAACGATGGCGTACGCGGAACAGTCGTTATTTACATAGGAGGGTATATGACAATCGCAGACCAAGCAGTACTGGTGACTGGGGCCAATCGCGGTATCGGACAGGCGCTGGTCGTGGAAGCCCTGAGGAGAGGCGCGAAGCGGGTGTATGCCGGTACGCGCCAGCCCTTGGCCCACTTAGATGGGCGCGTCACGCCTCTGACCCTGGACGTGACCAACGCTGCGCAGATTCAGGAAGCAGTCGAGAGAGTCGAATCTCTCGATATCCTCATCAACAACGCTGGCTTGGCGTTTTTCGACGACTTGAGCGATCGCGCCGCGCTCGAACAGCACCTCGCCGTCAATCTCTTTGGCACCTATGGCGTAACCCGGGCTTTCATTCCGTTGCTGACGCGTTCTCGGGGAGCCATCGTCAACGTTCTGTCGGTGGCAGCCTTGGCCACCTTGCCGATCGTCCCGGCTTACTCGATCTCAAAGGCGGCCGCGTTCTCCCTGTCACAATCGCTGCGTGCCCTTTTGGCCGGACGGGGCGTGAGGGTCCACGCCGTCCTAGCCGGCCCCGTGGACACGGATATGTCCCGAGGCCTCGACGTGCCGAAGGCCTCTCCGGAGTCCGTTGCGCGAGCCATCTTCGACGGAGTGGAGAACGGGCAGGAGGATATCTTCCCAGATCCCATGTCAGAGTCCATGGCGGAGAGTTGGCGCAGCGGTGCGGTCAAGGCGCTTGAGCGCCAGTTTGCGGCGCTCGCAGAAGCAGTGCCCGTCCAGTGATCTATGAGGTAGCCGGTAGAGGGAGAATCCCTCGGTTGAAATACGAAGCAGTGATATCAAGGTATATGGCAAAGCGGCCCGAGGAGATGAAGCATCACGGCCAGGCGGTTTGTTTCACAAGAAAAACTTCCATGTCAGGAGAAATCTATGAAGCGGCAGGTTCCGAGGACGATTGCAATACGAAGCTTCGCGATGGTTCTCGCGCTTGGCGTGGCGTGCCAGGCGCAAGCACAGGACGCCAAAGTGCCGTATCCGAACATGGCCCCGCTTGATCAATACCTCATGGAGCCGAATGCCGAGATAGCGCTGGCGCGAAGCGCTGCTCCGGTATCCATCTCACAGGATGCCGAAGTAATGGTCCTCGGACGGCATGGCTACGAAACCGTGGTCAACGGCAAGAATGGTTTCGTCTGCATGGTGTGGCGATCCTGGGCCGCCGGAAGCGACGATCCCGAGTTTTGGAATCCCAAGCTGCGGGCCCCCATCTGCTTCAACCCGGCGGCCGCGCGGTTCAACCTTCCACTCACGGCTAAGAGGACCGAGTTGATATTGGCCGGACGATCCCAAGCTCAGATGTTCGAGGATATAAAAGCTGCTTTCGACAAGAAAGAATTGCCGCCACTGGAACCCAGCGCGATGTGCTACATGTTGTCCAAACAACAGTACGTGAGCGACCGTGATCCGCACTGGCACCCTCACCTGATGTTTTTTATTCCACTAACGGAGCCAGGAACCTGGGGAGCGGGCTTACCGGGCTCTCCCGTAGTTGTGGCATTTACTGACACGCAGGAGCGACTGACCACGTTTCTGGTTCCGGTCGCCAAGTGGTCGGACGGTACCTCTGCCTCCATGGATGAGCACTGACGTAATTGGTGATCAAAATGGACATTCACGATGACGAACTCCAGCAATTCGAAGCCGAGGGCGCCGCACCGTTACCCGTCCCAAACGATCAAGGCTACCTCGAACACAATGGAGCTCGGATCTGGTATTCCACTTACGGGTCCGGCTCGCCGTGATCCTGCCGCATGGTGGTCTCGGTCATAGTGGCAATTGGGGCTATCAAGTTCCGACGTTAATCGGGAGCGGCTATCATACCGTCCTGATCGACAGCCGCGGCCATGGCCGCAGCGCGCGACGCGCAACCGTTCTCGTATGAGTTGATGGCATCCGACGTTGTCGCCGTCATGGACGCAATACGTATTGAAAAAGCCGGCTTGGTCGGCTGGAGTGATGGCGCATGCACCGCGTTGATCCTTGCGGCGAAAGCCCCCTCACGCGCAGCGGGCGTATTTTATTTCGCCTGCAACATGCCCCGAGCGGCGTAAAGCCCTTCGAAGCCACTCCCACCCTTCTGCGACAAAGTTTTTGAAGTTTTCCGGCGTAGCAGATAGCTGAGCGTAGTCTTTGGCGTGTCGGGCGAAGCACCGGTGGGATTTAAGAATATTAGCCCGTTATCTCCGCCATCACTCATTGACCCCGGATCAAAAGAACGCAACCCAAACGATACTGAATTGCCGCGGCTCCTCAGGAGCCTCAGGAGTTTTTCACCTCAGGAGTTTTTCCCTCAGGAGTTTTTCCCTTGACAGCATCTGCGGCAACGCGCATTGTGTTCCCGTGTCATTTTGTTGTGACACGCCCCGCCAGAGTCTTTTTCCCGATAGCCGATTCTGACTGAGCAGGCTCTTCCTGTCCTTTGGGCCGCCGGTCGACGCACTTGATTCCAGCGACCACGGTGGACCAGCTGAAGGAGATTGCCGTGAGGACTCATCCACAATGGAAAAAAACCTTCACCACAGTGCTGATCTCGACCACAATGCTGGTTACGCTGAGCACATTAACTGCCTTGGCCCAAGTAAAAGTCACAAGGCACGCATCACCGAAGTCTGACACTGCCAACATTAGCGCGACGACTTCGAATACGCCTCTTTTCCTGCCTGTAGTGACCTACGGTTCAGGCGGAACCGGCGCTAGTTCGGTAGCCGTCGCAGATGTGAACGGCGACGGGAAGCTGGACTTGGTCGTGGCAAATATCTGTGCCAGCAGTACAGACTGTTCAACGGGCACGGTTGCCGTGTTGCTGGGAAACGGCGACGGCACTTTCCAAACGGCAGTAACCTATGGCTCGGGCGGGCAGGGCGCAACGTCGGTGGCAGTTGGGGACCTGAACGGCGATGGCAAGCCCGACCTGGCAGTGGTGAACGGTAGCTCTCCCAAAGTCGGCGTACTGCTTGGCAACGGCGACGGAACTTTTCAGCCGGTGCAGACATACCCATCCGGTGGCTTTGACACCTCCTCGGTTGCGATTGCTGATGTGAACGGTGACGGCAAGCTGGATTTGTTGATTGTCAATTTGGAGGAGGAAGGAGTCGCGGGTGTGCTACTGGGTAACGGCGACGGAACCTTCGAGCCCGTGCGGACTATGTCCCTGCCGCGGTACTATCCCCGTTCCATCGCAGTCGCCGACGTGAACAGTGACGGCAAGCCGGACTTAGTGATTTCATTTTTTGATAGCTGTCCGATCCTCTCTGGATGTGTCACGGGTGGCGTGGGCGTGCTGCTTGGCAATGGCGACGGTACTTTTCAGCCGGCGCGGATATACAACTCTAAGACCTATGGTGTGTCGGCCGTCGCAGTCGCGGACCTGAACGGTAATGGCAGACCGGATGTGGTTGTGGGGGGGGCCTGTCTCACCTCCTTTAGCGCCTGTCTAAACGCAGATTTAGGCGTGCTGCTGGATAATGGCGACCACACCTTCCAGCCAGCTGCAGGTTACGGCTCAGGCGCATACAACGTCCTTTCGGTAGCAGTGGCAGACGTGAACGGCGATGGTAAGCCTGACTTGCTGGTGGCTAATGAATGCCCGTTCAGTGACTGCTTCAACGAAGCAGTCGTCGGGGTGCTGCAGGGCAACGGCGACGGAACCTTTCAGAAGGCCATAACCCTCACTTCTGGCGGGTATTTGGCTTACGGGGTCGCAGTGGGGGATGTGAACGGTGACGGCCGACCCGACGTTGTGGTAGCAAACCTCTGTAGTGGCCCGTTTAGCTGCGATGCCGAAGACGGTACCATCGGTGGGTTGGGTTCAGTCGGTGTGCTGCTGAACAACACCAAGTCTGGAACGTCTACCTCCCTTAATTCCAGCCTAAATCCCTCCATCTACGGCCAGAAAGAGACTTGGACTGCGACGGTTACATCGTCCGGCTCAATCAAGCCGACGGGAAGAGTGAACTTCACGTGGGATGGCTATAGCATCGGCTCTGCCACGCTCAACGCCAGCGGGGTGGCTACTCTGACCAGGTCCAACCTCAACGCCGATCTCTACCCGCTAACCGCGGTGTACTCAGGAGACGTGAACAACCTGCGCAGCACCTCCGCCATCGTGAACCAAGTGGTGACAGAGGCCACGAGCGCGGCAAAGATTACTTCGACGCCGAATCCGTCAACGCTAGCTCAGGCGGTCACTTTCATGGCTACGATTACTTCGCCGACGGTCATACCAACGGGACCAGTGACCTTCATGGTGGGGACGAAGGTCTTGGGGACTGCTCAACTCAGCAGCGGCAAGGCCAAGTTCACAACATCAACGTTGCCCGTAGGCTCAACCAAGGTCACCGCAATCTATTACGGAGACTCGAACATCGCCAAGAGTTCGGCTTCGGTTATCCAGACAGTGCAATAGAAGAAGGAGTACCTCAGGCAGTGCTCTCTGCGTCCCAGGAATCTCTGACCTTCATCGCCAGTTGATGTAACAACGTTAGCGCTCAGAACCCGGATTGGTGGACAAAACAGTCCTCAGTTCCTGCGTGCCGCTGTCGGTTCTCCTTCGGGGTGACCTTGTCCGTGTCTTCCCTTATCCTACCGTATATAATACGGCAGGAGAAAGGAGAAAATCCGTTTTTCAATCCCCTTTTCGGCCAATTCTCAGCACGATCGTGCACGAATTGCACTTGTCGTGAGTCAGTCGATGACGGGAGAGAAGAGGGCTGTCCGTGCCAGTAGATGGCGGATCTCGGTTGGGGGCGAAGGCAAAGCGATACAACTTCTTACGATTAAGTGCTATCCATTTCTGGATATGCATTCGAAAAACAGCTGTCGCTTTTTCTCATGTTTGAGTGCCAATTTGCTTACGATTAAGTGCCATTTCAGCGGCACTATAAAATGAGAAACTACTGAAAACACAGCGTTGTCGATTCTTATCAATTAGTGCCGCGCGACAACAAGAATCAGGACCGACACCGAGAAGCCGTAATCGTCGCCAGCCCCGTTTGTTAAGGGTTGATTCGGCAAAGCCCCCCCTTTAGTGCCGCTTTTCCGCGGGAGGACGGCTCTCCGGCTTTGGTGCAGTTTGGCGCGGCGCTTGGCGCTGCTCCACCTGCTTCTGCTGAGCGGCATGCCTTTGCTCAAGCTGTTGCGTTTGTTGCGCGTGGCGCTGCTCCATCGGCTGTTTTTGCGCGTCGTTGTAGTTTTTCTTGGTGGCTTGCTGGTGTTCTTTTTCCTGCTGCTGCTGGAGTTTTTGGTGATCCTGCGCCTGCTTAGCAGCTAGCTTGTCTTGTTGCTGCTGATACTTCTTGTCGGTGGCGGCGTTGCCCGTGTTTGGCGACGTGAACTTGTGCTGCTGCAATTCGCTGGCGTGATTTGTGGTGTTGGGGCGAGCTTCCGTAGTATTTTCTGGGCGACTTTCCGTGCTGGGACGCGCTTCATTGCCGCGTGCCGCGTTCGCCGGAGGAGCCTTGTATTCGCCGCCTGCTTGTCTGGTGGCCACAACGCCAGTTTTGAAATCCCCGGGTTTGGCCGTAGCCGCGATGGGCGGCTTGCCCTGGTTGGCGGAAGCACGCAGCTCGGGATTACTTCGCGCTGCCTGAACGTGCTGCTTCTGCGCGCCTACCGGACCGACGTGGTGCTGGTTAGCGTAGGACTCTTGCTGCGACGTGGGACGGGCTTCCACGCCACCGGTACCACCATTGTAGCTGACGTGAGTTTCGGACACATTCGTCACCCTGGTGTTGTAGGTGTTGTGAATGATGGTGGTGTTCACGTGATTCACGTAAGTATTGTAGGAAAAGTGACCACCTTCCCAACGGCCGCCCTCATAACCAACACCGCCGTAGCCAAAGCCATAGTTGATGCCGCCGTAGAAGCCCACTTCTGGTCCCCAATATCCTTCATGGAAAAGGAATGCGCTGCCTCCCCAGCCCCAATAAGCTGGGGTCCAGAGAAATCCGACCTGGGGTGCCTCGACCCACGTTCCGGGCACCCAGTAGTAGCCATCGTCGTCGTCATAGGCCCAGTAGCCGGGTGTCCATAGGTAGCCGTCACCGGGACAGATCGGCTGCTCGTAAACGGGAAGTGCCGGAGGCCCGAAATTCACCGAAATGCCGACACCGATTTGAGCGAATGCTCCGTGGGACAAAGCCAGCAAAACAAACGAAAACAACAATAAGCGAATCGCGGTAGTACGCATGTCCTTCCTTCTGTCTGCTCAGGTTGCTGAATAGCCCCTGTACAGCGAGGAGCTTAGGGGGCGCTGAGCGGCGGTCAGGTCCAACGCGGTCGACAACTTTCCTAGACTCAATTGATTTGAAAAAACGCGCGATCGGGTGTTGCCTGTAGGGAACCGGAAGACATGTAGTACGCATGGTCCCAGCCTGGGGCTATCGGGACGATGAGGTTTGCGTAGCGATCTCGCAATCGAAGCGAATAATATACTTGGAGCGTTGCCAAAGAACACTGCCTCGGCAAAGAACAATCCCGATTTTATTTTGAGCAGCAGGAGCCCAACGGTATGAACGTTCCGCTGATCTTCTCTTTCTGGTTCATGGTAGGGGCGTATGTCATCCATGTGATTGATGAATCCCTGCTCGGTGGCAGTTTTGTCGAAAAGGTTCAGCAGCATTGGTGGCCGCAATATTCTTGGAGAAAGTTCTTTTGGTTTAACACAGGCTACTTTGTCATCATGATCGCCTGCGTGGTTGCCTATGATTTGCGTGGCGGAAGCTGGCTCATTCTTCCACTCGCGTGGGCTATCGAACGCTTGTGCAACGGTTTTTGGCATGTGTGGTGGGCGATCCGCTTCCGCGAATACTCGCCGGGTCTGTTGAGCAGCATTCTTATCTGGATGGACTCCTACTTCATCGTCCGCTACCGACCAGTCGGGGAGACCATTGCACCACGAACTTTATGGGGCGCAGTGTTCATTGGATTGCTCGCCGCCACCTTTCTGGCTTTTTATATTCCGCTGGTAAAAGGCAGGACGATGCGAGCCGAGGCGTGAAACGCAAATAACCCTAACGCTGCGGTCGAGCGCCCGTTCAGCGGAGAAACTTCAGAAACGGCGGGTATAAGGATGTGTGGGCACTTCAAGGAGGATTCCGTGCTTGGCAGAACGCCGGATTGCCAGTTGAACCACGACGGGAAGCAGCGTAATAGGATCAAGGTCATATGCGTAAGCGCTTGATCACTCCGAGTCCGGCCATTGTTCCGCCACCAGACGATGATTGCCTAGACCTCGACCGTGTCGCCTCGGTCGACGTTACATCGGAAGAGAAGGACTATGGGATTGAGGGTGCGCTGGTATCTGAGGAAAAGCGCGGCTGGCGTGCCGGCGATTCTGGAACTCAAACAATCCGGTTCCTTTTCGATGAGCCGCAAAGACTTAGACGCATCTCGCTACTTTTCGAGGAAAACAAACTAAAGCGCACCCAAGAATTCGTCTTGCGATGTTCTTCGGATGGCGGACGTTCGTTTCGAGACATCGTGCGCCAGCAATGGAATTTCAGCCCGCCCGAGACAAATAGCGAGAGCGAGGAATTTCAAGTTGATCTCTCGGATGTTGCCGTACTGGAGTTGATCATTGTGCCTGACATTTGTGGCGGAATGGCTCGCGCTTCGCTCAAGAGTTTACGCTTGTCTTGACTCAGCACAGGAGTTCTCAAGGAGGTCAGCGTGGAAGCCACCATCACTACCGACGACTTGAAATCGAAGCTAGACCACAAGCAAATCATGGTTGTCGAAACACTTGCCCCTGAACGCTACCGTGAAGCCCACATTCCCAGTGCGATAAATATTCCGCCAGAAAAGATCAAAGAACTCGCGCCCAAGTTGTTGCCTGTCAAGGATTGTCAAGGATGCTGAATTCGTCACCTACAGCTCCAACACGCCTTTGACCCGCCAGCGAATACTCCGCCCATGAATTGGCGGCCACGGGTTATACGAATGTAGCGCATTATCCAGCAGGAAAATAAGGATGGATGGAAGGACGGTTTCCTGTAGAGAAGGCTGCGCCGCGGGCGATCTGTCTGGCAGTCCGCAAAGGCAAACGCGGTCATTGTCTACATAACAAAACGTCCCGGGACTCGTTGAGTCACGGGACGCTCGTTGATCAGTCCTCCCCCGAAAACTGCTCAACATCAGACTACGACCCGATGTGCTCCGGGGCAATGGCCCCCATGGGCATTGTCTAGCACATGAGTAACACAAACTTAGGGTACGAAGGGTATCTTTCCGTGGTGAACATAACTATGTGACGCAGGCCCGGAACGACTCGCGCTTCGCTCAAAAGTTTGCGCGTGCCTTGACGCCTGCCAATTCGCTCTGCCATCTCACCGATTGTGCACCCGTTCTTCCTGCGACCTGCGAGTAGGCAAACGGACGGCGCTTCGGCGACTCTTTCATGCTCTAAATACGGACCGAGGAATTAAGCTGGATGGAATCCGTTATGGTCATGGGCTTTAGACGCAAGATCCGAGTGAAGTTTAGAAAAGTGTGCGGTTGATGTGAACCGAGGACTCTAAACCGGGGTCAAAACGTGTAGTGGCCTGTTTACGTCAGTATGGTGCAGGGTATACATTTTCATCCCATGTTTTGAAATTTGGATTTCTGCCGGAGGATGTCATGATTCGACGACGACAGCTTCTTTCAAAGCTCCCTCAACTGTTTGGCCTTAGTCTGCTCGGCTTGGGTTCAGTCGGTGCTCAAGTGACGGCAGCACGTAAGCCACTAAAGATCATGATGAAGAGTGCGTGGGGATCGGATGACCCCACTCGTGCGTCGTTCCCGTTCGCGCACGGGCTGGCATTGGCCGACGCGGGTCACGAGGTTCAGATTTTCCTTCTCGGTGAAGCAACGTACCTGATGCGGAAGGCCACAGCTTCAGTCATACTCCCGGTGGGTTGGCCGCCGCTTACCGAAATGTTGGACAAAGTCGTAGCCAAACACATTCCTGTCTTTGCTTGAGGTGCCTGTTCCCGGGCCCGTGGGGTCACGGAAACAGACTTGAAAGATTGGGGTGCAAAATTTGGCAATCCGGCGATTTTTGTATCGTTGGTCGAATGGGCGGACCGGATCATAGTGGAATAGTCGCAGCGGCACGGGAGGAGGGTACTTGGCCAAATATCTCTATTACAGTGCTCCGGGATAGACCGTGCAAGGACTTTGGTGGCATACCCTTCGCCGCCGGAGCGAAAGCGCCGACTCTCGTGGACACGCAGGCTCAAGCTAGGTCGGCGATGGCTTCCTTCACCGCGTGTGCTCCATCCCTATCCCGCTGATCGGTTCGCCGCCAGTCATCCGAGATAAGAGCCGGATGCGCTTCTAATGAGCGCCCGTCCGAGTCCGTGCGGGGGGCGATCAGCAGATGACCGTCCCTACCGGGAGCTCATCATGGGAGCGCGAGGAGATTTTACTTCCCAGCGGGAACCCCTCCCGCCGCAACGCTAATTCAGTGTCACTAGCTCGGATCCGATCTCGAATCAGTATCAACGGCGGTCACCATGAGAACCGCAACGTCGCATCGCTCGTGTCGTCAGCGTTCCTCTACTTGCGCCCGGATTTACTGGTCCTGGACACCTGACAGCGCAGGTCGTGTCGTCTGAAGATTTCCCCCTTAACGATCCGTTCATCGTGCTGAGGGACGCCCATCTCGACATTGGCGATCGCACGGTGGGCGGGCCGCACCCGCACGCGGGATTCGAAACGGTGACGCTCATTCTTGATGGCGCAATCTACGATCGCGATGAAGGCGGCGTGATCGAGGCCGACCAGGTGCAATGGCTGACGGCCGGACGAGGAATCATCCACGGAGAAAACGTGATGACAAAAGGAGAAGGTTCGCCTGCTCCAGTTATGGTTGACGCTCCCGAAGAACCAGCGATGGACCACTCCCGGCTTTCAGACGATCCAAGCGGATGCCGTACCCGTCCGCCGGGAGGCTGGTGTGGAGGTCAGGATATACAGCGGTGCTTCCGCGAGCCTCCGCTCGGCCACGCGGAATCAAGTCCCCGTCATCATGACCGAGATCACATTGGGCCCGCATACGTCTATAGATCAGGAGTTCCCGACGTTGTACAACGGCTTTGCATACCTTATTAATGGCTCGGTCCAGGTCGGTGGTGCGGTGCTGAACAGGGGGCAGGTCGGATGGCTCGATCGGCCCAAAGACGAGGGCACGAGCATTCTGCACGTCGTTAGCGCAGAAGATGACGCGCGCCTCGTGCCGTATGCGGGTCAACCTCAGGGAGACAGGGTCGTCTCCAACCGGCCGTTTGGCGATTCGAAGGAGGATATGGTTAGGCTTTACACCGAATACCGTGCCGGGGAATTCGTGCGGATGAGCGAACTCGGGAGAGAGTACGGCTGAACCCGTTTTTGTGAGCGGCAGATGAAAGCGAGTATTCACCCAACAATTGAGAGATTTTGAGAGATATTAATCCGCTTACCACCGAGTGACGAGCTACTCTTCTATTCGTCCTGCAAGGTAAGGGTTACGAACAATACGAGAGTCAGGAATTGCAGTCTTGAACTTTTACGGACTCATTACCGCATTATCGCCGCGAGTCTGGGGGCACTAGGCTGTTGGCATGATAGTAGACCACAAGCTGGCCACAGTGTTCGCCGCTGTGCTCGATGGCGAACGTCCAGATGTTGGAGTTGTGGGCCGGCCGTCGCCGAAAAAGTTCGTTGGATTGTCCAGCCCTGCGTCGCCCTGCCGTTGAATCACTTTCGCTCCGTCGGTGACGACCTCCTGCACGAACTTGACGACATCGGCCTTGGTCTTGAAAAGGGCACGCGAAGGATTATCGCCTTCGCCGAAGTCGGGTCCGAAATTTGATCCGAAAATCCTCCGTATCAGGACGAAATCCAGTGCGGCGGCGTGGAGAAGATTCAGAGCAAAGGTGCGCTCGTCCTTCTGCGCCTTAAAATCTTACTTGCCTTCGAGACAATCCTGCGCCATGGCGATGAGTTTGTTCCCGATGTCGTTCCACCAATCCAACATCTCATCCGCAGGAAATGTGCCCGACTGTATCCGCTTTCAGCCGCCAACGAGCCAGCGTGAGATCTGTTGCGAGGTCGTATTTCATCCGCTCGATAACACGCCTTAGGGCAACGGGTGGAAGCGCAGAAACGCGCGAGTAGCGGTCATGGTGATGAGCCTCTTCAGCCAACCGAACGTATCGCATGCCGATCGCAACCGCGGAATACGCGCTATCGCGCGGTACTCACCAGAACCCGACTCCTGTCTGCCGCGTGAAAAGTGCTGATTGATTGCTCCGGCAATTTCGACCGCACGAATCGACCTTAGTGAAAAACATCGTTCCGATTTGCCTTAAGCACAGTGCGTCTTGCGGCTGCCGGCCCGAGCGAATAGGGCAATCTCTGTCAACCATCTTAACCACGACCAATCCCGTATTGTTTGTACAAACCCTTACGTTTCTCTCACACATCCTGACGGCGTTGCTCAACCCGCTCAGCTAACGTCAAGGTCACAAGAGCGACCGCAAGAGTTGTTGCTTCATCCCGAAGTCGCTCTATCAATACAACCGAGGTGAATGATGAAGACGTACATCAACAGCATTGTCATATCGTGTTCGGTCTTGGCTGCATCCCTATCATCCGTTGCGGCCGCACAGGACTCTCAATCCTCACAAAATATGATCGCGGTCGAAGCCGGTAGCGATTTTCGGTGCCGGCTCGAAAAAGGCCTGCGCATCACGAAGCCCGGCGAGCCAATCACAGCAAAGCTGGTTGAGCCCGTTTACGTTGGGACGACCATCGCGATTCCAGAGGGTTCGACGATGAGAGGCCATGTCTCCTCAATTTCCAATGCGCCCAGACGTATAGGGCAGATTCTAAGCGGGGATTTAACGCGTCCGCGGATTGCGAATGTAACTTTCGACCAGGTCATTCTTCCCGACGGCAAAGCGGTGCAGATTCACACTGACGCGACCAGCGGAGCTAGCGACATCAAAACCGCAGTGTATATCCCCAAGTCGCAACGTCCCCGCGTCCGCCAAAAAATAACGGATGCTGCTAAGCCCTTGTCTGCACCTAACAAGCTGCATAGACTGCGCCAAGCTGCCATTACCAGTTTGCCTTATCACCCCTCATATCTCGATCAAGGAACGACCTTCGATGTAACCTTGCTCGACGCCATTCGAGCGCCACAGCCCTTTGAATCAGCGGACGCCCAGCACCCTCTCGGCGATAACTACCTCCACCTTCGTTTGTTGACGCCGTTAAAGTCCGACATGATTACGCGCGGGGCCGCGATCGAGGCAGCGGTCTCACGCCCGTACTACAACTCGGATCACGTCCTGCTGTACCCGGTTGGCACAAAAGTTGAAGGCACTGTGAAAAAAGCCATTGCCGCTGGCTGGATGAAGAAGAATGGCGGGCTTTTAATCTCCTTTAGTTCGGCGCAGACGCCGGACGGGACCACGCGCGGAATGTTTGCAACCGTCGCCGGAGTCGAGGCGACAGGCGACCAACGGCTTGCGGTCGGGCTCGAAGGCGGCGTGAAGGCGACAACATCGACTTTTTCTCGCTTGCGAGCGCCCGTAGCACTGATCAATCCATCAAGGGCGGTTGTTGATAACACCGTCGATAAAACTGCTTGGTCCCGTGCAGGAGAAGGACGTAATGGGTTCGGGTTGTTGGGCGCGGGTGCAGCGCAGGCATCAGCAGCTACGGCGATTGGCTTCGGTTACTTCGGTGGTGCCCTGAAGGTTTACCAGGCCTTTTTTGCCAAAGGTTCGAATGTAGATCTTGCAATTAATACGCCGGTACTTTTACGGATCGAGGACAAGCCACAGCTATCAGCCGGACCCGACCTTCAAGCGCAGTCACATTGACCAATCTCCGGACACTCTGATAATGCCGCGGCTCAGAGTGCCGGAGTAGCCAGAAAGCGTGTTGCCCCGGATTGAATTTATTCTGGTCGCAACCGAAAAGGAGCTTCAAGGGACACAGTCGGTCAAGGACCTACGGTCAACTGAATATGCCATTCGTAGTGATTTCTGGCGCATTTACGTCGAACAGATGGACAGTCTTTATCTGCTGTCTGGCGAGCGAGTTCCTGCAGATTGGCATTGGGAACGTCCTTACTGAGTTCGAACCCCAATGGGGGCCTTGGGCTAAGAAGCTACGCATCAATAACATCTTACCCGCTTGGTGGGCTCCAAAGCATTAAGAACGAAGGCCGCCGTAGGTTTATCATGCTTCGAGAGAGGCCCCGACGCTCTGGATGCTGCCGCCTAGCAGACCCGCGTTTGGGCTTGAGGGGGTTTTCACATGATGCAGGTTGCAAGACCCGAAGCAACGATGCGCAAGCATTCGCGTCTGCTAATCGTAGATGACGATCCGGATCTGTGTGACCTCGTACAACGTTATTTGGAAGCTGAGGGGTTCGTGATATCGGCCGTGCATACCGGTGCTGAAGGCCGACACGAAGGGACAAGCGGCAATTACGACTTGATCGTCCTGGATGTGATGTTGCCCGATGTGAAGGGTTTCGATGTTCTGCGAGAATTGCGCTCGCGTGTTCGTACACCGGTTCTGATGCTAACCGCCAAAGGCGACGAGTTTGACCGTGTACTGGGACTGCAAATGGGGGCGGACGACTATTTGGCAAAGCCGTTCAGCCCACGCGAACTGATTGCACGTATTGGGGCCATCCTCCGCAGATCGGGTTGGCAGTCCGAGCAAGTTATACCGCGGCCGCTCTCAATCAAGTCGGGCGATTTGGAACTGGATCTAGCCGCACACTCTGCATCCAAGGCGGGAAAATCTTTGCACTTGACTTCGGCAGAGTTCGATCTGCTGCATGCGTTCTTGGAATCACCTGGGCAGGTGCTCTCTCGGGAAGCTTTGGTGGAACGGGTACTAGGCCGGAAATTTTCACCTTTTGATCGAAGCCTCGATCTACACGTGAGCAACCTTCGTCAAAAATTGGGCCCGCAAGCGAACCGCACGGAAAGAATCCGCAGCGTACGCGGGGTTGGCTATTTGTATGCTTGGCCGCTGTGATGGAACGTATTACGTGCCGTTTAGGATTGGCGAATCAGTTCAGATGTAGCATGTCGGCAGCGTGATCTTAACTTCGAGGCCGATCGGTTTGGTGTTCGAGGCGATGATTGTGCCGCGGTGTTGACGAATCGCTTCGAGAGCAATGGCCAGTCCCAGGCCCGTGCCGTTCGCCCTTGCCATCTGATCGCCAGAATGTTCTGTTACGCGGAAAAATGGTTGGAAGATTTGCTGGAGTAAATCACCAGGGACGCCCGGGCCACAATCGCGGACTAGAAGTACGGCTTGCACTAACGGCTTCGTATTCTCGGTTTTCAAAATCACTTCCACTTCACTCCCTGGCCTGGTGAACTTAATGGCGTTACGAAGGATGTTCTCACAGGCGCTGCGCAATGCCTGCTGATCGGCATTCTCGATAACTATGCCTCCTTCGGCTTCCAGCCTCACAGACTTGCCAGAAGAATGTGCCTCGAAATCGCCGTCAGCCACCACTTCCTGAATCATTTGAGAAAAGTCAACGTTGTCCTTTTCCTCGGACGATACACCCGTTTCCAAACGCGAGAGCGTCAGAAGCTGTCCTATGAGCGTATCGATCCGTTCAACGTCGCGCTCCATCCGCTGTAATAATTCTTCGGACTCGGGCGACGACTGCTTTCGCAAAAGTGCCAAAGACATCAGCAATCGCGCGAGTGGGGACCTCAGTTCGTGCGAAACGGTGCTCAATAGATCCTTCTGCGAACGCACGAAGGCACTCATTCTTTCAACCATGACATCAAAATCTGCCGCCAAAGCCGCCAGTTCGTCGTGTCGCCTGGAGATCTCGACCGGCGCTCGAACGCTCAGATCGCCTGCCGCCACCTTTCTTGCAGCGGACTGAATCCCTTGAATGGGCGCAATGATGTGGTGGGTAAGCCAGAAACAAAAGACTGTCACCATCACCAATACCACGGCGAAAAACGGCAGCCCACCCCCGGCTGTGGTGTCCATGAATTTCCCAACTTGGAAGCGAGCACGGACGAGGAGAATGTAGGGACGCCCTGACGGTGAGGTGAATTTATAAGATGAGCTGTGCGCGCGAAGCCCGAAGCGGCTGAGAACGCGCCCGTCACTTCGGGTGGTGCGAACTATAGACAGACTGTCTGAAGGAATGGGTCGTGACAAAACATCCTTACCGTACCCATCGATCAAATAGAGCTCGACCCCGGATTTCCCGACCAACCCCTGGGCGAAGTGCCCGAATTCCTGTGGACCTCCCGATTCGTAGGCGTGTGCGGCCTCGTCCGCTACTCTGGGCGCGAACGATGCAACGATGTCGGTGGGTGGAATCACTCGAATGCCGACCATGCGGCTGGCCATAAAGATGGCGAACAGCGCCAGAACGGTCAACCAAAACCAGAGGAACACCTTGGCGAATAATCGTCCGATGGGCACTCTGGTCTTCGGACCACTTGAATGAGATTGAATCGTCACAGACTAAATACCCCCAGATCCTTTCTTTTAATAGGGTATACAGCAATGTGAAACGACTCACCAGCAAGAACACTTACTCCTTACAAATCCATACACCTGTCTGACACATTCTGTCAGAGCAGTATCTCGACGTGGAATAGTCTCAGATTGTGCAAGACTGCTCGTGAGCGGGAGTTGATCAGCGCGTGCGGCGACCACGAGGGATCCTGCACGGGATAATGAAGCACGCAAATGGCACACGAAAAATCGCAACAATTCGATTCATAGCGCCGGTCGGCAGTGTAGGCGGCGGCATCAGCGAACCTGCTTTGGCTGAGGCGTTGGTAGAGGCGCCCCACTTCATAGCCTGTGATGGGGGCACCACCGACGCTGGTCCCTTTTCTCTGGGAATGGGAATTCCCGCTTTCCCCCGGAGGCTGTGAAGCGAGACCTGTCGCTGATGCTGCGGGCTAATCGAAAGGCAAACATCCCGGTAATCGTTGGGTCTGCGGGCACGGCTGGCGCCGATGTTCACGTCGACCGCGTTCTAGAGATCGGGCGCGAGATCGTTGCCGAACACCACTTGACTTTGCGGGCAGCCGAAATCTACGCAAAGCAGGACAAGGCTTATCTCAGGAAGCTGCTGCATCAAAATCGAATCCTCCCCCTCGATCCCGCCCCGCCGATCAGCCACAACGTCTTCGACAGCAGCAGCAGCCGAATCGTGGGCATGATGGGCGTGGCGCCGCTTCAAGAAACCATATCGGAGGGGCTAATTTCGTTCTGGTGGGGCGATGCAGTGACTCGGCGCTGTTTGCCGCGATTCCGTTAATGCAGGGTTTTCCGCCGGGCTGGCGTGGCACGCCGGCAAAGTATCGGAGTGCGGAACGCTGGTCTGTGAGACGCTCGGCAAGAGCGTCATCTTCACCACCGTAAGCCGCGATGAAATCACCATTTGTCCGTATGGTGACGGCCTGCGTTGCACGCCGCAAAGCGTAGCTGCGCACAGCTTGTATGAGAACTCAGACCCGTATTTGCACTGTGAATGCGCGAGGACTTTCGATCTGACGAAGTCCACCCATGAAGCGATTGACGCCGTGACAGTCCAAATTAAATTAGAGGGAGTGAATTCAAACCAGAACCATACACAGTGAAGCTGGAAGGTGCAGCGCTGGCAGAACCTCAAAGCATCATTGTCGGCGGGATACGTGATCCTTACATCATCCATCATCCGACAGTTGGATAGCGGGCTGGCCGCGGTGCGCCGCTATATCGACGAAAGCGCATCTCACGTACTCGGCGACAAGGCAGATAGGAGCTCGTACCGCCTTGTCTTTCATACTTGCGGTATCAATGCTGTGAGGGGCTGTTTTGAGCCCGACCCGAAGCATCTCCCCCACGAAGTAGGTATTGTCCTTGAAGTCACAGCGCCGACGCAGGACTTGGCACACAAACTGGCACAGCTTAGCCGCCAGCCCCTGCTGCGCTGCCCAATCAAAGAATGGGCGGGATCGATTACGGCATTCGCGTGCCTTCATAATCCTGCGGTCATCGATCGCGGTCTGGTATATCGCTTCAACCTAAACCACGTCGCGGTTCCTTCGAGTCCTATGGAGATGTTTCGCACTCACTTATTGCTTTGTTGAGCTGTTGAGCTGCGTGGTTAGAGGAAAATCATGCTGCTAGCCGATATCGCAAAGCTGATTGGTAAACGATTCGACCCCGCACACGCGCAAGCAAGTCCCCGGCTTGGGGATGTCGAGATCTGGCGCTTCGTCTATGAAAGAAGTCCGTGGCGGCAGACCCATCCCCCACATGTTCATCTCGTGAATTTCCAGATACTCGGACCGCAACGGTCAGGCGCTTCACGAGCACGAGCGCGGCTGGAAAGACACTTTGCGGCTCGACTCAGGCGACGACGTCAGCGTCATTATGCGATTCGGCAGCTATAAAGGCCGCTACTTGATGCACTGCCACAACCTGGAACACGAAGACTCCGGCAGGATGATGCGCTTCGATGTCGTTTAAGGTTGTACATCGCTCTCGGCGAAGCTACAAATTCCGACATTTCGCTGAGTATTCCTGACTGCATCCTCGATGCACATCCGTAACAATTAGAAACATGGACACCATTAAGCGCGGCATCTGTTTGTACTTCAATTCAATTGTGTGGAACGAATGGTTCTTGGCAATTCGAACCGCGATCTTCTTTAAATAAAAGGCTGCGGGGCCCGTAAATTGTCTGACGATTCGCGGAATCGCCCAGAATCGCCCGCATCAGGACGAGACGGGTCCTCGCACGAATAGGAGTCTTTCATCGATGAGTATATGGCAAAATTTACGGCCCGGTTGCAGATTCGTTGCGTTGGTCCTGTTCTGGGTCCCGTCGGCATTTCCTCCACTCCTGGCCCAAAGTCCGAAGGAGTTAATGACAGATGCATGTCAAAACGAGCTTCAACAGCGTAAGCAGAATGCATTATGGGTGAGTCAGGTGCAACGTCTTAGTGCCGAACACGTTTACCGCGAACAAGAAATCGATACAGTGGAGGGTACAATCCGTCGCCTGCTCTCGATAGATGGCCATCCACCGTCCCCTTCGGAACAGAAGCGGGACGATGACCGACTCCGTCAGTTGCAGAATCCAAAGACACGACTGACTTTGAAGAAGAATCAAGAGGCGTCGGAACAGAAAGTCGACGATCTTCTTCGCGTAATCCCCGATATGTTTATTTACGAGGATCAGGGCAAGCACGGGAGCTTGGAGCTGCTCGCGTTTGTTCCTAACCCAGCATACAAACCCATGAGTTACGAAGAGGTGGCGCTGCACGCGATGAAGGGCGCAGTTCTAATCGATCTTCACGAGAAAAAGCTTGCTCAATTCTCAGGGACGTTAATGCAGCAGGTAGAGTTTGCTCATGGGCTACTTGGCCACCTTAACAAGGGAGGCATGATCGAAGTAAAGCGAGTCCGACTCTCTTCCGGGCAATGGGGAACAAGCTTATTTAGGACTGACCTCGATGGCCGTTTTGCTATTTTCGAGAACATCAGTAAGCACATCGCCGAGACTCGTAGCGATTTCGAACCGGTACTACCCGACACCAACATCCAGCGCGCTCTGGAGCAGTTTGAGGCTAAGTCCGCAATTTCTTCTCAGCCTACAAAGGGAGATAGCGAGCGACTCCATGAATCCAAAAACGCATTCTGAGATTTTCGCTGAAGCTATCAACGCTCATTCGAGGCGAAATTGGTTTGTTATGAAAAATATGGGTAAGATGTCTCTCACTATTATTTTCACTTTCCTCGTTCTTGCCGGAGCAATCCTGGGTTACCTGATCTATCCGGGCAGACCCAGCGAATCGCAGGTAATGACATTCGAAGGTTTCATCGAGCTTCCGTCAAGCGGTCGTCTCACAATACTCGATTACCTGACGCTAAACGATCAGGTTCTTTTTGTAACGAGTGAGTCGTCGGGTGCCCTGTTCAAAATCGCTCTCAGCTCGAGTGACCTGAGAGCTAGTACTGTATCGGGAATGCCAGGAGCCGGCGCAGCGCACGGCGTCGCTCTAGTGCCCGACATGAGTGTCGCTTTCGTCACACGGAGCGAAGCGAACACGGTCGATGTTTTCGATCCCCCGTCTCTTCGTCGGCCTGCGGGTATCCCAGTTGCCGATGATGCAGATGCTATCCTGTACATTCCGTCAACCAATCTCATTTATGTAGCCCATGGGGACGCGCACATGGCGACGCTAATCAATCCCGAGCAGCGCGCGACGGTCGGGACCATACAGCTCCCGGAAAAACCAGAGTTTCCGAGCCTGGATTCTCGGACCGGATTGCTCTTCCAGAATCTAGAAGATACCAATGAGGTAGCTGCAATCGATGTTGGCAAGCGGTCGGTAGTGGCTCGATGGCCTCTCGCTCCGTGCAAAGGGCCCTCGGGCATGGCGATTGATCCCGAACAGAACCGGCTTTTTGCGGTGTGTAGCGTAAATGCCAAATTAGTGGTTTTCGACTTGGAGAAGCATCAAGTTATTGCATCGCTACGTATCGGTGGTGGGCCTGACTCGGTCGCATTCGAACCGGGTGTTCATCGAATTTACGCAGCCGGAAAAACCGGAGAAATGACCGTGATCCAGCAATCGGGTCCTGACGATTATCGAGTATTGGATCGGATACGCACTCACTACGGCGCTCATACCTTGACAGTCGACCCCGAGTCACACAGGGTTTTCCTGGCGTACGCAAGCCCTTCTTGCACATCCCTGAATTGCTGTGTTCTCCCCAACGCGCTGAAGATCAACTTCGGCCCGATGCTCTCGCCACGATGAAGAGTTCCTAAAGATTCGACCCAGTGGCATACGCTCAGACACGCTTCCGGCCTTCTCTGTACGGTTTCCTAATTGCGTGAGGATACGAAAGAAGAAAGAAGACACTCTATGAAAGCAGAGTCCCAAAAAAGAACAGCAGGATGAGATGAACATATCTTCAAATCCGCTCGCCTCGGTCAGAGAAGAAACGATAGAAGATCAGGCGATGTTCAATGCGCATTTTCTGCGCTGTCGCAAGTTGCTGGTTTTCATCGCCTCTTGTGTCCTTGGTGGGAGCGAGGGCACAGACGAAGCGCTACAAAACTGCTGGTTCACGGCTTCCCGCAATCCACCACGGTTTGAACACGAAGGAGCTTTTCGCAGTTGGCTAGTTAGAGTTCTTATCGACGAAGCCTTGGCTATCCTCCGGGAGGCCCAAGAGACGGAAACAGACAGGCCCCGTCGAACGGATTTCTAAGAGTATTTTCTCGAGAGAGACTGCCCCGAAGGGCGACTGTTGCCCCGAAAAGGCCGGTGGACAATGTGACGAAAGCGTGTGAGTCCTGCATTCGGACTCCAGAGTGAGTCGCGTGCCGCATCTCACAACGCGTACCAGAGCAAGAGGTCTAGAAACCTCGGGCGAAGCCTCCTGGGTGTTGGGCAGTGCAAGACCGAGAACTGATTTCCACTATGGCCAGGCGGTGAGGCGGTGGAACACCGGAACACCGTACCTTAAAGAAGACCGTCGACATGAGGACTAAACCGACATATCGAACCTCTGAGGCCCTCACCGGCCCAACCTTGTGCAGATCGAGTTTGCCAGCTCGGTTGCTGCACCGGGAAATCGCGATCGACCATTCTCAGGATCTTCCAGGTCACCTTCGACTTGGCCCCAGTGACGCGAGTCGCGGGCGATGGCAGAAGGATGGATATTATGAGCGCTGCGAGCGATACGGGCATGGACGACCAACTTCAAGGGATTGTCGACGCGATTCCCGAATTGGCGTGGTCCGCTGGTCCAGACGGCGCGGCTGACTTCTTCAACCAGCGCCGGCTGCCGTCGTTAAGGCACTCGTAGCACTGGAATACGGTGGGCGGTTGCAGAGCAAAACGGCGGGCGCATAACCAGAAGATGGAACTTACAAACTTACAAAGCGCCTCGACACGTGGGTCTCTATCACGTCATTGCGACTTACGAGGAGGGCCCCCGCGCAAAAGCCGTCGCCAAAGTAACAAATCCTAAAATAGCGTCGATGGTGCTTTGGTTTAGGAGAGCGTCACCAAAACAATAGGTTTGGAGGAGAAGAGGTTTGAGACGTGCTCCGAGGCGCTGTGCCGGTTGATGGCAGCGGCAGCCTGCGTCCGAAGGTTGCCATTGAGAATGGCGAAGTCCAGCGTGTTGACGCTGTACGGGCAGTGTACGCAGTTGAAACGCGTGCCGCCTCCTACGACTTGCTTGGTGTTGAAGTGTCTCATGTACCGATGATAGGCGCTTTGGAGAGGGGCGCAGAGCACAAAGGTAACTCTAGAAATTGCTTTCGGCCGCTGTGCTCGCCATCCGAAAATCAACTCAGGATTACCGTGGCGGATTGTATCGAACTGTGACGGATTCAATGCTTGGTAGGGCTTCGAACGGTAAGCTGCTGCTGTCCGTGATGGTCTCCGTACCGTTTGCCGTGGAGGTTCGCAAGATGATGCCTTCCACTTCCCAACCGCAGTGTTGGATTTGTGGCGAGGCCCCGCCAACAGATTGCAAGATTGATGAAGAGGGACACGCCGTGCACGACGAGTGCTACGCCCGTCAAACTGGCGCCTGAAAAGGGTAGCCAGTCGCCCGAATCCTAGACACTTCCCAATGCCCATCGCCATCCGATGCCCGTACTGCATTGAAGGATTGAAGGCACCACCTTCGAGGCCATGATGGAAAGACGCGGTGGATCGTTTCTGTGCTCCCGTTGTAGCCACATCACGGCGCCAGATGGCTCTAACATCCCGTGGTGCAAGGATCTTAATTCCGGAAGCGCGGGCGCCGCCGCTTGATCGAGTGGTTTGCGTCAAAAGACATCGAGAAGATCGAAGATGCGGAGTTCTGCGCGGTTCGGCCCATTAAAGCATTGCAGCCACAAGAAGAGCCGCAAGAAGAGCCGCAAGAAGAGCCGCAAGAAGAGCCGCAAGAAGAGCCGCAAGAAGAGCCGCAAGAGCAGTTCTCCTTGCTGGTTCTTCGGTTCTTCCACTCCCGCGGCTTGCCCGAACCCAGCAGCACCCGTAGATCAGACTCAGGTTGAACGCTCCCACATGGATCAGTTGTCGCTTCAGAATATTCTCATGCCCTCGGAGATGCGTGCGCCTCATTCCACCCGTCTCGTAACAGTGGGCGAAGCTCCGTTTTACCGACTCTCCCCGTCGCCGCAGCAAACTCTTGCCATACATCGTTCCATCGTTCTCCTTCTGCCGTACGCATTCTTGGGTGGAATAGGGGTATCGTGCCAAGGCTTTCAGCAGGCCCTTAGGTTGCGTGTAATGCTTCCCTTTTATGCGAGCAATTCACGCCCTATGACCAATTCACCCGTAATTTCACGACCCGGACCCGGGGGCGATTCCTCCTTCCGGTGCGCGAGGTTCTGTGGCTGATTGGTGCGAACGATTTCCTGCAACTTTCAGATTCTCAGATTGCCGTGAGCGCTCAATAAAACGCCTGCCGGACGTACAGGCCGGCAGGCAGGACCTATCGAGCATCACAGCGCTTTTGATTCATTTCTGCATGTTGTCTTTTCCCATGGTGTCCTTCGCCATCTTGAGCGACTGAACATGAACCTCGTTCTTGTCCGCGTCAACGTTCGCTTTTATGGTGACGTGATGCCCTTCGTGTCCTTTTACCGCGTCCGCGTTATTGATCGTCCAACTCTTGCCGTCTTTGTCGCTGACGAATGTCTTACCGTCATCGCTGATTTTTCCTGTAACGCTAACCGATTTCATTGCGGCGTCACTCTTGCCGCTGTCGGGTTGTGTGCCGTACTGCGCCATGGCAACAGAGGGCAGGAGTAGGGTCAGTGCGAGTGAAAACGTCATTAGATTTTTCATGGTGCTCTCCTTTTAAAACGAGTTCAGTCTTGGCTCACTGAATTCGTTGGGTGTCCGCTTAAGACGAATGAGTGGCGTTTTCTTCTTGGAGTCTGCCCCCTCCGTGGATGATTCGTCAAGTCTTGTGGGACTGCTCGGGATAGATTGCCAGCCATCTTGGACAATAAAATCTTGCAGACGCACGACTAACAGGGAGTCGCGCTGATCGTCGAGATACGCTACGAGTGTCAGAACGAGCGGTCGCTGTGGACACGCGCATAGGATCCGTTTCCGGAAAGTAGAACTCCTTTTGCTGCAACCTGTTGCGTGAAATGCTAATCCCGAGCTGACGGGATTGCTTCGTCGGCTCCAGCCTTTCCCCCAATCCTTCCACAGCCTGCGACGGCCCCAGAGAACGTTCTCGGGGAGGCAGCGGCGATCTTTCCAAACAAGTGCAAACAGCTGCATCAAACCGAGCCGCTGATCACAATCTTCCTGAATAGCGCGGGCTAGCGACGATATACGCCGCATAAGAGATAATGCTGGACACATGTTCAGAACAAGGTTCAAGCAACAAATCGTCGCTGAATTTCTGCCTCCTTCACGACACCGCAACGCCCAGAAGGTGATCATCTTGTGCGATGGACTGCCCTCGATTCCTCGCAAGCAGCCGTTGATGGAATTTCTGGCGGGAAAAGGCTTCTGGGTCATCTATCCCCGATATCGCGGGGCATGGGAGAGCGATGGCCAATTTCTAGAAAAGTCCCCGCATGAAGATATCCTTGATATTCTCGACGAGTTGCCCAAGGGAATTGAAGAGCTTGCTTTCGGGCGGCGTTTCCCGCTATCGCCGGATCAAATCTTCGTAATCGGCGGCAGTTTTGGCGGCGCTGCCGCGCTCCTGGCATCGCTTGATTCACGGGTGAACAAGGTGATCGCAAACTGTCCTGTCGTGGACTGGTCGATTCTGGATCGTTCCGAAAGGCTTGAGACTTGCAAAGAGAATTATGCCGATTATATCCGCGACGGGTTCGGGAACGCGTATCGTCTTTCGGACTCGAACTGGGAGAAGCTGCGGAGCGGCAAGTTCTACAATCCTTGGCACCATCGTAAGCAATTCAGCGCGACCAAAATCATGATCTTCCACGCCAAAGACGATCCCCATGTGCCCTATAAGGGCAGCCAGCAATTTGCCGAGCAAACAGGAGCTATTCTTAAGTTCCTGAAGCGGGGGGGCCACGTTAGGACGGAATACATCGTTGAGCGGTACTGGGCGGAGATCAAGAAATTCTTCGATTCCGCGCCTCGCTAGCTATAGCTAACTGGGACCACCGGAGGCAGCGGAGTGTTCATCGGCGCGAGGATGGCATGCGCTGAGTGATACGTCCCGAACGGAATCTAGTGAAGTGCCTTGGATTTATGGCTCACCGATCGCAGTTTAGTTTCGGGTCACTGCACTTTTGCTGGAACCCAGATGGGTGGTTTGTTCCTCGTCGGCAAAAAGTGAGTGCGCTCGCTCTCATTTTCTAAAAACACGTGCAGGCGCGTGGTTTCGCGCAACTTAAACTTATGGGGAATTCCCGGTCGGCAAGGACAAAGCAACCGTTGCCATTCAGGCGCGCCCGCAACATCCTCGATGTAGGCTCCGTTGCTATAGGTCAGCGCAAAATCTTTAACGAGGTACTGCATGTGGCAGTGTGGACATTCGATATATAAGCGCGTTTTCGGCATATCAGAGTCTCACCCGATGCCTCTATTAAACACGCGCTAACCGTCTATTGGTATGGCTCCGAAGATTGGTTATTGAAGTAACCATTCGTGTCAGCTTGCTTCGGATCGACAGAAGTGCTTTCCCACCAGACGGGGCTGAATCTCTGGCTGGTATCATCGGTCATAGATCTCTGCCCTGCCAGGCTTCGGTGGCCGGGCAATGAGAACTTCGGGGCACACAGAATGTCGGAGAATCTTGAGCGTGCAGTAGTTTGGCGGAGCCACCTGTTCGACGGCACGGAGCATTGTGGCCTCTGGCGCACCGCCCAAGGCTGGGAACTCAGAGGAGCGGTGGTCGGAGTCCAGAAAGATCAGCCGATGCTGGCATATTACGAAGTCTACTGCGACAGCGACTGGCTCACGCGACGGGTGCAGATTTATGGCACGATCGGAAAGGAGGCGAAGATACTCGCTCTCACCGTTGAGGATCGTGGCGTGTGGCGCTGCTCGGGTCAGGATTTGAGCGATTTAAACGGGTGTGACGATGTTGACCTGGCGGTGACTCCGGCCACCAACACTCTACCGATCAAGCGTCTTAACCTTCAGATCGGACAAAGCGCGGCAGTTGTCGCCGCTTGGATCAGATTCCCGGAGCTTATCGTTCAACCACTTTCCCAGCGCTATACACGAATTGACGGCAATACTTATCGTTATGAAAGCGACACCGGCTTCTCGGCTGAAATCGGCGTCGATGATCTTGGATTGGTGACCACCTACTCCGGAGGCTGGGAACGCATCGCCGCGCTGTAAACTCTTGTGATTCTTGGACACGGCTGAGTGGCGAGAACTTACCGGGCATCGCGCACGCAGCGGAATCCCCCGTACCCGAGCGATCCATACTCGGCGACATCAGCAACAGCTTTCCGTGTTCGCTCAGCCGATAAGCTTGGGGAAGTACCAGATGGAACCCTGCGGCTGGTAGTAGCTGCTGCCGCGCCGAATAGCGGCGCGAGTATGCTGATCGGCGAATTCTTCCGTCCATTGCCGGACGTTTCCGACCATGTCCATGACGCCCAACAGACTGACTCCCTTGGCATGTGCGTTTACCGGATCTGGACCTCGCATATTCCGTGACTTGTCGGGCACCGGAACCGCATCGGGATCCCACTCGCTGCCCCAGGGGTAAGGCCGACCGTCCGCGCCCGGGGCTGCATATTGCCACTCCCACTCATGCGGCTGACGCTTCCCCGCCCAACTCGCACAAGACCGCGCATCTTCGAGGGAAACCCACGTCACCGGCCTGTTTTCCCACCCCGCCGGAAAGGCTCCCGTCCCGAAGAAAGTTCAGATTGTCTTTCGGATGGTAGTGCGCGGCGTCCATGAATCTCTTGAACTCGACATTCGTGATTGGGTACTTGTCGATATCGAAGGAATGGATGTGCAGGGAATGCGAGTGAAACCGCCTGGAAGAATCCTTCCACCTAAATACTGCACATCCACGCCCAGGTCGTTCGAGCCTTCGATTTTCAATTCCAGCCACCTCAAAGTCGAAATCTGCTGGCGGAATCTTCACCATGTCGTCGGGCGCACTGGTTGCGGGCTCGGTCGGCTTGATCGGAACGATTTGCACCGGCAGGATCTTCGATTCATGCGAGAAGCTCGCCAACGGAGTGCTGGTGAGCGGTTTCATTCTCGCCAACACAGCCTTGAGTTGAACACTTAGTTCCCCGTTGGTTGCGAGGACGGCTCCGTACCCTTTGGCTTCGATCGGGAAACGGATCAACCAGTGCCCCGCATCCCGTACATCCGGCTTGAGCTCTTCGCCGTGGTAAAAATCGAAATAGCGCACTCCCTGGGTTGCAGGAACTTTCATCTGATCGCCATTGATCGCCATCCACGTCATATTCGTTCCGGTTCACGACCTTAAACAACGTTTGTTCTCCGTGCTGCCAACGGCTGGCATAGACGCCGTAGCGCAGTGTCGGCACCATTGGCTGCCAACCCCCGCTTACGAAAAAAGGGGGCGAACGCGGGTTTGATGGTGGCGCCCCTGCGAGTGGCCTCGGCATCGCGCGGCGTAATTCCGTTCCAGATACCCAATTGCTCCGGCTGTCGTGTCCCCTGATCCCACATCATCATCGGGAACAGCACACACACAGCACGGCGATGGAAGTCCGCAATCATCTGTCTCACGCCCGCAACGCCGCCCGGCATGCTGCGAATCAGGTCATGCTGATTCCGGTTGTCGATCCCATATTGGGATGGGTCGCCAGATCAGCACCGAGTCGATTCCCCCGTACCGCCTCTCGAGATCGTCCACGTACCGGTCCACGGTGTAGTTCCCCGCCACCGGATCGTAGAAGTAGCGATCCTGAACCTTCAACTGAGGCGGAATGAAACTGGATTGCGCCCACTGGAGCTCCGGAAGGTCGTAGCGGGAACCCTGTGCGGACCATTCTACAAATTCCGACGCAGTCCGCAACGTAAACACTGCGGTGCCTCAGAACTCAGATTTCAGCGGAAGAATAGGGCAACCCGAACATGAAGATCCAGCCTGTCGGTCGAACCGGCTAGGCCGGCCGGTTCATCGGCGAATCAAAAACTCTGGCTTAGGAGGCCTTTTTGACGAGATTCAGACGCGAGCGGTGTTCTTCTTTCATCTGTTCTACGGACAGAACTCGTCGGCCAAGGTCAGCCAGCTTGGCGAGTTCGCTCTGGATCGCTTGCAGACGTTCATGTCTTTGACCGTGGGCAACTTGAGCGGCGGTTTCGTTTCGCCGTTGACTGCGATACTCCCTATTCAACTCTTGAAGGTCAGCGATCTCGGCGCGGAGACGCGCAATCTTTTCCCGAAGGACTGCTAGATGATCCATGCAACTAGAATAACTCAATTAGAGCGATTTGAGCGTCGATGGACCAACCGTGTTTGCATTTGAAATGCTGATGATGTCATAAAGGGCTCCTGCCAGCTGCTTGCACGTTTGCCCGACCGAGGGGACCCGACACTGCGGCAGAATCCTGTAGGTCCTTGCGATTCAGCCACTTAGTCGCCTACCACGTTCGTGCCACATATAGCACGAGTGAGCTATTTACGGGGTTTGACCTCAGCGTTAGAGTGTTCTTGAGCAGCACTTGGGGGAGGGCTGATCAACAGACGTCCCGTGACTCAAATCGAGTCTGGGGCGTTTTGTTTTGTGCCCAAAATTCCCCCTTTCTTCGAATTCGCACCAACCGTCCCTCTCGAGTTTCCAGTCGTTTCTAGCCATCTCCGGCTCGGTCCGCGTGACCCACCCATCTTTCGAATGGTGATAGATTTATTTGTCTGCGCCATCATCGCCGTGACCCCTGGAATTGAGGAGCAGTCTCATGTCCATAGAATTTGCACGCCGCGAATTTCTCGCTGGAATGGTTGCCGTTACGGCCGCAAAAGCTGCGTCCCGATTTCTGCCGCCTTCCGATTCGAGCTCGCCCTTTCGCGTTTCTGTCATCAGCGATGAAATTTCGCAGGACTTTGGCCACGCCTGTGAAGTGGCGTCGCGCGAATTCGGCATGCACTGGGTCGAATTGCGCGGCATGTGGAAGAAGAACATCGTCAATCTCGACGAGAAAGAAGTCGCGGAGGCGCGCGGCATTCTCGAAAAGTACCAACTGAAGGTCACCGACATTGCCAGCCCGCTTTTTAAGGTCGACTGGCCCGGCGCTCCAAAATCCAAGTTCAGCGAGGCCAAGAATTTCGGTGCGGACTTCAATTGGCAGGAGCAGGACGAGGTTCTGGAGCACGCCATCGATATGGCGAAATCGTTTCAGACTGATCGCGTGCGCTGCTTCGACTTCTGGCGACTGGAGGATCAAGCTCCGTATCGCGCTGCCATCAACGACAAGCTGCGCCAGGCCGCCGGTAAAGCGGAAAAGAAGGGAATCATCCTGGTGCTCGAAAATGAGTCCGCCTGCAACACGGCAACCGGGGCCGAAGCGGCCAAGGTTCTGAGTGCAGTGCAGTCTCCCTCGCTCATGCTGAACTGGGACCCCGGCAACGCCGCCGCCAGTGGCGAGACCCCGTACCCCGACGGTTACAATCTTCTGCCCAAGGACCGCCTAGGTCACTGCCACTGCAAAGATGCGGTTAAACAGGGAAACAAATACGACTGGGCGCCCATGGGAGGCGGAATCATCGATTGGGTGGGCCAGTTCAAGGCGCTCCAGCGCGACGGTTACCGCTATGCCGTCAGCCTTGAGACTCACTGGAACGGTGGCGGCCCGCCTGAAGAATGTTCCCGCAAGAGTTGGGCAGGAATGAAGAAACTCTTAAAGCAAGCAGGCGCCGTGTAACTGGCGTCGTGGCTCGCATGGATCGCGTACCTGATTGTGCAGGAGGAGACATGACCGACCCCACCAGGCTCGAGCCGAGCCGGCGCACTTTTCTGAAGCAGGCCGCGATGGGAACAGCCGCTGTTTTGGCATATCCTACCGCTCGCGTTTTGGGCGCCAACGACCGCGTCCGCGTCGGCATGATCGGGGTCGGCGATCGCGGCAATGATCTGATGGGACAAATCCGCTCGGTTCACGGTGTTGAGGTGGTCGCGATGGCAGACGTTTACAGCCGACGCCGCGATCAGGCGACAAATAAAGTGCCCGGCATCCAGACCTTCGACGATCATCGCCGCCTGCTCGAAAGGAAGGATATCGACGCCGTCATCCTCGCCAGTCCGCTGCACGTTCACGCGCGGCATTTTCTCGACACGCTGGCCGCCGGCAAGGATCTTTATGCCGAGAAGACGATGACCTGGTCGATTCCTGAAGCCGACAAGTGCCTGGCCGCAACGAAAGAATCCGACCGCGTGGTCCAGATCGGACTGCAATATCAGAGTTCCGCCGCCCTGACCGACGCCCGGCAATGGATCAACGAGGGATGGGTGGGGAAGGTAACCCAGGTCGAATGTTGGATGAGCCGCAACACTCCTCACGGCAAAGGCCAATGGGTGCGTCCGGTTCCATCGGACTGCACCGCGCGGAACGTTAACTGGGCCGCGTTTCTCAATGGCCGCCCGGAGCGTTCTTTCGATCCCTTCCGTTTCATCAACTGGCGCTTGTTCTGGGAGTTCTCCGGCGGCAATTGCGCGGAAAACATGGTGCACCAGATTGCATGGGTCATGGGCGCGCTCGACCTCCCTCTGCCATCGTCGGCTTACATGTCGGGCGGCGTGTTTTCGGAAAAGGACGGCAGGGAGGTTCCCGACACCATCGCCGTGACTCTGGATTTTCCAAAGGACATCGTTGTGACCTGGCAGTCCACGTTCAGCAACAGGCACTACGAACTTGGGGACCGCATTCTAGGGAGCGACGGAACCCTCGAACATCACTTCGACGCGCCACTGCAGTATTGGCCCGAGAAGACGAACCGTCCGGGTGGCACGTCCACTCACGGCAGCGGCCATGAACAGGACCACATGGGGAACTGGATCGACTGTGTTCGCAGCCGCGCCACGCCCAACGCTCCACCCGACATCGGATACCGTTCGGCCATCGCAGTGCACATGGCTAACCTTTCATACAAGAACAAGAAGCGAATCACGCTCGAAGAAGCCAAGGCGATTACGCCGGAATTTTGATCGCGATTAGGCAGTAGCGTCGGCGTCCCGCCCGCGCGGGCAAGGGTCAGCTATAGCGACAGACGGCAAGAAGCCCGCTCTACGATAGGTATCCATGATTGGCGCGGTCGATATCGGGGGAACCAAGATCGCAGTCGGCATGGTCGACGACGGCGGCAAAGTCGTTTCCCGCATGGAAGCCCCCACCGACCCCGATCGTTACACCGACAGCATTGAACTCATCGCTGGCCTGTTGCGTGAAACCGCGAGCCATGCCCGAGCGCAACTCACCGGCATCGGCATCGGATCCACCGGTCCGGTCGATCCCGTGCGCGGCGAGTTTGGCGATGTCGACTTCCTCCCCGGCTGGCGCGGGAAAAGTCCGGTCCAAGATCTGGCGGAAATTTTCAAGGTCCGGGTTGCGCTCGAAAACGATGGTGACGCTGCCGCGCTCGCCGAAGCTGGTTGGGGCGCTGGCCGGGATCGCACCCGCCTGATCTACGTGACCGTGGGTACGGGAATCGGAGGGGGAATCGTCCTCGATGGCGAACTCTATCGTGGCGTGGACGGTGCTCATCCCGAAGTTGGGCATCACGTTGTCGATCCTGCCGGTCCTGCTTGCTCGTGCGGTTTCCACGGCTGCTGGGAATCGCTTGCCGCCGGTCCGGCCATGGTGGCGTGGCTCGAGAGCCATGCACCTGCCAGCTATCCGCATCGTGAGGGCATCACCGCCAGGAAAATTTGCGAGCTTGCGCAAGCCGGAGATCAAGTCGCGCTCCAAGCCGTCGAGCATGAGGCCTACTATTTAGGCTTGGGAATCGCCAATCTGATCAATCTTTTTACGCCCGACGCTATTGTGCTGAGTGGCAGCGTCATGAAGAGCGCGACGCTCTTTCTCGATCGCATTCGGGAAGTGATTCGCCGCGGATGTCGTTTCGTTCCGGCGGAGAAAACAGAACTGACGCTTGCTTCTCTGGGAGACGACACCAATCTGATTGGCGCTGCAAGGGTGTGGCACTATCGCTTCGGCAAGACGCCCAAGGCGTTTTAACCGCGGCGCTGATGCGAAGCGGCGGCGGCCCCAGGCATGGCTTGGGGTGCCGAGCGTGCGTAGCGGAACTGACATCTGGCTTGGAGAAGCGAGCCGCAGTGGAATAGCGAGGAGGGAAAGAGTGCTAAGACTAGTTCGGGTGTGGGGCGTAATCACAATCGCGTTTTCGCTCAGCTCCGTGGCGGTGGCGCAGCAGGGAAGGGTTACGGCGCGGGAGTTGGTGGAAGAGATAAAAAAGCAAGTTGGTGTGGAGTGGAAGAAGGACACCGTCGACACCTTCAAAGCGGGGAATCCGGACACAGTCGTTACCGGAGTTGCTGTAACCATGATGGCAACCATGAACGTCCTCGAACGCGCATCTGCGAAGGGATTGAATTTTGTCATCACCCACGAGCCCACGTTCTATGCGCATCTCGATACCCCGGAAGGAATACCCGAAAGCGATCCCGTGTGGGCGGAAAAGCGGGCCTTTATTGAGAAACATGGCCTCGTGGTCTGGCGTTTCCACGATCACTGGCATATGCGCAAGCCGGACGGAATCGAGGCAGGCGTCGTGCGCGTCCTCGGATGGGAGAAATTCCAGCGCCCAGACAATCAATACCTCTTCGTAATGCCGGAAATAACATTAAAAGAATTGGCTGAACAAGTATCCAGAAAGCTCGACTCCTCCGTGGTCCGGGTGGTCGGCGAGCCGGGGATGAAAATCACCAAGTTGGGGTTGAGCCCGGGCGCCGCCGGCTCTCAACGGGAGATCCATGCGCTCGAGCAGGATGACGTACAGGTGCTTCTGGTAGGCGAGACGCGCGAATGGGAGACCGTTGAATACGCCGCCGACGCGGTAAGCGAAGGGCGAAACAAAGCACTCATCGTGCTTGGGCATGTTCCCAGCGAACAGCCCGGTATGGAGGAATGCGCCCGCTGGTTAAAGGGATTCGTGAAAAATCTGCCGGTTGAGTTCGTGCCCGCGAAGCAGCCCTTTTGGGTCGTGCACGATCGATAGCAAGAGTTAGGAAAGCCGGTATGTCGTGGTCTGATTTCACGCCATCAGGTGGCTTCTCCACGAGGAGGAAAAGATGAAAGAACTGAGTGAAAAGCTGTTATCCGTGATTGACACTGCAGAGCCCAAGCTTCGCTCCATCAGCGCCTCAGACAGCGCCAAGCCGATACTCCCCGGCGGCTGGTCGCGCAAACAAGTGCTCGGCCATCTGATCGATTCGGCATCGAACAACCACCAGCGATTCGTTCGAGCCTCTCTTCAGCCTTCCCTGGATTTTCCCGCCTATGACCAGGAGAGAAACGTAGGTCTGCAAGCGCCGCAAGAAGCGGATTGGCCTCTGCTGGTGTCACTGTGGGCCGCCTACAATCGCTATCTCGCTCACATCATTGCGCGGCTGCCTGCTAACAAGCTGGACACCGTTTGCCACATCGGCTCCAACCCGCCGGTTACTCTCGCTTTCGTGGCGAGCGACTATCTGACGCATATGATTCATCATCTCAGTCAAATCGCTGCAGCAGATGGGAATCTCTGATGAAACCTTCGCCGCGGTCCGCGCTGATTTTCTGCGCGGGCTTTGCGGCAGTTCCGAGCGCACTTTGCGGTTCCAGCTTTTGACTAACCGGGCACGATCGCGACTTAATCAGAACTTTTCCTAGGGGTTTTGACCATAGCAGCGTCTTTCAGTTCCTTCTCCGATCTGTTACTGTTTTCAGTCCGCTTCTAGTTGGTTGCTGTGACGTATGTCACAGACCTCGCAAGCCACCCAGTGCAAGGGCTGCCGCTCACTGCCGGGCACTCCCGGAAACGCCGAGACGGCAGTGCTGCCGGATCGGCACGGAAAGGATGATAGCCGCGTGATTGTTGGAGTTCCGAAAGAAACCTACCCCGGGGAGCGCAGGGTTGCGCTCGTTCCCGCTGTTGTTCCCAACTTGGTCAAGGCCGGACTCGAGGTCATTGTGGAAGCCGGTGCCGGTGAACAGGCCGGCTACCCCGATGCGATCTACGTCGAAAAGGGCGCGAAGATCGTGCCCGATGGCGCAGCCGTATTTAGTACTGCCGACATCGTGGTGCAAGTGCTCTGCTATGGCTCCAATGACATCACCGGCAAGGCCGATCTTCCTCGCATGCGCCGCGGTCAAACGATCATCGGTTTCTTGCGCCCCCTCGGCTCTGCAGAAGTTGTTCGGGAGATCGCGCAAGCCGGCGTTACCGCTTTTTCCGTGGAACTCATGCCCCGCACTACGCGCGCTCAGAGCATGGACGCGCTGTCTTCCATGGCCACCTGCTGCGGTTACAAGGCAGTTTTGCTTGCCGCCGAAACTTCGCCGCGAATCTTTCCCATGATGACCACCGCCGCCGGTACGATCACGCCTGCGCGGGTATTCGTCATTGGCGCGGGGGTCGCTGGACTGCAAGCCATCTCCACCGCTCGCCGCCTCGGCGCCGTGGCCTCTGCCTACGACATGCGTCCGGCCGCAAAAGAGCAGGTGCAGAGCCTAGGTGGACGTTTTGTAGAACTGCCCATTGAAGCTCAGAACGCTCAGGATGCTCGCGGCTACGGCACCGCGCAGGATGAGACTTTCTACGCCCGCCAACGCGAACTGCTGAATCGAGTGGTCGCGGATAGTGACATCGTCATTACTGCTGCGGTCATCCCCGGCAAGAAATCGCCTGTCCTGATCACTGCCGACATGGTGAACGGGATGGCTCCGGGCTCGGTGATCGTCGACCTCGCCGCCGAGCGGGGCGGCAACTGCGAGCTAACGCGCACCGGTGAAACCATTAAAGTCGGCGGGGTCACGATCATCGGTGCCATCAACTTGGCCACCAGCGTTCCGTATCACGCCAGCCAGATGTACGCCCGAAATGTGTCCACGTTCCTGCTCTACATGGTGAAAGAGGGCAAACTGCAACTGAACCTGCAGGATGAAATCGTTCGCGAAACCATGATCACCAATGGCGGCGAAGTGGTGAATGCCCGCGTGCGGGAGTTCTTCAAGATGCCGGCGCTCGCGCCGGCAGGCTCGTGAACCAGCAATGCGCAGTTACTGAGAACTGGAGTCAGCACATGAATACCAACCTGATCGACGCACTTTTCGTTTTCATGCTAGCGGCCTTCATCGGATTTGAAGTCATCCGCCACGTTTCGCCGCTGCTGCATACGCCGCTCATGTCGCTGACCAACGCTCTCGACGCCATCGCCGTGGTCGGTGCCATTGTTCTCGTGGGCGAGAAAAAAAGCACCTTCGCGACGGTGCTCGGCGTTATCGCCATCGTTGCCGCCACCAGCAACGTGGTGGGCGGATTCTTCATCACCGACCGCATGCTCCGCATGTTCAAAACCAGCCGTCCAACGAAGCCACAACTGACCAAGCCATAATCTATGACCGACTTTGCTGGAAGTCAGTACCTCATCGAAATCATCTACCTCATCGCCAGCGCCCTGTTCATCCTCTCGCTGAAGTGGATGAGTTCGCCCGCCACTGCCCGCCACGGCATTCTGGCCGGCGAAATCGGTATGGTGCTGGCCATCGCCGGCACGTTGCTCCATCACGGCATCATCGACTACAAGTGGATCATCATCGGGCTTGTGCTGGGTACCGGCATCGGCATTCCGCTCGGCATGGTGCAGATGACTGCGGTTCCACAGCGGACCGCTCTCAGCCACGCTTTCGGAGCGTTGTGCGTCACCTTGGTGGGCACCGCCGAATTTTATCTCCGCACCCCGAACGTTCCCAAGTTCATGATGTCAGTGCTCTCCATGGAAGTAATCCTTGGAGGTCTCACTTTTACGGGTAGCCTGATGGCGGCGGGAAAACTGCAGGAACTCCTGCCGCAACGTCCAATCACCTATAAAGGACAGAATCTCGTCAATCTGCTCTTATTCCTGGTCGCCGTTGGAAGCGCCGTCTATCTTGTGCTGCATCCCGGAGCGCGAATCTTCTTCCCGATCATCGTCGGTGTCTCCCTGATCTTCGGAGTCCTCCTCGTCATTCCCATCGGCGGCGCCGACATGCCGACCGTGATTTCACTTTTGAATTCCTACGCCGGGCTTTCCGCCGCCGCCATGGGATTCGTCCTCGACTCGAAACTCCTCATCATCGCTGGCGCTCTCGACGGATCCTCCGGCCTCATCCTCTCCGTCATCATGTCGAAGGCGATGAACCGGTCGTTCAGCAACGTGCTGTTCGGAGCCTTCGGACAGGTGCAAGCCTCCGCCGCGGGCGAGCAGGAAGCCAAGCCAGTGCGTAGCGCCACCCCCGAAGAAGCCGCCGCGATTCTCCTGGCGGCGAATAAGGTGGTCATCGTCCCGGGCTATGGAATGGCAGTCGCCCAGGCACAGCACAAAGTGCGCGAGCTTTATGACGCGCTCACCAAAAAGGGAGTCGAGGTTCGGTTCGCCATTCACCCGGTGGCCGGACGCATGCCCGGCCACATGAACGTCCTGCTCGCCGAAGCGGACATCCCCTACGACCGCCTTATCGAAATGGACGAGATCAACGGCGACTTTCCCCAGACCGACGTCGCCCTGATCATCGGCGCCAACGACGTCACCAACCCCGCCGCACGTACCGATCAATCGAGCCCGATCTTCGGTATGCCGATTCTCGACGTCGACAAAGCTCACACGGTCATGGTCATCAAGCGCGGCATGAGCCCCGGCTTCGCCGGCATCGACAACCCGCTGTACTACCTCGAGCGGACGCTCATGCTCTTTGGTGATGCCAAGCAGTTTGTAGGCGCCATCGTGCGCGAATTGACCGGCGGACATTGATCGCTTCGAGAAGCCGCATTGGTTTCGAGGAAACCTCGGAGTAAACTTAGTTAGCAGAGGCCCATCATGGTGCCGACAAACAGCGTGATAACCCGCGATCCCGACATTCTTGGGGGTACCCCCGTTTTCCGCGGGACCCGCGTTCCATTTCAAGCCTTGCTCGATTATCTGGAACACGGCCAAACGCTGGATGAGTTTCTGGATGACTTTCCTACCGTGTCCCGCGAAGCCGCCGTGCACGCTCTTGAGCACGCAAAGTCCCTGGTGGTTGGCCAATTGGGATGAAGCTTCTACTCGACGAGTGTGTGCCCGGAAAATTCAAGACAGCCTGCCCGGTCAAGATTGCCGCACTGTGCCCGAAGAGGGTCCGGCGGGCAAAAAGAATGGAGAACTGCTGGTACTCGCCGAGAAATCAGGTTCTGAAGTTTTCCTCAGACTTGATCGCGGCCTTGAGTATCAACAAAATTTGCAGGGAAGAAACGTCGCGATCATCTTGATCCGTGTCCAATCGAACCGCCTGACAGATCTGTTGCCATGCAGTTCGGAAGCTTTGCGAGTGCTAGGCTCCATCCGGCCCGGCGAACTTATAAGGATAGGCTGAAAGGAATTACTGCGCGTATGCGAACTTCATTGATTGCTGGCATCTGCCTTCTTCTGGCGTCCTTCGCCTTCTCCCAGTCCCAGCCCCAGCTCAACCTGATGCCCATGCCCGCCAGCGTTCAGCCGGGCACGGGCCAATTGGCAATCAATGCCTCGTTCTCGGTCGCCGCCACCGGTAGCCCCGACGCATCCCTCGACGGCGCCCTACAACGTTTCGCAACTCAACTCTCGCGCCAAACCGGAATTCCATTCCGCCCAAAAGTTGGCGCTACGCCGACCCTGCAGATCCAAGCAGACCATGGCCTCCGGCCGGTGCAGAAAATCGGCGACGACGAGTCCTACGAACTGACGATCGCTGCTTCGGGTGCGAAGATCACGGCGCCCACAGCCCTCGGCGCCATGCACGGCCTCGAAACATTTCTTCAACTCGTCCAAATCACCCCCAGCGGATTCGCTGCACCCGCAGTCACCATCCAAGATCAGCCCCGCTTCCCGTGGCGCGGCCTGCTCATCGATGTCAGCCGTCACTTCATCCCGCTCGACGTGCTGAAGCGCAACCTCGACGGAATGGCCGCAGTAAAAATGAACGTCCTGCACTGGCATCTTTCCGACGATCAGGGATTCCGCGTCGAAAGCAAGGCATTTCCCAAGCTGACGCAAATGGGATCCGACAACATGTTTTACACGCAGGCCGAGATTCGCGACTTCATCGCCTACGCGCATGATCGCGGCGTCCGCGTCATGCCCGAGTTCGACATGCCGGGTCACACCCATTCCTTCTATCCCGGCTATCCCGAACTTTCGAGCGGTACCGGTCCCTACACGCTGGATGGCGACGGCCTCGATCCGATCATGGATCCCACGCGCGAGTCGACTTACAAGTTTCTGGAAAAGTTCATTGCGGAAATGGCCAAGCTCTTCCCCGATCCCTACTTCCACATCGGGGGCGACGAAGTCGACGGCAAACAGTGGGACGCCAATCCGAAGATTCAGGAATTCATTAAAGCGCACGGCATGAAGAACAATCAGGATCTGCAGGCCTACTTCAATCAGCGTCTGCAGAAGATCGTAGCGAAGAATCACAAGATCATGGTTGGTTGGGACGAAATCCTGCATCCTGATTTGCCAAAAACCGTGATCGTGCAATCCTGGCGCGGGCAGCAGTCGTTGGCCGCCGCGGCGAAACAAGGCTATAGCGGCTTGCTTTCCTTCGGCTACTACCTCGACTTGATGTGGCCCGCCGCGCGCCACTATGCGGTTGATCCTATGGCCAATGCCGCCGCAACCTTGGCTCCCGAAGAAAGAAGCCGCATCCTTGGCGGCGAATCCTGCCAGTGGGCCGAGTGGGTTACTCCCGAAAATATCGATTCTCACATCTGGCCGCGCAACGCCGTCATTGCGGAACGGCTCTGGTCTCGGCAGGAAGTGACCGACGTCGCTTCGATGTATCACCGCATGAATGCGGTCAGCGTCAACCTAGAGTGGCTTGGCCTGACCCACAATTCCGCGCGCACGCGAATGTTCGAACGCATGGCCGGGGGCACCGACACCACAGCGCTGCGCGTTCTTGCTGACGTGGTTGAGCCCGTCAAAGACTACAACCGCTGGGATGACGCGAAGGGCCCCATCGACTTCCATGCGCCCCTCAGCCGCATGATCGATGCGGTCGATCCCGAGAGTGACACAGCACGCCAGTTCACCGAGCTCGTGCAGAAATTCGTGCAGGGTGGCCTAAAAGACCGAGCCGCCGAAACCCAGATTCGCGGTTATCTCACCACCTGGCGGGACAACGACGCCCGGCTGCATCCGCTGCTCGAGCAATCGTTCTTCCTCGAGGAAGATGTTCCGTTGTCGCAAAATCTGTCGGGGTTGGGTGCGGCGGGACTTCAGGCACTCGACTATCTCGACAAGGGCCAAAGCGCGCCGGATTCCTGGAAGACACAGCAACTCGCTGTGATCGAGCAGGCGAAGACGCGTCAGGCAGACTTGTTGTTGATGGTAGTGGCGCCGGTCGAACAACTGGTCGAAGCCAGCGCCAGCCCGGCTGGGCACAGCTGAGCTGAACCGGAGATCGAGGAGAAACCTAAACCTAAACTGGACGAAGGAGCGCGGTCACGGCTCCTTCGCCCATTTTGCTCCCGGATTTCCTTTCCCTACTTTGCGGTTAAAGTGTTGTTTCCAGGCTTTGAAACTGCCGCCCCTAGGGGCCAGTAGGGCCAAGTAAAGGCCACCCCGCACTCCGTACATCGAGGCCCGGCGTGGTATTCTATTAACTCCAGCTGCGCACCGTCTTGGCGGAAATTTCCCGCAGTTCCTGAAGAAATTCAGTAGAGCTCAGAAGAAGAGAAGCATGCTTTCAGTCAGCAATGTGTCCATGCGCTACGGCGCCAAAGTCCTGTTCGATGAAGTCTCCACCGCGTTTACGCCGGGTAAGCGCTATGGCCTGACCGGGCCCAACGGCGCCGGCAAATCCACGTTCATGAAGCTGCTCAGCGGCGAGCTGGATCCGCAAAAAGGCACGGTTGTCCGTCCCCGCAAGCTCGGAGTCTTGAGCCAGGATCAGTTCGCCTTCGACGCCTACACGGCGATCGACTCCGTCATCATGGGAAACAAGCGCTTGTGGGCAGCCATGCAGGAGCGCGACGCCATCTACGAAAAGCCCGAGATCACCGACGCCGACGGTATGAAGCTCGGCGAACTCGAAGGCATCGTGGGCGAAGAGGACGGCTACACGGCCGAAAGCGACGCCGCCATTCTGCTGCAAGGTCTCGACATTCCCGACGAGCTTCACACTCGCAAAATGGGCGAGTTGCAAGGCGGACAGAAAGTCCGCGTCCTGCTGGCGCAGGCCCTCTTCGGACATCCTCAGGCCTTGCTGCTCGACGAGCCCACGAACCACCTTGACCTGGATTCGATCCACTGGCTGCAGGGATTCCTGAA
>Ga0210406_10000775_pt1 | contig 41975 bp, 32 predicted proteins | sample IncBWC30MmetaG_FD_155454 | JGI IMG/M metagenome (GOLD analysis project Ga0210406, IMG submission 155454) | Forest soil microbial communities from Barre Woods Harvard Forest LTER site, Petersham, Massachusetts, United States - Inc-BW-C-30-M | ecosystem: Environmental > Terrestrial > Soil >...
AGACGACGTTCCGGAGGCCAGTCTTTCGAGAATCGCTCCCGCCATTCGCCCACTCGGTTCGAGATCGACGGCGGCGGCGGTGCTCGGCAGCAGCGGTACACCGGAGAGAAAGTCCGCGCGGTAATCCTCCCAGTCGGGAATGCGGGCGTCGGGGACGTCGATGCCGCCCACCGCACGATCGACCTGCGCGGACAGGTCGGCGAGCGGCCGGAGGTAGGAATGCGCTTCCATCCAAAGATCCGTAGTCATCGGCTCAAATGTACCTCGCTGGGCTCCGCCCGGGAGAGAACCGGCATAAGCCGGGCCGCCTGGCCGAAGAGGAAGATAGTTGCGGCGATCAGGCCGATCGAAATCCCCCACTCGACGATCGACGGCGCGTAGCCCTCCGGTGCGCGCCACGGCATCGGGCCCCGAAAGGTCATCGCGAAGAGCACGACGTTCATGCGGTTGTAGGTCACGCCGAGGACCGCGAGGAGGGCCGCGGCGAAGAGCACGTCGGCACGTTGCCGAAGCGATCTGCGGGCCAGCAGCACGAGCGGAAGCACGCCGCCGAGCAGGACCTCGGCCGCGAAGGCCCTGCCGAACCGTCCGCCGAAGGCTCCGAAGAGCTGGTTGCGGAGCGCCATGTCTCCGAGGCGAAACACGAGGTAGACAAGAAGTGCCCAGAACGCGATCTGTCCGACTGATGCGAGCCGAGTGATCTCGAGCGGGCGGCGCCACCCCTTCGCGATCCACATGTCGATGAGGATCACGAGTGCGGTGCCGGCCACGATCGACGACAGGAAGAAGGAGACGGGCATCACCGGAGACCACCACTGAGGGGCAAGCATGTCCGGCATCAGCAGGTACAAGGAGCCGAGCGAGCTCTGATGCATGGTCGATAGCGTGACGGCGGCGATCGCGAGCATGATCGGTTCGGCCCTGTCGTCCCGCGCGCGGAACATCCAGGCGAGGGCGCCGAAGATCACGGCCGTCGCGAGCGCGTAGACGAGGTTGCGCGAAAGCAGGTAGACGAATAGCGTCACCGCCGCCGCCACGTAGACGCCGTTCCATCGCCGCCAGGCTGCCGCGGCCCGTTGGAATCCCCAACGCTCGAAGGGAACCGGCAGGAACTCGAGCAGCAGGATCGTGACGTAGAGGCCGACGCACCAGGAGACCTCGAACATGGCCGAGTGCTCTGGAGCCTGCAGGCCGAGCTGATAGAAGTGCCAGGGCAGGCCGAGGTCGGCGATGAGAGTGACCGTCACGAACGAGTAGCTCAGGAGGCCGGTTAGGACGGCTGTGCGACCAAGCCCGTAGAGGTCCTTTCGCTGGAAGACATAGATCAGGCCGGCCATCACGAACGCGCCCGCGGCCACCGCGATCCACACGAGGTCGAAGAGGATCCACAGGCCCCACGGGTAGGTGTCGGACAAGTGAGTGCTGCCGCCGAGCCCGAGGGCGAAGCGCGCGACCAACGAGACGCCGCCGAACGTCATGAGCAGGAGGAGGACCCAGTTGAAAGGGGTCCGCAGCTTATTCCGCAGAGGCTCGAATTCGGCGTGGCCGTGGTCTCCGGAATGCTTCGACAAATCCGATCCGTCTGCCACCACCTGAATCCGCTTCCGGAAGAAGGCGTAGACGGCGCCAAGCAGGGCGCCAACGGTCATCACGGCGGGGGGAACGGCGCCGAGCGCCATCCTGGAGAAGGCCGGAAAGGGCTTCTCCCCGTACGTCGGAAAGCCGAGTTTCCCGAACGGCACGGCCGACAGATACACCACGCTCGTCCCGCCTAGTTCCTTTTCTCCGTACACGTGGTCGACGTATTTGTCGGGCCGGTCGGAGATCCGCTTGTGCGCGAGCGCCAGCATCTCCTCCCGGGTTCCGTAGCGCAGGGCGTCGGCAGGGCACGCCTTGACGCAGGCCGGGGTCGCGATGCTTCCGGCGAATTGCTTGCCCGCGTCGTCAGACAGCGGCTTCCCGTTGAACGCGATCGGCACCGGCTGATCGGCGCGGTCGGCGCAGTGCGTGCACTTCGAGATCTTTGGGGCGCGCGTGTTCCATTCCGCAGTCGGTACGTCCCAAGGACACGCCAGGATGCAGTAGCGGCAGCCGATGCACTTGTCAACGTCGTACGACACCGGGCCATCGGCCTGGCGGTAGAGCGCCGTCGTCGGGCAGGCGGAGACGCAGGCCGGCTCCAGGCAGTGGAGGCACCGCTGCATCACGAAAGCGGAATCGAGGCCGCCCGGCTTCTGCGGATTCTCCATCTCGTGGAACGCGATGAGCGTGTACGTCTTCGCGCTGAGCGCCGCCGGATTCTGGAAGCCCAGCTGGGCTTCCAGCTCGGTCTCCTCGCCCTCGCGCTCATTCCACTGCTTGCAGGCTACCTGGCACGCCCGGCAACCGATGCAGTTGGTGATGTCGATCAGCGTTGCCCTGATCGGGCCCGCGGCTGCGGCGTTCGTCATGTGCGCCTCCCCGGGGATCCGTATCTCCGCACGGCCGGGCGGCCGGCCCTGACCACGTTGACAAGGCACGCCTTGGTTTCCTGTGTCCCCGCTCCGGGATCGGCGGCGTCGATGGTAATGTGGTTGACGCTCGGGGCGGTCGACAGCCCCTGGTATCCCCAGTTGTACGGCATCCAGACGACGGTGACCTGGCGATCGCCGATTTTCAGCGCCTTCATGCGGGAAGTGACGAGGGCCTTGACCTCGAGCTCACCGCGCGCCGACGAGACTAGGACCCAGTCCCCCGATTTCACCCCGAGCTTTTGGGCGAGGGCGACCGGCATCTCCACTACCGGTTCGGGGACGAGCTCGTTGAGCCAGGGGATGTTCCGAGTCGTCGAGCCGCCGCACCAGTGTTCGGCGACCGTCGACGTCATCAGCACGTAGGGGTATTTGTCGGCGGTGCCGATCGGCTGATGCGTCGCGACGCGTGGATACTTGAGCATCGGATTGCTCTTCACGCGCGGGTGAAGGATATTCTCCACCGGGCTCTCGACGGGCTCGTACATCTCCGGCAGCGGACCGTCCTTCGGTACGTAGGCCACGTCGCGCGGGTACCCCGGATGCTTCTCGTCCGGGTCCGAGTAGACGGCCGCGAATAGGCGCCCGACGCCCTCCGCGCCCAGGTGGAAGGCCCGCTGGCCGTTCGGCGTCGCCGGCCCGTCGGTCGGGACGGGGACGTCCGGTACGTCGTATCCTGTCCAGCGCTTAGCCTGCTCGTTCCACCAGACGATGGGTTTCGAGCCCGCATAGGGCTTGCCGCTCCGATCGCACGACGCACGGTTGTAGAGGATGCGCATGTTGTTGGGCCAGGTCCACCCGAAGCCCGGATAGAGGCCGAGGCCTCCGGGATCTGTCTGCGAGTCGCGGCGCTTCGAGAGGTTCTCGCCGTTGGCGAAGACGCCCGCGTAGATCCACGCACCGGACGACGTGGAACCGTCGGCCCGAAGATCGCTAACCTTGCGAACCAGATCGCCCGCCTTTAGGCCGGTCTCCGGGTTGTCGCGCAGGGCGTACCCGTTGATCTCACGCAAGACGTCCTCGGCCGTGGTGTAGGTCCAGAAGGCCTTCCGGATAATCTCATCCCTCGGCTCCTTCGAGTCCTTGACCAGATCGCGCACCTTGCGGAAGACGAGGTCCACGATCTCGCCGTCAGACTTGGACTGCCCCGGAGGCTTCACAGCGGCGTGGCGCCATTGCACCATGCCGCCCGAGTTGCTGATGGTTCCGTTCTTTTCCATGAAGAACGCCGCGGGCAGCAGGATCACCTCGGTCGAGATGGACTTCGGGTCGACGCCGGGCCGGTGCCAGAACGCCGCAGTCTCGGTCTCCCAGATCTCCTGGACCACGAGCGTGTCGAGGTTCGCCATCGCGTCGAACGTCAGCCTGAGGTTAGGCACGGTGACCGCGGGATTCTGGCCGACGATCCAGAGGAGCTTCAGCTTCCCGGCGAGGGCATCTTCGAACATCGCCAGGGTTCCGTAGTCCTTAGAAGCGTTCCTCTTGGGCAGCCAGGCATAGGCATAGTCGTTCTCGGCGGCGGCAGCCTCACCGAAAAACGCCTTGAGCGTGTTGACCAGGTACCGGCTGTCGGCAATCCCGTTTTTGCGCACGTAGTCGTGGATGGTCGGCTCGGCGTTCGAAGCAGAGTTGAGATAACCCGGCATGTAGTTGTAGAGCACCGCCATGTCGCACGCGCCCTGCACGTTCGGCTCGCCGCGCAGCGCGTTGACGCCGCCGCCCGGCTTGCCGATGTTGCCGAGCAGGAGCTGCAGGATCGTGAACGACCGGATCCCCTGCACACCGGTCGTGTGCTGGGTCATCCCGAGCGCGTAGAGGATGGATCCCGGCCGGTTCTTCGCCATCGTCTCGGCGATCTGCTGGATCTGCTCGGCCGGAATGCCGGTGATCTGCTCGCCCGTCTGCAGCGTGTACCGTGAGACGAAGGTCTTCAGGCGCGAGAAAACACAGTGCGGGTCATCCAGGCTCTTGGCGACAAGGGGCTTCCCCTTGGCATCGAGCTGATATCCCCAAGTCTCGGTGTGGTACTTGTGGTTCTCCGCGTCGAACCCGCTGAAAACGCCCTCCTTGAAGTCGAACGCCTCATCGCCCAAGAAGAGGGCGTTCGTGTGGGTCCTGACGTAATCCTCGTCGTACAGCTTGTTGGCGAGGATGTGGTTGATCATCGCATTCTGGAACGCCGCGTCGGTCCCAGGCCGGATGCGCGCGTACATATCGGCCGCTGCTGATGTTCGGGTGAACCGCGGGTCTACGTGGATAATCTTTGCCCCGTTTTCTTGCGCTTTTCGGATCCACTTGAAGGCCATGGGGTGGTTCTCAGCCACGTTGCTGCCTTCCACCAAGATCGTCTTGCAGTTCTGGAGGTCGACCCAGTGGTTGGTCATCGCCCCCCTCCCGAATGAGGCCCCCAGACCGGGGACCGTGGGGCTGTGTCAAAGTCGGGCCTGGTGCTCGACGTAAGCCAGGCCGAGCAGCCGGGCCGCCTTCTGGAAGAGGTAACACTCCTCGTTCGTGTTCTGCGCGCCGCCCAGAAAGCCGATAGCATCCGTCCGATTGACCGGAACCTGCTTGTCGCCGACCTTCTCGGTGGCGATCCAGGTCGCGGCGCGCGTCTTCTGGATCTTCTGCGCAACCCGCGTGATTGCGTCGTCCCAAGAGATGTCCTCCCAGTGGTCGCTGCCCGGCGCCCGATAACGCGGCTTTGTAAGCCGATTCGGTGAGGTGTGAGTCGCGAACATCGATATGCCCTTCACACACAGTGATCCGCGATTCACGATGTGGTCGAAGTCGCCTTCCATGGCGATCAGCTTGCCTTCGCGTACCGAGGCGACCATGCCGCACCCGCACGAGCAGAAGTTGCACGAGGTAGTGAACTCACTAATGTTTTCGAGCTTTAACTTTTGTGTGGCGGCCCTCACCGTGGACAGATCGAGGAGGTCTCCAATCGCAAGCCCTGCGCCACCGCCCAACGTCAGTCGTAACCAATCTCGGCGGTTGATTGGTCTTAACCCCTCTGCTCTCGAGACTGGATTGACTTGATCCTGTGCATCGTCTGTTCTCGGATTGCCGCTCGGGTCCATAGTTAGGGCCTCTTCCAATCGGGTGTCATGGAAGTGTCCACGCGATGACCTTGCTCTATCTTCGAACCGACGAGAACTGTCATTTTTGACAGTTCTCTCTTTTGTTACGGTCTCCGTACTCTTCCAGCGGGAACGACCTGGGTATTGGCAGAGCGAAACCGAGGTGACGATTGACTCTGTTCAAAAAAAGCCTTCCTGCGGTGCGTGCCGTGGTGGCCGCGGCTTTGTGTTTCCTCGCTGCGGTCGTTCCAACGAAACAGAGCCGGGGCGATCCTGGCTCTCCGCAAAAAGCCAGGATCTACCAACGGCCCACCGACCCTTCGCTCTATGTTGGTTCTGCAGTGTGCCAGAGCTGCCACCAGGACATGCCCACTAAGGATTTCTACAAGAACTACGAGGCTTCTCCGCACTTCGTGACCACCATGGACACCAAGAAAGGGCCCGAGTGGCAGGGTTGTGAGGCTTGCCATGGGCCGGGCAAGGAACACGTCGATGGAGGCGGAGACAAAAGTAAGATTTTTACCTTCAAGGACGTTTCGGCACAGGAAGTGAGTGCCCGCTGCCTGGAGTGCCATCAGTATGGCGAAGAGCACGCAAATTTTGGCCGCTCCGCGCACCTGCAAAACAACGTCGGGTGCACCGATTGCCACTCGCCACATCACGCCAAAGAAAGCCAGTTTCTGATGAAGGAAAAGCAGCCGCAGCTCTGTTACGGCTGTCATCTCGAAACAAAGCAGCAGTTCACACGCACCTTCCATCACCGGGTTAACGAGGGATTAGTGAGATGCGACGACTGCCACAATCCGCATGGTGGATTCCTGGTTCGCCAGGCGCGAGCGACCATCTCCGAGGACACCGTCTGTTTCAAGTGCCACACGGACAAAGCCGGTCCCTTTGTCTTCGAGCATCAGGCAGTGAAGATCGAAGGTTGCAGTTCCTGCCACACGCCTCATGGCTCGTCCAATCCGCGCTTGCTCAAGCGCAGTCAGGTGAACCTGTTATGCCTTGAATGCCATTCGCTTACCCTGGACGCCGGAGCTCCCGCCGTACCTACGTTTCACAAGCAAGACCAGAAGTATCAGGCCTGCACCCTTTGCCACGTGGCCATCCATGGATCCAACTCGAGCAATGTGTTCTTCAAGCCATGAGGAGGTGGGCGATGCGTAGACTCAGAATCGGCTTCGAATACCTTCTTTGCACTTTTCCGAATGCCTCGATCTTTTTTTTCCTCGCAGCTCTCCTCCTGCTTGCCGCAAAGTGTTGCTCCGCGCAGCAGCCAGATCCGGAAGGCATTGAGCAAGGAAATTACAACATCAAACAATCGGTGGAATTCGGCTACCGCTTCACAGACGTTACCGGTAGCCTTGCAACTTATGACACGTTCGTGAATCTGCAGCAGGGTCCGCGATTGCTCGACTTCACAACCGAGATGAGATCCCTGAACCACGAAGGTTCGTTCTTCGATCGACTGTTCTTCAGCAATTTCGGTTACGGCGGAGACCCCCAAAATGTATCCAGGCTGAACATCAGCAAGAACAAATGGTACGACTTCAGCGCGCTCTTCCGTCGGACCGAATACGCATGGGATTATTCGCTGCTCGCGAATCCGTTGAATCCGGTCACGCCGCCGTTCGCGAATGCTCCTCTGGGCTTTACTCCGATTATTAACACGTCGCCTCACCTCTTCAGTACACGCCACAAACTCAGCGATTTCGACCTATTGCTGCTCCCGCAATCCAGGATTCGAGTCCGCTTCGGCTACTCTCGAGGAATTTTCGAAGGCCCCGGACTCAGTTCCATCCATCAGGGAACCGAGCAGCTGCTGTTTCAAGACTATAAGACAACGCAAAACAACTACCGTCTCGGTTTCGATTTCCGAATCTTGCCGAAAACCAGCATCAGCTATGACCAGATCTGGAGCTATTACAAGGGAGACACCGGCGCCAACGACCAGAATCAGCTCTTTGCACTTTCTAGTGGAGCTCCCGTGGACATAGGCGTTTCGTTGAACGCCGGAGCGAGTCAGCCTTGCTCCAATACGTTCCTCGCAGGAGGTGTTGTCAATCCCGTTTGCAACGCTTATTTCGACTACCTCCGCCACGGCAGGACCCGTACCAATGCGCCTACCGAGCAGTTGAGCCTGCAATCGAACTACCTGCCGGGCTGGGATTTTTCGGCCAAAGTGAGTTATACCAGCGGAAGCACCAACGTGTTTGACTGGCTCGAGAATTGGAACGGTCTCGAGTCAAAATCGAACACACGGGGCGAAACAATCACTGGACCGGTCTTCGGCGAGCGCGTGGCGGCGACAGCTGATTTCGGTGCCACCTGGCATCTAACCAGCAAATTGAGCTTCATCGATTCGTTCCATTATTCGAATTTCCACAATCCCGTGGAGTTTGACCCCTCCAACTGTTCTTTTTTCAGCCCGAACCTCCTTACGCCCCCGACCGTTCTTTCCTCCGCGGCGGCCTTGCCGCTCACTTGCACGGCGCCCGCGGGCGCTCTTGTCGGCACGCCCGTTCACAACTCAAAATCCGGTCCCGACCTTTCACTGGCCGAGTCCAGCCTCTTCCTGAAACAGGATGAAAAAACCAATCTTGCAGAACTCGACTACCAATTTTCGCCGCGGCTCGGAGCGCGCCTGGGATTTCGCTACCGCCACCGATCGATCAACGACAAGGACTTCGAGGCCGTCTCCGAGGTCTTTTTCCCGGACAATGCCAATCGTGGGGACTGCGCTCTCGAGAACGGGGTTCTTCCCGAGGGCTGCACCTCCAACGGCGACGGCTCATTCACATTCACAACTCCGCGACCCATCGAACTCGACACCGCCGAAACTCTTATTAACGAATACTCTGGCGTCTTCGGCATTTGGGCCAAGCCTTTGCCTGCCTGGAAGATTAGTTTCGATACCGAATTGATGAGTGCGGACAACTCGTTCACCCGCATTAGTCCGCGCCAGTCGCAGGAGTATCGTCTTCGTTCGACATACAAGCCTGCCCCTTGGCTGAATCTGAGCGGATCCATCACCATCTGGGAAGCCCGCAACAACGTACCGGAGATTGACAACCTGCAACACAATCGTTTCTATGGTTTCTCGGCATCGTTGCAACCGAGAGAGTCCCTCGGGCTGGAGTTCGGCTACGACTACAATGACGTCTTCTCCCAAATTCTGATCTGCTACGTCACCAGTGTTTCGCCCCCCGGATTAAATCAATGCCCCGGCTCGTCACTGGTGCAGCAGCTCTCGACTTATACCAATACGTCGCATTATGGCTACTTTGCAGCGAACTGGTCGCCTTCTAGGCGCCTTACACTGCACCTGGGCGCAAACCTTACCAGCACGAATGGGTCTGTTTTGATTCTCAGTCCTAACGCCCCGTCCGGACCGCTCGATTCCTTTTGGGCTCAGCCTGTCGCGGGCTTCGAATATAGGTTTACAAAAGGATGGAGCGGAAAGGCCTATTGGGGTTATCACGGCTATCATGAAGATGAGACTCTCAATTCGCCTCAGGACATTTTCGTTCCACGGAACTTTCATGCAAATTTGGTCACTCTTTCTCTTAGGTATGCATTCTGAAGAACTCGCGATTCTGATTTAGGAGGAACTTACACGATGAAAACCAAATCGATGTCGAGAATAATTTGTCTCGCGATTGTTGTTACCGCTCCGCTTCTGCTCTGCGCCAGGATCAGGGCGGACGACAAGAGCGCTGCAACTTACAAAGCGAAATGCGCGACATGCCACGGCGCTGACGGGAAAGGCGATACGCCTGCCGGTAAGAGTAGCAAAGCGCGTAGTTTCGGGGACGCGGAGGTAATCAAGGCGAGCGACGACGATCTCGCAGGAATCATCGAAAAGGGCAAAGGGAAGATGCCCGGCTATGGCAAGAGCATGAAGCCGGACGAAATCAAGGACATGGTGGCCTACATTCGCAGCTTGGCAAAGTGATTTTCGCGAAAGGGAAGAGTAAACAAGGAGGAAATGATGAAGAAAGTACGGTTAGGACTAGCAATGGTAGCAATGTTATGGCTGGCCGCGTCCGTTTCGCGCGCTCAAGATTCTGCCAAGGGCGAAAAGACTTTCAAGGCAAAGTGCGCTGGTTGCCATGGCGCGGACGCTGCCGGCAAACCGGCGGTGAAGTCGCCCTCGATCAAGGGCAAGAGTGCCGAAGAAATCAGCAAGGCGTTATCGGCTTCGCCGAAGCATGCGAGCGTAAAAAACCTGGCGCCGGCAGATGTGAAGGATCTCGCTGCTTATCTGGCAACTCTGAAGTAGTTCAATATCTTCGCTGATGCGCCTGCCTCTGCAGGCGTCATCTCCAGATACACCTGCAAACCTTCAGCGAACATTTCCTGGACATCCGCGATAGCGAATCAACATTATCTTGAGCGACGTCAAGGGCAGCGAATTCCGAGCACAGCAATGCCTTCCTCTGAAAAACTCGACACCCACCGCAAAGCGCTCATCTTGAACCTCGATCCATCCATTTTTGGTTCTTTCGCCGAAATCGGCGCCGGACAGGAAGTCGCGCGCTGGTTCCTTATCGTGGGCGGCGCCTCCGGCACCGTCGCCAAAACGATCTCGGCATACGACAAGGAAGTCAGCGACGATCTCTACGGCTCCGGTTCGCGCTACGTTTCCATGCAGCGTCTTGAAGTGATGTTGGAGAACGAGTGGGCCCAATTGCTTACGCAATTAGAAAAAACTCGCGGGTCGCAGACTCGTTTCTTTTCCTTTGTTGATACCGTCTCGGCGCGTAACTACGCCGGAACCAACGACCCCCATGGCTGGCTAGGTTTGCGGTTCCAGTTGCGGCCTGGCGACCCACCCAACGATATTCTGCTGCACATTAACATGCGGGATCCGTCTAATGTCCTTCAGCAGGAGGCCATCGGTGTTCTAGGCGTCAATCTCATCTACGCCGCGTTCTATCAACTAGCGACAAAAGAATCGTTTTTCGCCGGTCTGGCACAAGACGTTGTAAAAGAACGAATCGAAATCGACTTCGTTGATTTTCGCGGCCCCGCGTTGGGCAACTGGGATCGACCCACGCTCTTGGCATACCTCGTGCAAGCTGGACTCGCAGAGGCTGTGTTCTTCGCCTCTACCGGCAGCAGTGTCCCTCCGACTGAGGTCCTGTATAAGAAAGCCATTGTGCTCGCGCCGGGGTACTTCCGTCACGTGGACCCCGCTCACGGGCAGATTCATGCTCAAATGCTGGCGGCAGGAGTTCAGGAACTTCGCCGGGAATTGGGGGAATCCAGCTCCGCACCGATGGGCAATTTTGCCCTGTCTGCGGCTCCGCTTGGGTCCGAAGCCTCGGCGCCTGAAATCCCCGACCTGCTGCGTCGTATTGGTGCACTTCTCGCGCAAGGTGGCAACGTGCTCCTATTTCGCCAACGTGAACTCTACGCCATGACCGCCCTCGTGAATCGCTACACAAAAGCACCCGTGCGCTTCGTCGCAGGTCTTTCGCTTTTGATCCGAGCCTTTGATGATGCCTACTTCAATCTAGAAGGCAGGCGTCTAGAAGCTCTCTCTCGTCTCTTTGCGCAGAACGTGCGCATCTACGCCTATCCTATGACTGCGGTGAATTTGCAGGAAGCGATTCAAGGTTTCTCGCCCACTGGTTTGGAATGGAGCGAAACGAACGGTTGGGTCTCCGCCAACCAACTGCGTGTCGCACCTCCCCTCGGCCACCTCTACGCGTATCTGCTCGCAAGCAACTTCCTCGTCCCTATGCGAATTCCCGTACCCGTCACCGCGTAAGTCGCGCCCAAAATGGCCCATACGACAATCCGAGGAGCAGCGAGGAATCCTGTGAAAAGGTGGTGGATTTGGAAGTGTTTGGCGTTCGCGTTGCCGCTTTTCGCGATCTTACTATTGTGTAGGAATTGCGGCGTCAGTGCATCCAGAGGCGAACGCCGACCAGCAGAAAGCTCGGCAAGACCGGTCGTACGGCCTCAGCAACTTAGCTCTGCTGGCCAAGCCTTGTTGCGAGGCATCATCCAGTCCGGAAATCTCTCGGAACTGCGCTGGCCTGACTTTGGCGATTATGGCAAGCACGTGCAGAAATTTTACATGTCGAACGGCTATTCCCTGCCGTGGATCAGGGGCATGCAACCAACTGCGCAGGCTCAGCAGTTCGTTTCGCTTCTGCTGAAAGCCGAGCAAAAGGGATTGGCCTCCGAGGACTATGACGGGCCGCGTTGGGGTGACCGACTGGCGAAGCTTAAGCCCACCAGTGTGCAACCATCCGAAGCAGATGCCGTCCGATTCGATGCCGCGCTCACCGTTTGCGTGATGAGATATATCTCGGACCTTCACATCGGGAAGGTGAATCCGAAGCATTTTGATTTTGGCCTCGACGTCGAGAATAAGAAATACGATCTAGCCGATTTCCTGAAAGCACATGTTGTCGATTCCTCCGATGTTGTTGGCGCCCTAGCGAAAGTGGAACCCCCTTATCCTGGATACCAGCGTACGATCCTAGCTCTGCATTCTTACTTGGAGTTTGTGAAGGAATATCATTGGAATCAGCTTCCCGCCATACAAAAAACGATTGCACCGGGCGACTCTTATTCCGGAGTCCCTCAACTGGCTAAATTGCTCCGGCTCGGGGGCGATCTCTTCGCCGACGCGAAGTCTCCCGCCGATGGAACGGTCTATCAGGCTCCACTGGTAGACGCGGTCAAGAGTTTTCAGCGCAGGCATGGCCGGACCCCGGATGGACGAATTACTGCGCAAACCCTGGCCGACATGAATGTTCCGCTCACCAATCGAATACGACAGCTGCAACTTACCCTAGAACGCTGGCGGTGGCTGCCCGTTGGTCTTCACTCGGCTCCGATCGTCGTGAACATCCCCGAATTTCGCCTCCGTGCCTACGATGAGAACTACAAGATCGCGCTGTCGATGAATGTCGTGGTGGGCAAAGCCTATGCCCACGATACCCCGGTATTTACAAACACCATGCAATACGTCGTATTTCGGCCGTACTGGAATGTTCCCTATTCCATCGCCAAAGCTGAATTCCTCTCGGGCCTGGCTCGCGATCCCGACTACTTGGCTAAAAAGGGATTCGAGGTAGTGAACAGCCGCCAGGATGTCGTCGCGTCGGGAGTGGTGACAGACGACATCCTCGCCCAGCTCCGGGTAGGGACTCTTTACATACGGCAATTGCCAGGCCCTAAGAATGCACTCGGACTTGTGAAATTCATCTTTCCGAATAGCTCTAACGTGTATATGCACGATACGCCCGCACAGGAATTCTTCGCGAAGTCGCGACGGGATTTCAGCCATGGCTGCATTCGCCTGGAAAAGCCGGCCGATCTGGCCGTATGGGTCCTGCGAGAGAATCCGGGCTGGGACATGGATCGCGTCCACGCAAGCATGAATGGAACGCCAAATCAGCAGGTGAATCTGGCCAATCCGATTCCAGTGTTAATTCTGTATGGCACCGTTATCGTAACTGAGGATGGAATCGTTCATTTTTACGACGACATCTATGGGCACGACGCGGCACTCGAAAAAGCTCTTGCCAGGGGTTACCCGTATCCTGGTTAATCGCTGGCGATGAGATTCGCAGGACAGTCGAAACACCACTGCCGAACGCGGCCGACGTCCAAGTGGATGAAGTCCGAGTGAGGATAGTAGCCCACACCGCCGCGAGCCAGACCGAGAGCAGCCTTGCGCAGTTTGATGGTGTCGACGCCGGGCATCCGCAAATCGATAGCTTCCGCCTGAATGTGAAGGCTGTTCTTTGCGACTCCAGCGGTACGAGCGCGGAGAGACTCGTTCGTCGAAGAAGTGCGGTAGCCGCAGACAACGTCGATCTCGCCGCCTGGACGACCGACCGACGTAGTCAGATCAGAAAGGATATCGTATAGGCGCGGATCGAAATGGCGAACATCGCCGGTCCGATGATCGCGCAGGAAAAAATCGAGCTTGGCAAGCGCGTCTGGAATGTATGCGTCGCCGCGGCGATAAACAATGTCAATACGCTCACCGGTGTGCGTGTTGTAAAGCAGTAGGAGATGATCGTGGCTATTGGGAGAAAATGTCGGTTGAGCGGAAACTTCGCGCGCTTGAGGCCGCGCGCCGACTGACAGGACCAGGAATAGCATTGCGCCCGCAATCCCAAGGCTGCACGAAATTTTTTTGCATACCTGCATGTGTCTCTCAAGGCAATTTAACACACGCAAGCACATCGCCTCATTGCTCCAAGTCAATCAGGCTTCAACGCTTTCCGACCCAGCAAAATCAACCGTCCCAGACAGGTTTCAGCGAGCAAGGACGGGGAATCCCTGCACTTCAGGCGCTGCCAAGGCCGCCGACCTGAGGGAGGCACAGGCGATCATTTCCGCTTCTTTGCCGCCGTAGCTTGCGTCCGCTTTGACGCCCATAGAATTCGACCTGGTGCACCCGAACTTGAATCAGTTGCCAGCGCCTCCCGCACACGCAAAACTTGCCAAAGACGTTGTGCTCTCGGGAGTCATACTGGGCCTAGTCCGCGGCGGACTGCGGTCGCACTGGTCATCCGTGGGCCAACTCTGGTTCTTGGGCTTCGCTGGAGTTTCTGACTTATCCCGAGCTCTTTGCCCCGCAACGGCCACGGACGCACGTGCGCTGAGCAGCTTGTTCTGCCCCGAGCTCACGGACTCTTAGTGAGAGTTGGAAACATCGTGCGAGACAGACCGATGTGAACCCACGGCTCTCCACGCGCCCTGTTTCATGACGAAAGTATCGGTGAAAACTACGGACTCAGCGAGAGGCTGACCCTTGTAGTTGCCGTCCTGTAGGGCTCGGCCTGTGACCACCGCCGTCGTACCGGATTCGTATACCTGCATGCCGGATAATTTGATGGAATTCATTTTCAGATCGCCCGACCTTATAGCCGCGGTCAGTCCCAGTTTATCCGTGCGATGCCCCATTTCATCTGTGTCTACATAAACATCGTCGAGAATGCTTTCCAGCGTCGCGGTGTCGCTCTGCTGCAGAGCATTCGCCCACCGATTTTCCAAGTCGATGAGCGTAGCCGAGTTGCTCGCGCGTGGGGTTGTGGTCTGCGACGGCGCGGGAGAGGGAGTGGCAGCAACCCTCCTCTCGCGGCTTCCGAGTGTGTACCTGATCCCCAGGACCAACCTCAGTCGGCTTTGCCCTTCATTCGAAAAATGCGTCCTTAGGAAATCAACGTTCGCGCGTCCCGACCAATGGGAGCTGAACAAGTAGTCGGCCCCGCCACCCAACATCCAAGTAAACGCGCTGTCGGAAGCGGAAAGGGTCGGCATACCAACCTGTGTCACGTCTTGACTGAGATGCGACGCTCCGAACTGCGCCTCGCCAAATGGATTCAGCTTGTGCGTATCCGTCCATTTGGTGGAAAAAAAGACTCGCGGCCCGACGACAAAGCTCTGCAGATGGCTCTTGATGGCAATAGCCCCGATTTGCGCAAAGGCAAAATTAGTGAGTGAGGACGTATCCCAAGTGGAGTCGTAGTCGGCTGCCATGGTCACTCTCTTGGTGAACCACCACGCCGCTCCAACGTTGAAGCCGTCGGTGCCGAAATCCCCGGTTACGTGAGACCACCCGCCACCTACCTCCAGGCCCTGCCCTCGTGCGGTTGGGGGCAGCATGAACGCCGCGAGGAGGGTCAACCAAATCAACATGAAACACAGCTTGGAGACGAGCTGAAATAGTATGCGTATCGACATGGCCAACTCTCCTCTCCGAGAAAGAAGCAGTAGTAAACCAAGGAAGGGTCACGCCGTAAGGCCCGAGGAACTCTCCTGCGCCAGGTGTTTCCTCTCCGTTTCTTAGTTACAGCTCGCGTGCGGCAGGCCCCGTTTTTAGTGGACGGTCGGTGAGATTCAAACTGTTATTTCTTACAGGGTTCCGACGCTACTGAGTCCACCTTGTTCGTTTCGTTCAGTCGATGAGAATCCGGGCATTCTTCTGTCGCGGATTTGTAAGCGTTTGCCGCGAAGTGAACGCAACAGTGTCTCCAGGGTATCCGTAGTCAGCCGGATCACTCGGGTTTCTTCTTGGGCTCTGGCTTTGCTCTTTCTTTGGGGTTGATGAGCGTTAAAGCGTCTTCGGCATTGAACGGGAACTGCCGAACGGATTGTTGGCCGGTACGGCTCAAAGTGATATCCACTCGCCGATTCTGAGCAAGTGTAGTCGTCTGCAAGTTCTTCAGGATTTTGTTCCTCTGTTCCTCGGCCAGATTGGGATGTTGCTCAACCAGTTGGCACGTGCGCCGTAGAAGCCGGCTTTTGCAGCCGAAGAATCTGCTTGAGTGAATCGTCCCAGGACGAAGGTCTGTCCTTCGGTCCAATTTTATGAGGGACGATGCGGCAAATCCGCGTTCCCTGAAAACGGTGACGCAAAATAGTAGTCGCTCCATCGCGGAGCGACTGAAACACTATGATTCCGTCTGCGGATCCGGGGAGGTGTACAACGCAAGGGCCTTGAGATTTGCGCAACAATTTTGCGCCGGTGGTGTTATTGCCTAATGGGATGATAAAGAGAGATTATTTCGCATGAGGCGGAAAAGTGGCGGAGCGACCGTTGTCATCCATTCGCATTCTCATAGCTGATGATTACGCAGATTGGCGAAGCCGAGTCCGTTTGCTGCTTCAGGTCCGTCCAGAATGGCAAGTCGTCGCCGAGACGTCGGATGGATTAGAAGCCGTTCAGAAGGTCGAAGAGCTGAAACCAGACTTGATTTTGCTGGACATCGGGCTCCCGAAGTTGAATGGAATCGAAGCCGCCAGGCGGATACGACAACTCTCTCCAAGCTGCAAAATACTTTTCCTAAGTCAATACCATGATCGCGACGTCGTGCGGGCAGCTGTGAGTACGGGCGCTCTAGGCGTGGTTCGTAAGACGGATGCCGGGGGCGAACTACTGGCTGCCGTGGATGCGGTTCTTCGAGGCAAGCAATTTGTCAGTAGCAGCTTGAAAGATTGTGAATTCACCGACACCTCAGGAGAGAAAGCGCCTCACCGCCATGAGGTTCTGTTCTATTCTGGCGACGCAGTCCTTCTAGATGGATTTGCTCGCTTTATTGCTGCTGCCCTAAAGGCCGGTAACGCGGCTATTGTGCTCGCTACCGAGTCGCACCGGAACAGTCTTGTCCTGAGATTGAAGGCACAGGGCTTGGATGTTGATGCCGCCACTCAACAGGGGACGTACATTCAATTGGATGTTGCCGGAACGCTCTCCACGTTCATGGTCGATGACATGCCTGACTCGGCCCGTTTTTTCCAGGTTGTGGGTGGTCCCATTCGTTCAGCCGCGCAAGCGGCAAAGGGAGAGCATCCTCGCGTTGTGGCTTGCGGAGAATGTTCACCTCTCTTATGGGCGGAAGGTAAGACGGGCGCCGCGCTCCGGCTTGAACAACTCTGGGACGAGGTAGGCACAACCTTCGAAATGGATATCCTATGCGGGTATGCCTTGGCCAGTTTTCACGGCGAGGAAGACGAGCATGTTTTCCAGAGCATCTGTGCGGAACACTCAGCCGTTTATTCTCAGTGAGATGGGCACTACAGTCTGTCCCTGACCTGGCTTATCGAACTCGTCTTGCTTGAAAGACTCATGCTGCCGCAACGGGGTCACTCTTTGTTCGGTTGGCCAGGTCAGATTTCGACACGGCGAATTCCGCGATGCCGCAATCCAGACAGACCAAACTCCCTTTGCGGGGAGCGGGATGCCCATTCATCTCTACAGGCCTCGACATCACACCATGGCATTGTCACGAGTGACAGCTACTTACTCCTCGGGAACCGGTTTCCAGGAACTATCCGGATTGAAGCGCTCCATTTTTATAAACTCAGTGAGTGTGGACGGCCCGAAATCCCTCTCGTAGACAACACCGTCGTGGCTGACAATGAAGCTCTTCACTCCGGTCACGCCGTACTCCGCCGGCGCAGCCACTAGGGCGAAGCCCCCGATCATTACACCCTTCACGACGAAGTCCATCTCGCCGAGCGGTGCCGCGGGTCCTTGACCCTTTAGAATTTTGAAGAAATAGCCATGGTAGGGCTCTGCATCTCCGGAGTAGCCCTGTTCGATTGCGCGGGCAATCTTTTCGCCAATCGGTCCGGCCCAACTACCGTTCGAGTTTTGCCAGGCCAAGCCATCCTGTTTGCCCGGAGTGCTGATGATCCGCTGCGCGTACTGGTTCACGTTGTAGCCTTCGCGCGCCTGGAGCGCGTATTCGTGCTGCGCTTCAACGTAGCCGCGACAGATATCAATAGCGTCCAATTCATTGCTTCCGATGCGACGGTAGAGGAGTTCCTGGCGTCCCGCTTTGGCATCAAACGCCCATTTTGCACCCAGCTTCACAATGGGCACCGGAAACGGCCAGTCCTCGTTGCCCACCAGGAGGTATGCCCGATTCCCCCTTTTTGAATCAACGGAGACACTTTCCTTTTCGCGAGCCTGTACCGCGAAGTTAGAGGCTCGCTGCCGATCTTGTGGGTATTCGCCTGAAAAAACGATGTCCCTGCCGCCGGGACCGAAGATTTGTTCAAGCGCAGGCTCATCAAACCGTTCGGCCGCAGCGACTAGCGCATCGGCAGCCTGCTTCGGAGTATCAAAGGTTTTAGCATCGACAGCAACAGAAGCAGGGGCAGCGTTAGCGGAAGGCTGTTGCGCAGAAAAGTGGCCGGGCACCGATAGGAACGCCCATGTACCCGCGATCCAAAAAAGCCTGCGGGGACTTGCTTTCGCAAATGTTGATTTCATATCCATGCTCCTGTCCCTTCCTTTTGCCTAACCAGGCCGCCTACCTACGCCGCCCCCCGCCACCACGACTACCGCCTCCTCGAGATCCCATACTCGAGGAACCGCGGCTGCTGCTGGCACGCGCGCTCGATCCGTTGTAACCCTTGGAGCCCCTCGAACCTCCACCGAAGGCATCCCGGTTTCCGCCACCACCGCGCGAGACGTCTCGGCTTCCTACCCGATCCGCTCCGCCTCCGGCCGACCTGTTGCTAACGCCCGTACCAGCCCTGTTATTGAAACCTGCTCCGCTGGCCCGGTTACTCGGTAGATTTCCCCCCTGTCGGCTAACCTGTTGGCGGGCACTAGACTGGCGATTCGATAGGGAGTCTCCACGTGCCGTGCCGCCGAACCTGTCCGCCGTAGACCGATCCCGATATGGGGCACCGCCGCGATGTTGCGGATTGTGCTTCCAGCTGGAGTTTCCGCCGCCATTTCCTCCGCCGCGAGCTGGTTGATTGGATGGGCGGTTTCCGCCCCCAATGTTGTTGCGGTTGCCGCCACCGATATTCGAGTTACGGTTGAAATTGTTGTTATTGTTGATGTTGATGTTATTGTTCCCGCCCCAACCGCAACCCCAGCCCCAGCCGCCGCTCCAGAACGCCCCCATCATCACGCCAACACCGAATGAGATGGCCAGTCCGGCGGCATAGTATCCGGCCGGCGGATAGTAAATAGGAGGGTAGGGATAGACCGGAGGGCCGTACACCACAACAGGATCATAAGAAGGCACATACACGACCTGCGGATTAGCCTGTTCGATCACGATCACACTCTTGCTTTCGATGACCTTGGTTTCCACCTTCTGCTGTTCACTCGATATCAAATTCCCAGTGCCCTGTGCCTTCTTTCGCATGCGCTGCACGGCATCCATCACGTCGCTCTGCTGCGCCAAGAACGCGTTGCCAACATCGGTAGTCCACTGAATGTCGTCTGCCAGGCGCTTTATCACTTCGGGCAGCCCCGCTAACGCTTGGATACTCGGATCCCAGGGCTGCTTCGCGACGGCATCGGCTAGTGCCTTGTCCTTCAGCCCCGGATTCTTAGCCAGCCACTGCTGGAGCTGCATGAGTTCGAGAGGATAGGTGCAAGCCGCGAGGGTCTGGGCTAGCATCGGGTCTGGATAGAGGGCAATGGGCGCAACAAGGGAGTCTAGTTGGTCGGGTGGAATCTTGGCAGTCTGGACCTGTGGTGAAGCGGCTTGTGCCGAACCAGACGACGTCATGCATGCCAATGTGTCGCCTGGTGCGATGGCAATCGTGCACACCATCACCGCAAGGCCCCGGAAGATTGCACCGAAGAGCTTTCGAATCGGATTCATGGCTGGCTACCTCTGCTCTTCGATCGCCCTGTTTAGCCGGAAGAGTCGATCGAGCGCGAACATGCGCACTCATTTCATGATCCGATAAGTGTGCTTGTTTCCTTCACGGTAGGTCGCACTAATTCCTCGCGATACTGCTAGAAATTACAGTTGAGAGCTCGGCGTCCAGAGCCCTCAGGGGCAAGACAGTGCGAGAATGGACGACGCCGGCTCCGACATTCCTATCCCAAAGCGGGCGAGCGCGGAGTATGAGAAATGGTGGTAGCGGCTCCAGAATTCTGGTGCGCAAGCCTTGTCTGTGCGGTTGGTTTACAAAAAGCCGAACCCAGCGGACGCTAATTCAGTTACACGGGTACTACGTATTGCCGAAGGTTCACAAGAGTCACAACAGGATGATCAGATGCAGCGGTCGGCGGAATTGTACCTGAGTCCGATCACGGGGGCATCCTCATTGCTGTCAAGTATCCACCAATCGGATGATTGGCGGCGCCTGCGGTTGGGCCTACAGCTAGTAGACGGGTTTTGGTTTGCCTCCTGCGGCGGTCCCTTGCCAGGTTTTGCGGCAAGCAGCTCACGCAAACGCCTGCGGGCTTTATGCAACTGGGATTTCGAATTCCCAACCGAATAGCCAAAGCGTCTGGCGATTTCCTCATGAGCGAAACCTTGAACATCGTGAAGAACAAATACGGCTCTATAACCGTCCGGCAACAGGTCAAGAGCAGCTTGAAGGTCGACGCGGTCTACCACGCCGTTCAGATAAAGGTCCGGCTTTGCGATATCGCCGAGCAGCTCCCCATCACTGGCTAGGAACTCGCGCAAGGGAACCAGTTTGCGGTTATTTTTTCGAAAGCGCATCAGCACGAGGTTGATTGTCAACCGGTATAACCATGAAGACAGGGCTGATTCACCTCGAAACGTGTGCAGCTTGAGAAGCACGCAGACAAACACGTCTTGTGCGGCGTCCTCGGCTTCGATCGGGTCTCGTAGCATGCGCAAGCAAATGCGGCGAACCAGTTCGCTGTTTGCCGTGTAGACGCGTTCAAACGCCTCAGGGCTGCACTGCTCAATCGGGCGGATGGCCTCGTGCAGGGTTGCACAGCGAGCCGCTCTCGAATTCGATTCCCGCATGTTACCTCGCTGGTCATAAGGTATGTAGTGAGGGAGGCTAGGAGCACTGGGAAAAATGACAGGCATCGGATAAACGGGAAGCCGGTGGACCACTGAGGATGGTTCGGGCTGGCCATTGACTTCCGTTGAGGCAAGGGCGTCTTGTGCGGATACAAATGAAATTGCGCGTTGAGCAACTGGAGATAAACGGATTCGGCGGTAAGGTGAAAACTCAGGGAGTAGGGCTCTGAGTGGCACTCGGGATAGGACTTGTACTCGTCCACTGTAAATCGCTCAGATTCCACCCGCCGCCAAGTGCACGATAGACATCAACCAATGCCAGTTTGCGTCCCAGATCATAAGTCACCGTGGCAGTCTCGGCGGGATACATTTGAATTTGGGCATCAATGATGTCGAGATAGCTCGAGAACCCGCTGTCGTAACGGATAGTGGAAAGACGAACCGACTCGCGATATGCCTCAACCGAGGTGATCTGCTCGCGGTAAGCCTTGGCAAGCAGTTGATGAGCGAAGAGCGAGGTGGACACTTCGCCGAAAGCACGGGTCACCGCTTTTTCGAAGGAGATTTTGGCTTGTTGTCGTTGAGCCAGGGACGCATTATATTGATTCTTCAAACGGCCGCCGGTGAAAATAGGTCCGGCAAGGTCGCCTGCAAGGCTCCAGGCTTTACCGGCTCCGGTCAGTTCCGACAATTGAGGACTGAGGCCACCGAACAATCCGGACAAGGAAAGAGTCGGGAAGAAGTTGGCCTTGGCTACACCGACGTTGGCATTGGCGGCAATGAGGTTCTGCTCTGCTTCCCGTAGATCGGGACGCCGCTCCAACAGAGAAGCCGGCAAACCAGCGGGCACGTCGGGCGGATCGTACTGTGCAGACAGGGCAGTACCCCGAGCGATCGAACCGGGGTTGCGCCCAAGAAGCAGGGCCAGCGCATTCTCCTGCGCAACAATCTGGCGTTCCAGATCAGGGATTGTTGCCGCCACACTCGACAGAGCCGCTTGTGCCCGGGAAGTCTCAAGTCCTGAGGCGTAGCCGCCCTCCATCCTGTGTTGAAAGACCTCGAGAGTGTCTTGAAAGCTCTTGACCGTCCGATGGGAAATCTCTACCTGTGCGTCCAAGGCCCGCAACACAAAGTACCCTTGGGCAACTTCCGACATGACCAAGAGCCGCACATCTCGCCTAGCTTCTTCGCTGGAAAAGTACACGGCTCGTTGCGCTTCATTCAATTTGCGGATACGCCCGAAGAGATCGATTTCCCAGAAGGTGCTGAAACTATAGCCGTAGTAAGTGTGATTCGGGATCGCTAGCGACTTCTGTCCGGAGATGTTCGCGTCATATCCCACCTGTGGGAAGTACTGCGAGCGGCTGACACCGGCGAGGGCACGCTCCTCCTCGACTCGCGCCACGGCTAATTGAAGGTCATAGTTATTCTCGAGCGCTTCGCGGATGAGGCCTTGGAGAACGGGATCTTTAAACAGTTGCCACCAGGCGATATCGGCAATCGAAATCTGCCTGGCTTGATCCTCGGTGTAGAAGGTGGAGGGAGGCTGGAGTATCGGGCGTTTGTACTTGGGACCGACGCTGCATCCGGTCAACGAGAGAAGCGGAACAAGTGCGAATGCAACAAGCTTTCGCATTTAGTCGTGTCCCCCTTCGAGCGCGGCTGGTTGAACTGCAGCCACATGAGTTTTCTTTTTGGCGATGCGCTCAACAATTACGAATAGGACCGGCACAAAAAAAATCCCCAGGGCGCTGGCGACAGACATGCCCGTGATCACCGAACTTCCCAGTACCTTGCGACCAATTGCGCCTGCTCCTTTCGCCGTCCAGAGAGGAACGCACCCAAGAATGAAAGCGAAAGAGGTCATCAGAATGGGCCGTAACCGGAGTTTGGCGCCTTCCAAGGCTGCCTGCACCAGTTCCTTGCCTTTCGAATGTTCCAGAATTGCGAACTCAACGATTAGAATGGCGTTCTTGGCGGTCAGTCCAATCAACATAATGAGCCCAATCTGAGCGAACACATTGTTGTCAAACTTGCGCAGGAGCAGTCCGCCATACGCGCCGAGCACCGCCACCGGAACTGAAAGAAGAACGCTGAAGGGTAGAGACCAGCTTTCGTACAGGGCAGCCAAGATTAGAAAGACAAACAGGAAGGACATAGCGAAAACCATCGCCTGCCCTCCCTCTGCCTTCTTTTCCTGATAGGACATGTCGCTCCAGGCATACCCAAATCCGGCAGGCAGCGCCTCGCTCGCAACCTGTTCCATTGCGGCCATGGCTTGTCCCGAGCTGTAGCCGGGGGCAGGTGAACCGTTAATCTGAATACTCCGGAACAAGTTGAAGCGGTTAGTATACTCGGGCCCCGAGACGCGCTTCACGGTGACCAGGGAGGTAAGAGGTGTCATCTGGCCCTTGGAGTTTCGGACGTAGAAGCTGTCAATCTTGTCTATGCTGGTGCGGTAGGCCGGTTCCGCTTGAAGATAAACCTTCCATTGTCGCCCGAAACGATTGAATTGGTTGACGTAGGCACCTCCCAGAAATGCTTGAAGCGTCTGATAAACGTCCCCGAACTGGAGTCCCTGCTTCTGTACGCGGTCCTGATCGACGTCCACGAAGAGCTGAGGCACCGTTGGGCGAAAGGTGCTGACCAGGGAGGCAAGCTCCGGGCGTTTCCGCGCAACCAAAACCAGTTTGTCCAGAGCTTCCGACAGTTGTTGAACCGACCCGCTGGTACGGTCTTGTAACATAAGGGTGAACCCGCCGGCGGTGCCAAGACCAGGAATAGCGGGAGGGCCGAAAGCGAACGCAATAGCTTCCGGAATCTCGGAACGCATTTTCTTATTCAGGGCTTGAACGATCCCGTTAGCGGAAAGGGCTTCAGTTTTGCGTTCTTCCCAAGGATCAAGCTGCAGGAAATAGAAGCCAGTGTAGGAGGCAGAGGTGTTGGAGAGCAGGCTGAAGCCAGAAATCCCGCTGAAGCTCTGAACACCATGGGTGTGCGCCAACATGTCATCAATCTTGCGCATGACCGCATCGGTGCGCTGCAGAGAAGCCGCGTCAGGCAGTTGTATCTGGAGAAACGCGTATCCCTGATCCTCCTCGGGGATGAAGCTGGTGGGCAGGCTCTTGCCCATAAGCACGGCAACAACGGTGATTCCGGCCAGCATGAGCAGCGCAAGCACCCACCGGCGAATGAGCAGGTGGCTCCAACTCACATAGCCACTTGTCGCTTTGTCGAACCAGTAGTTAAACCAACCGAAGAATTTTCCAAGCGGGCCTCGGGATTCCTTGCGAGGGCGCAGCAAAAGAGCCGAGAGTGCTGGTGAAAGGGTCAATGCGTTGAAGGCCGAGATCAACACGGAGATGGCGATGGTGATTGCGAATTGCTGGTTCAACAGCCCCTTAATGCCGCCGAGAGCGGCCATGGGAACGAAAACGGAAGAAAGAATCAGGGCGATTCCAACGACCGGCCCGGAGACTTCTTCCATCGCCTTAAGGGTTGCATCTTTGGGCGACAAGCCATGCGCAATGTGATGTTCGACTGCCTCGACCACGACGATGGCGTCGTCCACCACCAGTCCGATCGCCAGGATGAATCCAAACAGAGAAAGCGTGTTGATGGTAAAACCCAGCATGGGGAAGATGGCGAAAGTGCCGATGAGTGAAACGGGAACGGCAAGAAGTGGGATCAAGGTAGCACGCCAATTCTGGAGGAACAGGAACACCACAATGATCACGAGCACGATGGCTTCGAATAGCGTCGTGACGATTTCTTTCATCCCCTCCGTGATCGGGAGGGTAGTGTCCATGGCAATCTTATATTCGAGATCTTCGGGAAACCGCGACTTTAGGTCCACCATTTGTGCCTTCACCTGCCCCGCCACGGCCAATGCATTCGAACCAGGTGCTTGGTAGACGCAAATGATCGCCGCGGACTTCGCGTTGTACCGCCCGATCTGCTGATAGACCAGAGATCCCAACTCGATCCGCGCAACATCCTTCAGCCTCACAGTTGAGCCGTCGGGATTCTGTCGAACGATGACGTTTCCAAAATCTTCCGCGTTTACCAGCCGGCCCGGTGCGCGAACGGCATATGTAAATTGCTGGCCCTTTGGGGCAGGTTCCGCACCAATCTGACCGGCGGGATTGACGGCACTCTGCTGCTGGACGGCATTGTTCAGATCCGAGACGGTCAGACTGAGTTTCGTCAATTGATCGGGCTTCACCCAAATGCGCATGGCATAATCGGCGGCCCCGAAGTTCGTGACTTGTCCAACCCCGGGGACGCGCAAAAGCGCATCGTTAATATTGATAGTTGCGTAGTTGCCGAGGAACTGTCCGTTGTAGGTATCGTTGGGCGAGTAGACGGAAAGGACTAGCAGGGGAAGTCCCATTAATTTCTTGACCGTTACGCCGTACTGGTTGACGGAGGTGGGGAGGTTCGGACTGGCCTGGGAGACCCGGTTCTGTGTGTTGACCTGGTCGATATCCACGTTGGTGCCGACGTCATAGGTAACCTTGAGGGTCATGGTCCCGTCATTGGCGTTGGTGGACATCATGTAGATCATGTTGTCCACACCATTCATCTGCTGCTCGAGCGGCGTGGCAACCGACTGCTCAATCGTCAACGCATCGGCTCCGGTATATGTCGCAGATACGTTGATTTGCGGAGGCACGATATCAGGAAGCTGAGCGACAGGCAGCTTCGACATCGCGACGACTCCACCGATGACCGTGATGATCGAAATAACGATCGCAACAATAGGACGGCTGATGAAGAATTTGGACATGGCTACTTTCCACCAGTCGGTGCGTTTGCCTGAGTGTCTTTGTAGTGTGTCGGCGCAACGATCATGCCGCTCTTCAACCGCTGTAAGCCATCCACGACGACGTTTTCACCAGCCTGGAGACCGGATTCAACGATCCACATGTCGCCGAATTGAGGCCCAAGCGTGACGGCTTTGATGGTGACCTTATTATCGGGAGCAACCACTCCGACCTGGTAAACGCCCTGCAATTCGGAAACTGATTGTTGGGGGATCAGAAGAGCGCTCTTGCGCAACTCAGTGGCGGCGCGAATTCTCGCGTACTGTCCAGGCCGAAGCATGTTGCCTGGATTGGGGAATTCTCCTCGTACTTGAATCGTTCCCGTTCGCGAATCTACTTCGCGATTCACAAAGAGCGGGTGCCCGACTTGGGGGAAAGCAGTGCCGTCTCCCAGAATTAACTCCAGGTTGGTACGTCCAGCCCGGCTCGATTTTTCGCGACTCAGCCGGAGGTAATCCTGCTCCGCGATATTAACGTCAACGTAGATGGGATTGACGCTCGAAACTGTGGTCATGACGGTTGTTGGTGTCATTAGATCGCCAATGCCAACCTTGGCGACGCCGGCAATTCCGGAAATAGGTGATGTCACTGTGGTCCAACCAAGATTCAATCTGGCATTGTCCAGAACCGCTTGGTCGGCAGCCACGGCAGCTGTAGCAGCTCTTTCCGAGCTCTGCGCCTTGTCGAGTTCGGCTTGACTGATAGCCCTCTGAGCTACCAAAGGGGTGTACCGGCGCACATCAATCTGTGTCTGTGTTAACGCAGCGCGGGCACGCTCCAGATTTCCCGTCGCCTGCTCCACTGCAGCTTCCGCTTGGCGCTTATCGAGTTGAAACATCGGCTGACCCTTCCCCACGTGGGAACCTTCTGTGTACAGACGGGCGAGCAAAAATCCCTCGACCTTAGGCCGGATATCCGCGTCCACATTACCGGCCATCGTTCCCACCCATTCCTGCTGAATAGGCACATCCTTCTGAACCACGGAAGTAATGGTGACTCCTGGAGGTGGAGGGGGTGGTTGTTCTTTACTGGAAGAACAGCCGGCACAAGAGACTAGGGTGGTCGCGAAAAGGGTCAGGAATGAGGCTTGCCTAGCGGCGAACCGGAGATTTGCGAACGTGAATGGAGCCTTGTGATTCCCCGCTGGTATGTCTTGTGGCCGCAGAGCGACGCGGAATTCAGGATCTTTTATCATTCGTTTCGCCTCCAGATTGCGGCTGTCGGCGTGCGCCAGTGAAACTTCAACGAAGAAGGCCATGCCGCTGGTCTTACCTTCGTCAGTGCGAGGCGCCACGGATGTCCAAGTGTCGGTCACTGGTTCGTCGCTGGAGGGGCTCTGCTTTGGCAAATCCAATCAGTGTGCCGAGACATTCTGCCGTGAGTAGGGAAATCATCTTGGACAAACTCGCTGGATCTCGACGAACCGGGCTCCGAGAACTTACATTTGGCGCCAGTTGCAAGCGCTCGTCCGGCAGTTACAGGTGCCCACGCAGCGACGATGCTAGGACCTGACACTGGCATGTAGAACTGTCAAAATTAGCAGGGACGCGGCAGACAAATTCTGTCGCTGAGCGCTTGTGTGGCACTGCGCTCACGCCGATAATGCGGTAAGGAGAATGGACTTACCCTGCCCGCAAGAACGACGGAACGGGCCTCTGGTGGGCTCTTGCCGCGGTGGACCAGTCATTGTGAGCGAGTACCATGGCTGCGGGCATGCCTCAGCGAACGTGCGTGGACGCTGCTCGGAAACTCTTGCTTCTCGCAATGCGGCCGGATAAGGCACGGGACAGCGCATATGGCAAGCCAATCAGTACAGGTCCCAGCAGGATCGCAGCTCCGGGATGAATCTCGCGAAAGATCAGAAATTGCGAAAGAATGTCCAAAAGGACTGCGACGGCAACGAGTTCGCGTACGGATCGAAACGTACCACGCAGCAGCTCGCGCCGATGTTCACCATGGAATGCAAGGGCCCAAAGATAGGGAGGCAGTCCCATCTTGGCGTCCTTCACGCCGTCACGTAAGCCCAACAGGATCGCGACGGTTGGTTGGAGAAGAAATCTGATGCGGCCCGCACCGGACAACCGAGCGAGCATATCGTCAAAGAAATGCCGAGTAAAAAGATATAAATCGCCGGTCTGTACGATTCTGCGGATGGCACCGGGTAGCGTTGCGATGAGAATCACAACAACCAGGGTACTAAGAGCCGAGCTGCGGGTGATCGAAGCCATTGTGGGAAGCGACCTCTTGTAGATCGATTCGGGCCATTGTGAAATGATCGTTTAGCTTTCCACGAAACCTGTCGCGTCAGGAGCCGCCAGCTCGCGCTTTGGCAGTATGCAACTTCACCTCAATTTCCGTCACTGCGGAAGCTTTGCCGAGCGCGAGAGTCTGCTCCGGCGTGGTAGTTGCAAATAAATGCATCGCTCGCGCGATGATACCTGTCCACCCGGTTTGGTGGCTGGCGCCGAGGCCGGCCCCGTTATCGCCGTGGAAGTATTCGAAGAACGAAATGCAATCGCGCCAGTGTGGGTCTTCCTGAAATTTCCTGGTGCCGCCGTAGACCGGCCGTCGGCCATCGGCATCTCGCAAAAAGATGCTGGCCAGTCGTCGCGTTAGCTCTTCGGCGACCTGGTAAAGCGTCATGAGTCGTCCGGAGCCAGTGGGGCATTCGACCGTGAAATCGTTTCCATAGTAACTGTAATATTGCAGCAGAGCCCGGATGATCAGGCCGTTGACCGGCATCCAAATCGGGCCGCGCCAGTTGGAATTCCCGCCGAACATGCCGTTGTCGGACTCGGCTGGAAGATAGGACACGCCGTAATCCCGATCCCCCGATCGAAATACGTAGGGATGCTCAGCGTGATAGCGCGAGAGCGCGCGGAGGCCATAGGGGCTGAGAAACTCGTTCTCATCCAGCATCTTGGCGAGCACGCGGCGGAGCTTGACTTCATTCAAGATAGCGGCCATGCGTCGATTTCCACAGCCGGTTTTCAGCGGGTCATGAATAAAGGTTCGTAGTTCGGGGCGAGCGTTAACAAAGCGAGTGAATTGGCGGCCAACCTCAGGATACTTTTCCGCCAATTGCCCCTCGAAGGTCGTAACAGCGCACAGTGGCAGCAATCCCACCATCGAACGAACTTTGAGACGTTGGGGTTGCCCGTCGGGCGGGCGCAGGACGTCATAGAAGAATCCGTCCTCCTCGTCCCACATGCCGACATCTTCTCCTGCATGCACCATCGCCAAGGCGATCCAAAGGAAGTGCTCGACGAACTTCCCGCACATCTCTGCATAGGCTGATCTTTCCATCGCCAATTCCTCGGCGATTTCCAGCATATTTTGGCAGAACAGCGCCATCCAGGCTGTCCCGTCGGCCTGCTCCAGGTATCCACCGGTTGGCAGCGGTGCGCTGCGGTCAAAAACGCCGATGTTGTCCAACCCGAGGAAGCCGCCCTCGAAAGCGTTTCTGCCCGTGCGATCCTTGCGGTTCACCCACCACGTGAAATTGAGCAAGAGTTTCTGGAAGCTGCGTTCCAGCCAGTCCAAATCACCTTCTCCGCGCCGGGCCTTTTCCATGCGGTAAGTAAAGATGGTGGACCAAGCATGCACTGGTGGATTGACGTCGCTAAAGTTCCACTCGTATGCGGGGAGTTGTCCGTTAGGGTGCAAGTAATTACCGCGGAGCATGAGGTCCAGCTGATGCTTGCCAAAGTCCTCATCGACCAGCGTCAGTGCCAGGATGTGAAACGCCAGATCCCAAGCAGCGTACCAGGGATATTCCCACTTGTCCGGCATGGAGATAATGTCGGCGTTGTACATGTGATGCCAGTGCTTATTGCGCGGAGCAAGGGCATGTTCGGACTTGAACGGATCGGCCCCATGCTCCTCAAGCCAGCGGTCCACATCATAGTGGTAGAACTGTTTCGACCACAGCATCCCCGCAATGGCCTGGCGCATTACATTTGCCGCATCGGTTCCTAATCTCGAAGAGATGACTGTGGCATAGAACTCGTCCGCTTCCCGTTGCCGCGCCTGCAGTACCGCTTCATAGCTGCTTCCGAACGGACCATTCCCGGCATTTTTGCTGGAACTGATTCCAGCAAATTCACTATCGGTCAGTCTCAGACGGAGAGTTTGCGATTGCCAGGGCTCGACCGTCCGAACGTAGTGGGCTGACGCCTTGGTACCTTTCTTTTCCGGATTCACGGCCTGATTCAGGCCGTGGACAATGTAATTGTTGATCCCATCCTTTACGTAGGGAACTCGATTAGCCGAGCCAAAGAGGCGCTGGTTGTTCGTTTCATTTTCCGTGAAAAGCAACTCCGAGGGGCCTTCGCAGTAGAGAAAACGGTCACCCAATTCCGGATGCGAAGCAAAGACCACGCTTTTATTTGTCCTCGAAGGGATCTGTTGCAGCATCGGTCGAGAGGGATTTATACCCCATGACCATAGGTCACGGAACCAGATTGTCGGCAGCACATGCAAGGAGGCTGGCTCGGGACCGCGATTCCAGATGGTTATCTTAATAAGGATATCTTCCGGGGCCCCTTTTGCATATTCTACGAAGACGTCGAAATAAGCATTGTCGTCGAAGACGCCTGTGTCGATCAGCTCATACTCGAAGTCACTCCGGGTCCGACTCCTGTTTGTTTTCACGAGATCCTCATAGGGAAAGGCCCGCTGCGGATATTTGTAGAGAAACTTCATGTAGGAGTGGGTGGGCGTGCTGTCCAGGTAGAAGTAGTAGTCCTTGACATCTTCGCCGTGATTTCCCTCACTGTTGGTCAGCCCGAAAATGCGTTCTTTGAGGATCGGATCTTTGCCGTTCCAGAATGCTAGTGCGAAGCACAAATTCTGTTTGTCATCGGAAATGCCCGCGATGCCATCTTCACCCCAACGGTATGCGCGCGAGCGCGCCTGATCGTGAGTGAAGTAATTCCACGCGTTACCATCTTGGCTGTAGTCTTCGCGAACTGTGCCCCATTGGCGTTCGCTCAGATAGGGTCCCCATTTCCTCCACGCTTCCTTGTGACTGCGGGCAGCATCTAGGCGATCTCCTTCTGCAGTCTTTTTCCTCATCTTTGTCTACCCCCCAAATCTTCGTCACAGGGTCTCCTACCGTTGAATTCTTTACGGGATGCAATGTGTTCGTCGGTGCCCCGGACCAGTGCGCACCATCGCCGTTTGCAAACGCCTCATGCTTCGGTGTCGTGCATTCATCGCGGATTTCACACTGCGAGTTTCACCTAACTGGGAACCTTTTGATCCGCCGCAAAGTCTGGGTCACAAATAATGAGGGTGATACTGCGCATATTCACAGGGTCCCGCCTTCGGGTTTGGCCCCCACCTTCGTGAGATGGAAATCCTGGCGAGACCCGAGGGTCATTATTTCTTGCCGATCACTTTATCTTTCTTCGGTTGTCCTACCAGGAGCTTGCCATACCCCTGGCCCAATTTCTCGAAGTCCTAGCACTGGCAAAACGAACAGAGAGGCGTTCGCAATAGCCGCTGTTAACTTGACGTCAGTTTGAGGGGGACCCGGCCGAGCGGAGAGAACCTTATGGTTGCCCATCACTGGGGGAGTTCTCGGCCGGATTCCCCGTGTCGGATTGGGCCCATCGTATGATTCGCGCGGAATTCTTTGAACTGTCAAAAGTGCCAGTACGATGAAAAGTCGGCTCCGAGCAGGAATTCGTAGAGAAGCAATAGGAGAGCGGGTTTCCGTAGAGGGGCAGTTCGGCTAGGCACGGCGGAATGCGCGACAACGAATTTCACAAAAATAATGGGATGGCCGGGCTACCGGGTCTACCGGCACGAACTTGATGAAGCCGCCAAGACGCTGTGTTTATTTTTGGGTACGGCGCAAGCGGGGTAACCGGAAACTGATCGGTTCAGGATACGGGCGAAGGTTGAGCGAGGCGCATGATAACAACGAGCGCGAGGTGCTCGCTCGACCTACCGTGGGGTGAGTGTCGGACGACGGTGATCATCGAAGTGTACCGCGTGTGCTGTCCGAACTGCTCAAATAGGTGGAAAGACCAGTACCTGTCAAAGCGCACAGTGGGTGACTTTCCTTCGCGGATCTCTGATGTCCTCGTATTTTTGACAGTTTCATGCAAAATCTGCGACCGCAAAACTATCCGTTCGGCGGAGGGGAGACTTATGTGAAGAGGTAATGCTTTGAACCTCCGGCTCGCAGTCATCGCGCTTGTTGGCTTCGGGGCCGCCGCTGCGTCAGCGCAGGTGACCACGTCGAACACCGCCTACCAGCATGGGATGCAGGCCTATAAACAAGGACATTACGCGGAGGCGGAGACCTTTTTTAGAGACGCTCTCAACCAGGGCAAAGAATTCGGAGAGCTTGATGCGCGTTTTGAAACTACTACACTGGAGAGCCTGGCTACGGTACTCGAATCGGAACGCAGGTATGCCGAGGCTAGGTCATTCTATGAGCAAGCACTGGCACTGCAGGAACAGGCCCTTGTACCGGAACACCCGGAGCTGGCTAGGGTCCTCAACAATTTGGGTACGATTCAGGAAAGGGAAGGCAATTACTCGCAGGCCGAACCACTTTATAAGCGAGCCCTGACAATCTGGGAAAAGGCCCCTGAAGCCAATCACCGAGACTTGGCCATCACGCTGTGCAACTTGGCGCACATGTACAAGGTGGAGGGCCGATACCCAGAAGCTGAATCCCTGTTGCAGCGCGCTCTGTTGGTTCAGGAACGCGTATACGGACCGGAGCATTTGAAAGTTGGGTTGACTCTGAGCGAGTTCGCTTCGGTTTGCCAATCGGAAGGCAAGCAGAAGGAAGCGCTGACATTCTACAAGCGCGCCAAAGCTATCCTGGAAAAGGTAGTTGGAACGGAGCATCCGGATGTTGCTGCATTGCTTAGCAATGTGGCTATCTTTTACCAGAATCAAGGCCGATACGCTGTCGCTGAGCCGCTGCTCCGGCGGTCCTTATCCATTCAGGAAAGGGCGCATGGCTCGGAAGACCCGCAGGTGGCCACAGTCCTCAGTGAGTTGGCCGCGTTACGGTACTTCGAGCAGGAATACGCGGAGGCTGAGAGCCTATACAAGCGCGCACTGGCGATCTGGGAAAAGCAGCCTGGATCGAAAACGCGAGAGTTCGCGATAATCTTGCGGAACTTGGGCGTGGTCTACGTTGAAGAACGCCGGTATGAGGATGCGAGGGCAATTTTCGAGCGGTCGGGCACGATCCTAGAGCGATTGCTCGGGCCGGAGCACCTAGAATTGGGGAAGAGCCTTGCGAAGTTAGCGATGGCGGAAATAGCTCTCGGCCATGAAGCCAATGCAGAGCCGGCTTGTCAGCGGGCGCTCTCGATCTTGGAAAAGACCTCTCCCCCGGATTATCCAAATTTGATTGATGCCCTGAACACCTATGCTCTGCTGCTTTTGAAGACGAAGCGGAAGGCTGAGGCGGAACTCGTTCAGACGCGGGTCATGGTGTACCGTGCCAGGTGGGAGAACCGGAGTAAGAAAAGTACCAAGGAGCCTCCTTCTTTAACGGCACAGTGACTGCGGAATTACGCCAAGACGCGCATGCTGTCACTCGAAGGCAGACCGCAAGACCCTAGTAATGCCCCTTATTCCAGCGCCTCGAGTAGGATCTGAATCAGCACCCGAGGCAGTCGATACGCGATGTTTGCCGGCAGGCATAGCGCGCTATTGAGCCTACAGCAAGGCCATTTCCGGCTCGTATCGTGAAGCTGTCGATTTTCCTGTGTTTCGAAAGCGGCAGGGTAAGAAGAAAGGCGCCAAGCAAATATTTGTCAAGTCTTGTTGTCTGCTCCACTGTGCGAACTAGGAGTTCTGTGTAATGCTGTACGGCTGTGGCGTGTGAAGTCTTTTCTCAGTGCACACATTCAAGTTCAAACTCACTTGCAGGACTCTGAACCAGAGGAACCGTAATCAGGTTGTGGTGACCGGTTTCACACACCAAGACGTCGAGAATCATTGCTACGGCGACCATCACTTCACCAAAATTTTTGACTTGATGGCAAACTGAATCAACTCTGCGGTGGTCTCGATGCTCAACACTTCCATGACGCGGTATTTGTGAAAAGCCACAGTCCGTGGGGTTACCTTCAAAATATGAGCTATCTCTTTCATGGATTTGCCTTCGGCCAGCAGTTGCACGACCTCCCGCTGCCGTGGCGTAAGGGTCTTTGCTTGGCCCTTGACACTGGGATTCTTGATAAAGGACTTCTGCATCCCCCGTGCAATCTGAGGCGTAACGTACGATTTTCCTTTGAGAGCCAGCTGGATCGCGCGGATCAGTTCGTCAGGGGCAGAAGTCTTCAAAAGATATCCACATGCTCCGGAACGCATTGCTTCCACAGCCAGATCAGGATCCTCGTTCATGGTCAGGAAGATAAGCTTCGTGGTGGGCATCTGTTGCTTCAACCGCAACCCAGCCTCCAGACCGTTCATCAAGGGCATACCGATGTCTGCCACAATGACGTCGGGATTGAGCTGCATAGCCATCTCCATTAGGGCGCGTCCGTCCGACACGGTACCGACTATTTCGTACTGCGGTTCCAAAAGCTTGCGGAATCCTTCCATCAGGATCGTGTGATCGTCAGCCAGCATGAGCCGCGGAAGTGCCATGGGTACTCTCCGTCTGATCCTAGCTGAAGCGGTTTACTGCGGTATACTGTTACTTTTTACAGCCTTTGTGGGTCCGACCTCAGCGGTCACCCAAAACCGGCCAATGAAGGTCACCCGAAGACCCAACGATAAAACCAGGGACATGGACTCTGACAAGAGGGCCTAGCCTCCGTCAGCATCAGCAATGTCTGAGCGAAGAGAAGAAACAACAAGTTATCGCACTGGGTGGGGAAGCTCGGGTGGCCCTTGCGATGCACCGAACAGGCCACTGGTGTACGTCGTTCAAACAACAGGCGCTTATCTGAAGGCGGCCGGGATCACCGGGCGCAAGGCGACGGCGAGCGCCGGCAAAACCGGCCAACGGGTGTCCACCGACTCTAGACCACCGATTTCACGTCCACTGGCAACCGGGATCGGGTCGCCAGTGCCTGCAGCCGTACCGCGAACCGATCGAGCAGGGACTGGGTCGTGGTCGGAATGCCATGGCCATCTGGCAGGACCTGGTTTCCGATCACGGCTTTCCCCATGCTTACCAGACCGTGAAGCTTGGCGGTTCTACACAGCTCCAAGCAGCACCAAGTCCCGGGCAACATCCGTGGGCCGGTTTTGACCTGACCACAGTTGGCCGCTTTTGAAGTGACCACTGAGGTTGTCCAAAGAGCGCTTAAGAATGCGGCGGAGAAGGAGCCTTCGAGGGGTACCGGCGCGCGCTTCATTCAAGACTGCTGCGTGGTTCCTGACTTCGTGAACACTGAGCGTCGGTTCCCTGTAGTCCTTCGGCACATAGTCATCAGGTATGGCGGCGTGAGGGGGGACACGTGCCTTACCAGCAGTTCACGACACCGCTTGCGACGCTAACCGGTTGCCCGCAGCAGCAAAGTGCGTACAGCCTGTCTGAATGAGCAATTATTTTTGCCTTGTGTTTCGATGAGTCTGCGATGGTGTTGCCATCTCGCGTTCCGGCGTCGACGTGTAAGCAAGGGAAGAAGGGCCAGTACTGTTGCCTGCGAATGTTGCTCTCACAGAGGGCTCGAGGCTACGAACGTGTAAGTCCCGCTGTGGCAGAGGTATTTCGATCCCGGCCTTTTGCAACGCTTTAATAACCGCGATCGCAACGTCGCTTCGCAGTTGAAACCACGCGTCCTGATGGGCAGACCAAAAGCGAAGCTCAAAATTCAGAGCGCTCTCACCACATCCCAGAAAGAAAGCCGCGGGTGGCCGCTCACGCATTACTTCAGGATTTGATTCCGCCACCTCTACGAGCAGTTTTAGAACGCGTTCCGGTTCTGTGCCATACGCTACGGGGACCTGCACATCCACACGCCGCCACTGCGAAGATAGAGTCCAGTTGATCATCTGGTCAGAAATCAGATTGCTGTTGGGTACAATTACCTCTGCGCCCTGGAAGGTCAGAACGGTGCTTGATCGAGCGCCTATGCGTCGCACAGTCCCAACCATTCCACCAATTTCGAGGGTGTCTCCAAGATGGATGGGTCTCTCGAAAAGAAGAATCAACCCTGATACAAAATTGTTAACGACATTCTGAAGACCGAACCCGAGGCCGACTCCGATGGCGCCGGTAAGCACCGTGAATTTATTGAGCTCAACTCCCGCGGCGGCCAGGGTCATGACTGCGACCAAAAGCAATAGCACATAATATGTCACCGTTGAGATGGCATGTGCCACCCCTCGCTGAAGGGGCAGTCTGGGGAGTAGAAATCTTCTCAATACGGAAGTGAGCGCTCTTGCGCCGCCATAGCCAACGAGCATAATCAACAAGACACTCAGAAAACCCCTGAGGGTGAATTGAAGGTGTCCATAACCGAACGAGTAGCCTAGCACTTCAGAAATTGTGCTTATGGTCGCGTCGTGGGCGCTCAACAACTGTGACATGCCATTGAGCCACACCAGGATTGCGGCACAAGCTAGAACGCGGCCGGCCCAGCACTCGAAGGTGGCGATCTGTGTTTGAATCAAGGAACGGGCCCAATCGGTTTGCAGCAGTATTGTCAGAATCAGATTCAAGACACGAACGGCGCTGAAAAGTGCCGCCCCAGCGAAGAAGCCGAGCAGCACGCTCATACCCAGAACCTGTGAAAGCGAGAAGAAGCCGAGGGTGTTACTGACAATCGAAGCGGCGAGCAGCACTAATCCGGCTCGCACGCCGAATATTAAGAGCCGGGAGCCCCGATCCTGCATTGCCAGTTGGCGTAACCGCGCTGGACGAATCAGCCAGGCGAGGAGAATCAGGGCCAACACCATGTTGGAGAGGAAGACCTCCCTTTTCAGGGCAGAAGAAAAAGGTATGAGTATCCGCGCGCCCTCTAGTAGAAGCACAGGGACAAAGGCATACAACAAAGAACGAGGTCCCGGAGGAATCAATGGAGGAAGCAAACGCAGGGTTGGAACCAGCCATAGCGCGGCAAAGAAGATGGCTATGCCAGACGTGGCGGATTGGAATCGACCCATAGTTCCGACTAAGGTGAGGACCAGAGCCACTGAATAGGGGCGTGAACAAATCTGACGAGTTTGTAAAGGAAGTCCGGCTCCTCTCTTGGTATTGATAAAGTCTCTGAGCCTAAAAGCAGCGAAGAGGGACAGCGCATAGAGGGTTAGCGCGAAAAGCGCCCGCAACTTATTCACGCCCAATAGATTGCCCGAGTCTTTGAGCTCACGATCAACACTCCCTTGGAACGAAAGAGTCATCGGTCGTTCGAGATTGCGCAATTTGCGAGTTTCCCAGAGTGGGTGGCCATCTCTCTCGAAGATATGACCGCGCAGCTGCCTGCGGCCCTGACTGAGCCTGGTCAAAACCTCGGTAATCTGTTGGTCCTGTTGTGAAATTTGGTTCTGCAGAGTTAAGACCAGATTTAGCTGCTCCTGAACCTTGATTCGCGTGGTCTTTATCGCATTCAATTCCTGCTGGACGCGATCCACCACGCTCTGGATACCACGCATTTGGCCGATCTGATCGAGTGTAGCTTGCCAGACTGACTGTTGGGTCTTGAGGAATTGCATCCGCTCCTCAAGAGAGGTCGCGCTTGAGGTCAAGAATTTGCGCTCGGAGGTGAACTGCAGATTGAGAGAGATCCAGTATTGATCTTCGTCCCGCAGTTCGAGCGACGTCGGAATGCCATTAACCAAGGCGTCCACGAAAAGCGCCCGTTCTCGAATCTGCTCATCTCGCGCTTGGGTGGCGCCTTCGGATGGGAGGGCCTCCTGTATGGAACCCAGTTGTTGGTAAATCTCCATCAAGCGGTTGTGCAATTCTTTTATCCGGTCCGCAATCTGCGGCAACGGAATGGCCTGTTCAGTGGGCGCAGGCAGTGAAGGAGCCTGTGACTCATGGGTAGTTTTGGAGTTCAGCGTCGGCGTGACCGGCGGTTTCTGAGCTTCAACCGTGCCAGGTGCTGCTGCGGAAAGAATCAACAGTACCACTGCTGGCAGGAACCGGCGGTGGACTCCAGTGTTGAAAAGGTTCCGCAAAACGAGCTTCATGGCCGGCCGATAAGACGACTCTCGATAGGCCAAGCTCATTTTCCTTCTTCCGTAATCAAGATATATGGGCCAGTCGTCAGTTAAACGATATTTCTGGAAATGACACATCGGCACTGTCAGAAGTAGCAGGCAACCGCATCTGCCTCATCGCGAGACTCGCTGCGTGGCGCGGACTGTAATTTCTGACAGTTAAAGGCCCCGAAGGATTGGGTGAGTTTGAGTGCTACTAACATCTGCGGGGCCACATATCCTGAAGGTTGTGGCATGGTTCACACCTGTGTGTCTTCTAGAAGATGATGCTTAGCGGCGGCTCCCGGGAGTAGCTTAGAGAAAGGCTGAGACCATATGAAATTCGTGAATCGACTATTGCTGGCAATATCGTTTGTTCAGTCCATGCTCGTTCTACAACCTGCTGGCGCGCAAACCGAGAAGCAAAAGCCTGAAAACAAAGCTGCGGTTTCGGCCGAGGCCGATGTACAGAAGAAAAATGTCGAAGCGTACATCGATCTGCTGCGAAAGGGTGTGCGGCAGCGGAAGGCCGAGATCATGGGAGCGGTAATGGTGCTGAGCGCGGATGAGGCGGCGAAATTCTGGCCGATCTACAGTGAGTATGACGCCGAACAGATTCAACTGAATGATCAACGACTCGTGAATATCAACGAGTATGCCCGGGCCTACGGCCGGATGACCGATGAAAAGGCAGACGACTTGATTCAGAAGTCCTTGGCTTACCAGAAGGAACGTGCGGAGCTTCTCGCGAAAACCTATGACCGGGTCAAGCAGGCCGTTGGAGCAATTACAGCAGCACGTTTCGTCCAAATTGAACATCAACTGCTACTGATTATCGATTTACAAATCGCCTCCTCGTTGCCCATTGTCGGCCAAGACCAGTGAAATCAAGGAAAAGGAGGTATTCGAATGCGTAACTCATTCATGGTGACGGCTGCTCTCCTGGTTGGGACCCTGATCGGTTTTCCGGGGGTGGCGGGCAGTGCCGCGGCTCAAGCTAAGAAAAAAGTCACCGTTCCGGCAGGGACGCGAATCCTAATCCGAACCATCGATCCGATAGACTCTAGCAAGCAAAAGACCGGTTACCGTTTCAAGGCGAGTCTCGAAACGAACTTGCAGGTGGAGGACACGGTCGTGGCGCCGAGGGGTACCATCGTTTACGGGCGTCTGGCACAGGCATCGTCAGCGGGAAGGATGTCTGGAAGCTCTGAGCTCACACTCGAGATGACGGATATCGTCATCAATGGCGCATCCCATCCTCTGTTGACCAGCACGTACGAAATCAAGGGTAAAGGTGAGGGCAAAAAGACAGCTAGGAAAGTACTCGGCGGGGCTGGTCTTGGCGCGATCATCGGCGGGATCGCGGGCGGAGGGACCGGAGCTGCGATTGGTGTTTTGGCTGGTGCTGCGGGTGGAACCGCACTTGCCGCGTCCAAGAAGGGCGAGCAGCTGCAGGTTCCGAGCGAATCGTTGCTCGAGTTCAGAATTGAGCAGCCCGTATCGCTTCCCGTCAGGCGTAGTCAAAAGCAAGTTCCGGCAGAGCCAACTGGGGACCCAAACGCCTACGAGGCCTAACTTGCGGGCATTGACTTGGAGGCGGGCCGCCGGATTCGGCAGCGCCGGCTCAAGTAGTGGGAGCGGCCTTACTCTTTTTCAACAATTCCAATTCCTTGGGTGGTATCCAAATCTCGGCCAAGCCACAATCCAGGCAAACGCAAAGGTCTTGGCAAAGATAGACAGGGGCGGTCTTTATGGCCTCAATGGTTGGATAACTGGCAGTCAGTTCACCCTTAAGCTTTACCAGATTGTTCGACCCGCATTTTTTACACGGCATGCAGTCTCGAGCGGTGGTGTCCATCATGCGAGATTCTAGCACATCGCCTTCTGGGTGAGTATTGTAGAGTTTTTTCAGGCTGCTGGCGAAGTTTACAGTATGCAAGCATCTAATCTGCGAGTTAGGGTCAACAGTGCGCTCGACCTGGGCGCAAATACGAAGATTCGGGCCGGACAGGATTGCATGAGAATTTTATGTTCCTGTTCTAGGGATCCAGCGAGCGGGCCCATTGAAAAAGGTGCGAATTTTACTTGCTGATGACCACCCACACTTTCCCGAGTTCGTCGAGAGTCTTCTGGAGACATCGTTCGAAATTGTTGGGAAGGTGGGCGACGGGCAGGCTCTGCTCGAAGCAGCGGTGAACCTGAAGCCCGATGTAATTGTCACAGATATTTCGATGCCTTTTCTGAATGGTATCGAAGCCGCCGAACAATTGCGACGAACAGGATGCAACGCCAGAATCATTTTTCTGACCGTTCACTCGGACCCCGATTTTGTCCGAAGTTGCCTAGCGACCGGCGCCTTTGGCTACATCACGAAGCCGCGAGTCGCTCTGGACTTGATCCCCGCCATAGGCGAGGCTATGGCTGGGCACTTGTTCATATCATCTCCCGATAACTAGTATTACCGTATAGTAATATAAGAATAGTTCTAACATTTCGTCTGACATCATCTGTTGGCGGACTTGGTTACTGGCGTGTATGCCGCACAAAGCCTGGAAAAAAACACGGGTCGGCTCCCGCTGGAACATACGGTTCGACTTACAGTTCGACCTGGCTCAAACTCGCTTGACGACCACGGCGGTCAGATCATCTTGTTGCTGGGTTCCTTCGGAAAACTCAATTACTGCCTGATACAGCGCGGAGATGAGCTCACGCGGAGGCTTCTCCCTCTCCAGCCGAATAATCTCATGGATCTTTCTTACGCCGAATTGATCGCCCTTTGGGTTCGATTCGAAAAAGCCATCTGTCGCCAGAACAAGCATATCTCCCGGATAGAGCTCCACGATTTCCGGAGGGCCAGACAGCAAGTTGCGCAGAATGCCCCGGGGCAGCCCGTGAGCTCCCTTCTCTTCAATCGTGCCGTGAACCAAGTTGTAAATCCACAATGGGCCGCGTCCGGCTGAAAATAGCTCCAGGGTGTGGGTTCCCGGGCCAACAAAGCGCCGCGACAAACGTCACAAAGCGCCCTTCACCGATATCCCCCGGCAATGGCAGCGTTGAGTTCACCTAGGGCGGCTTGCAGGCCATTTCCTGCCTTGAAGCTGGCCCTGGCATAGGCTCGACAGACTGCCGCAAGCAGGGCCGGACCGATTCCGTGACCGGTCACATCGGCCAGAGCCGCCACCACCTTCCATCTGGCAGGACTTGCCAGTCGTAGTAGTCTCCCCCAGTCTGGTCGGCAGGCTGGTTCCAGGCGGCGATTTCGAAACCTTCGACTTGCGGCACCGAACTCGGTAGCAAGGACTGCTGGAGCAAACGACGGTCGCCAACCTAAGATAAATGGCGGCTATCAAGTAGCTAACTGCTGCTACCAGGCCGGACAGCCGACAGAGGGCCGGATTGAGACGAAGCATGGAAGGACTGATGAACAGAAAAAAGGTCAACACCAAGGGATGCGTAAACACTCGACGCGCACCGAGCGCAATAGAAAGGAAATGCCGATGGCTCCAAGGACAATCAATAGGCGCAGCCGTTCACTTCTGAGGTGCGCATGCTCGAAGGCCACCGACTCGATCTCTATGCCACTCATGACAGTTTGCTTGCAGGTGCGACGATAACCAATTTGTGTTGCACGGAGGACATCTGTTGTTTGGGTGAAGCAACGGGTGCCCTTGGGGGAAAGCCTGCGAGACCGGTCCGAGTTGAATGCGCTGCTATCGGCATCGGGATTGGCCGCGTCAAAAGCTAAAGACAAGGTCGAACATATTTTGCTGCACACTGTGGAGGTGACTTATGGTACTGACGGATTGCCAAAAAGTGACGCAAGATTGCGCTAGTCATCCGCAGTAGGGCCGGAAAGGGCAGGGCCTGGGGCCCTTTCCTGGTCCGTCGCCGTTGTGCTTGCTCTTCACTCTGCCGCGAATTAGAGCGGTCCCGAAGACGCGCTCTTCGATTCGCTTCGAATCTCAGCCGACTGTTTTTCGGATCACCATGGACGCCAAAAAGAGCCCGCAGAACAACACGCCAAGCAGTCCGAGGAGCGGCAAGAGACTTGCCGTCTTAGGGAGTTTTGTGGGTGCTGGTTCCGCGGCCGCGGTTTGGATGGGTGCCTGTGCCGGCGCCATAACAATAAGGACAGGGATATCCTGCCTTGGAGGAGGTGGTGGTGGCGGCATCGTTCCG
>Ga0210406_10000776_pt1 | contig 41972 bp, 35 predicted proteins | sample IncBWC30MmetaG_FD_155454 | JGI IMG/M metagenome (GOLD analysis project Ga0210406, IMG submission 155454) | Forest soil microbial communities from Barre Woods Harvard Forest LTER site, Petersham, Massachusetts, United States - Inc-BW-C-30-M | ecosystem: Environmental > Terrestrial > Soil >...
ACGTCTCTCAACAAACACACCTGCCGGAGTTCCGGCGCAAGCTGCGTAATCGCGTTCGCCATCAGCTTGCGCATTTCCCGCCGCGCAAACCGTTCTTCGGGGTTGTCTCCGCGCGCCGTCGCGTTAGTCCCAAGCGTTTCATCGCCCTCGCCAGTGGGCTCTTCAAGCGAAAAAAGCTTGCCGTCGCGCCGTTTGCGGAGCACGTCAATCGACGCATTCGCCGCGATTCGCGAAACCCAAGCGTGCAGATCGTCCCTATCCTCGCCCGGCATGCCGGAAAATTGTTCCAAGCGGGTCATCACTTTGAGAAACGCGTCCTGGCGCACGTCTTCCGCATCCGCGGGATTACGCGTCAGCCGCAGCGCTCCCAGGTACATACCAGGTGCGTAGGGCAGGATCAATTTGGCCAGCGATTCGCGGTCGCCCTTTCGCGCCTGCAGGAGCAGTCCGGAACGCGTCACGCCATCGAAGGCTAGGGAAGTGCTGCACATGACGCGTTAACAATTGGCAGGCCAATCGCCACCCGGCTGGCCATTGTAAGTAACTATAAATAAATGTGTTATGGGTTTTGTGAAATTTAGGATCGGCTGCCGGAGTGACCGCTTTTGGGACGCGAGGTGGCGATTCCGGTCACTGTTTCAGGCTGCTGGCTCACACAGAGATTCCGTAGTTTGAAGTACCTCAGCTCTAGTCGGCGATTTCCAGTTTGTCGCCTTGCATTTCCCATTCGATACGCACTAGAAAATCAAAATGCATCCCCTCGGTCTTCAGCCACGCTTCCAGGTCTTCGCGAGAATTAGCGCGGAATTCCACGAACATTTTTCCTTCCAGCATGTTGACCAGCACGCGTTCCGCGTGAGCAAGCCCGCCGGCCTGCATGCGCTGTGCTAAAGCTTCGGCTCCCTGCCGCGTGAGGCAAGCGAGTGTGTGCTGCGTGAGGTAGCGTGGCATCGGAACTCCTGAGAGTTGATTGGAGATCAAGTATTTCATGAAAGCCGATTCTCGCGCACGACCGGAAGAGCTGGTTCGTGTGGCAGAACTTGATTGGGAAAATAAATCTGGACAGGCGGACAACGCGAGCGAAGTCACGCGCATCTCGATTGACAAGTGCGTTATTCATTCGGGATGGGGGTGGTTCATGAGGCGGGTCCTACCAGTACTGTGTCTCTTCGTGTGCTCAGGTTTTTGTCTTGCGCAAGAAAAAACAAATCCAGGTACAAAACAAAAAATGCCGGAAGCTGCCGCGGAGCCGCGCGAAAGCGCGAGTTCGACAGTTGCGAAGTTGCCGGTGCGGCGCGTGGTGCTTTACAAGAATGGAGTGGGATATTTTGAGCACCTCGGCCACGTTCGCGGCAGCCAGGATGTGCACGTCGATTTCACCAGCGCGCAATTGAACGATGTGCTGAAGTCCTTGACCGTCCTGGATCTCTCCGGCGGCCGGATCACCGGAGTGGATTACAACTCGGAAGCGCCGCTGGCACGGAGGCTGGCCACGTTGCGATTGTCGCTAGGTGAGCGGCCGACGACAGCAGAGTTTCTCGGAGCTCTGCGCGGGGCAAGATTGGAAGTTCGCAGCGGCAACGGGCCGCTACTGACCGGCAAGCTTTTGAGTGTGGAGCGCAAGACGCGCACAGGAGCCGGTCCGGGATGGACGGTGGAGACGGATGAAATTTCGCTGATTACGGACAGCGGTGAAGTCCGCAGCGTGGATCTTAACGCTTCTACCAGCGTGAGAATCGCTGAGAAGGATTTGCAGGCGGAAGTTGGACGCTACCTGGGATTGATCGCTTCTTCGCGAGACCAGGATGTCCGCCGCATGACCATCTCTACCACGGGCGCGAGCGAGCGCAATTTATATGTGAGCTACATTAGCGAAGTACCTATCTGGAAGACTACCTACCGCATCGTCTTGTCGTCGAAAGCAGACAAGAAGCCCTTGCTGCAAGGATGGGCCATCGTAGACAACACCGTGGGTGAAGATTGGGACGGTGTGGAACTCTCGCTCGTGGCCGGAGCGCCGCACTCTTTTATTCAACAACTATCGGAACCATTTTACGGCAGGCGGCCGGTAGTAGCATTGCCGGAGAGCGTGCAACTCTCTCCGCAGACGCATGCGGCCACTCTAATGCGGGGAAACGGGCGGCTAAGCGGCATGGTGACGGATCCGTCAGGCGCAGCGCTGGCAGGAGCAAATGTACGACTTCTAGATGAAAACAATGGCGTGATCGCGCAAACAACCACGGAAAGCAACGGGCAGTATTCGTTCTCCGGAGTGTCTCCGGGAAACTACCGAGTCGAAGTGGAACAACGGGGTTTCCGGAAAAATGCAATTTCCGGTCTTAATGTAGCGCCCGGCGAGAATCAGCTTAATTCGCAATTGCAACTGGGCTCGGCCACAGAAACCGTGACCGTGAACGCCGAAGCCGTATCGCTCCAGACATCCTCTTCTTCAGTGATTTCCGAACACGGCAAGCTGAGTGCTGTGGCGAATCGCCCGCATGTCGCAAGCGGCTTTGGATCAGGAAGCGGCGGCGGCCTGTTTAACATGGCACTGCCACCTCCACCGCCACCTTCGACGGCAAGCCTCGAGGCGGCCCGTGACATGGGCGTGGCGGCAGCGAGCGCGCAAGAGCTGGGTGACCTCTTTGAGTACAAACTGAAGGACCGCGTAACGCTGAAGAAAAATCAATCCGCGCTAGTGCCGATCGCGCAGACCGAAATCGATGCTGAAAAAATCTCCATATGGAACGGAACGACCGGATCGGGGCGCCCGTTGCGCGGACTATGGCTCAAGAACACGAGTCCTCTCACGTTCGATGGCGGTAGCTTCAGCGTCCTGGAAAATGAAGTGTTTGCTGGCGAAGGGCTGACGGACCCCATCAAGCCAGGTGAGCGCCGGCTCATTTCGTATGCTACAGACCTGGGGCTGCTCGTCGAGGCGTCGCAAAACAACCAACCCCAACATGTGACGCGGGTGAAGATCTCCAAGGGCGTTCTGACGCAGGTCAGCGAACTCCATGAGCGCACGCTGTATATAGCGCGGAATCAGGATCAAGTGACGCGGACATTGGTGATCGAGCATCCCGCGCGAGCGGAGTGGCAACTCGCAAAAGTGGCGAAGGAGCCTGACGAGAAAGCACCTGGCGTCTACCGCTTGCGTCTGGAAGTTCCATCCAAAGCCACCGCTTCTCTCCCGGTGGAAGAGGTGAGGACGCTTGCGACCAGCTATCAACTCTCGAATCTGGATGAGGACCAGATCGGCGTGTTTGTGAAGCAAGGAACGATTACGCCGGAGATGGCGCAAGCACTCGCCAAAATTACCGCGCAGAAGGCCGTACTCGCAAAACTGGAAGAAGAGATGGAGAATCGCCAGAAAGATATCGACCGGATCGTTGAGGATCAGGGCCGGCTCCGCGAAAACATGAAGGCATTACGCGGAAGCGCGGAGGAAAAGGCGCTGCTGCAACGCTATACGCGGCAACTGGACGAACAGGAAACGCAACTCGATGTGCTGCGAAAAAAGATCAAGGACACGGAAGCACTTCGTGACAAAGCAAACGAACTCCTGGAAAAAATGATCGGTGAACTTCAGATCGAAGCAGCGCTTTAGGAGCGGCCTGCTTCCCAAGCGTATTTCGAGGCGCGATATCCGTCGAAACCAATTGTGGTCAACATCGGCAGGCTTTCTCTTTGCCATTCGAAGCACCTGAGCAAGACCTTTTGAATTGCGAAAGTATAGAGCTTCAGCTACCTCTGAAAAGAGGCCAACATGCGGAAACACTCCGCCGTTTCCCTCGTCTATTGGTCATGAGCCTCTTTACAAATCTGCGCTACACCCTCCGGCAAATCACCAAAAATCCAGGCTTTTTTGCACTGGCGGTCGCCGCCCTGGCGCTCGGAATCGGCGCTAACACGGCTATTTTCAGCGCTGTAGAGGCGGTGCTGCTGAGATCCCTGCCCTACTCCCAGCCTGGCCGCTTGATGATTGTATGGGAGGACATGTCCTACCTGGGCTTCGCCAATAACACTCCGGCGCCCGCAAATTACCTGGACTGGAAAGCGCAAAATCGCGTTTTCACGGATATGGCCGCGACGCGGTTCGTGACCGCCAGCTTGACGGGGGACGGGCAGCCGGAACAGCTTTCTGGCAAAAAGGTGACGCCAAACTTTTTCGATGTTCTGGGCGTGCAGCCGGTCGTGGGACGTCCGTTTACTGTGGAAGAAGACAAGTCGCAAACTCCGGTGGTAGTGGTGAGTTACAACTTGTGGCGCCGGCGCTTCGGGGGCGATGAGTCGATCCTTGGGCGGTCGATCCTTCTGAATGGAGTTCAGACAAAAGTGGTCGGTGTGATGCCGAAGGATTTCTTTTTCGGTGACCGAAAAAACAGCGACTACTGGGTACCGATGGCGTTCACGCCAGAGCAATGGGCGCGGAGGCAATCGCATTTCCTGACGGTCGTCGCACGGTTGAAGCCGGGCGTGACCACGCAGCAGGCGCAGAAGGACATGGAGCGTGTCGCGCTGGACCTGCAAAAACAGTATCCGGAATCGAACGCGAAACTGGGCGCCGTCGTTGTCCCGATTCAGAAAGAATACGCGGGAGACTCTCGCAGCGGACTGCTCGTGCTGCAAGTCGCTTCCCTGTTTGTGCTGCTGATCGCCTGTTCGAATCTGGCGAACTTGCTGCTGGCGCGATCGACCGGCAGGCGGCGAGAAATCGCGGTCCGGCTGGCGATGGGAGCATCCCGTTGGCAAATCGCTTCGCAGTTGCTGACCGAGAGTTTGGTGCTCTCCGTTGCAGGCGGATTGCTGGGACTGTGGGTCGGGCAAGTGTGCTGGAGCGTATTTGGTCAGCTGGTGCCGGCGCAAGCAGGTGACGGATTCGCGGTGAATTGGCAATTGTTGTTATTCACCGCTGCGATCTCGATTGCCGCGGGAATGCTGTTTGGCTTCGCACCGGCGTTGCGCTCCACGAACGTGCCCTTGCAAGAGTCGCTGAAGGAAGGCGGCCGGGGCGGAGAATCGCGCGGCGGATTGCGGCTGCGCGATACGCTGGTGGTAGGGCAATTCGCGCTGGCCTTCGCGCTGCTGGTCTGCGCCGGGCTGATGATCCAAACCATTTGGAATTTGCGGAAGCAAGAACTCGGATTCCAGGCCGATCACCTGCTGACGATGGGAGTGCCTTTGCCGGAGAAGAAATACGACACCGACGAAAAAGTGCGCGGCTTTTTTCATTCGGTGGAAGAAGATGTACGAGCTCTGCCCGGAGTCAAGGGAGCGGGATTTGGTTCAGACGCACCCTTCATGACTTATGGGGATACCGAAGGATATACGGTCGAGGGCGAGCCACCTCTGCCAACGGGAGAGTTCAACGACGCGCTCTACCGGGAAGTGACGCCTGGATATTTGGACATGCTTGGCGCGAGAGTGAAGGAAGGCCGCTTGCTCGGAGAAGAGGATCATGAAGGCGGGTCACTGGCTGTGGTGGTGAATGAATTTCTTGCCAAGCGTCACTGGCCCGGCCGCAGCGCGGTGGGCAAACGCATCCGGTTCGGCGGCAACCAGGACGAAACAAAAAACCCCTGGTGGACGGTGGTGGGAGTAGTTCGGGACATTCGAGAGCGCGGACTTTTGTACGAGATGAAGCCGGCGGTATACGTGCCGGTGACGCAAGTGAAGAAGCCGGAGGGGTTCGCATTCCTGGTCGTGCGAACATCGCGCGATCCCGCCAGCACGATCAAGATGGTCGAAGGCGCGGTTTGGTCGGTGGATCCACAGCAGCCGGTTTCTTACGTGCGCACCATGGACCAACTGATAGAGGCTGACGTGGCGGATCGCACCCGCCCGATGATTTTGCTCGGCGTTTTCGCGGGGCTAGCGCTGATGCTAGCGTGCATAGGCGTGTATGGCGTGCTGGCGTATGCCGTGGCGCAACGCACGCGGGAGATCGGAGTGCGTATGGCGCTAGGGGCCAAGCCGCTGGATGTGACTCGCATGATCCTGGGCCGCGGAATGAGATTGAGCGCTATTGGATTGCTCGCGGGCGCGGCGCTAGCGGCGGGGCTCGGGGCCCTGCTGCGGAGTCTCTTGTTTGGCGTGACACTGGCGGCGCCGGGAATTTATGCCGGGACCGCCGCGGCGCTGGTGCTGGTTGCGCTGCTAGCGTGCGTGATTCCCGCGCAACGGGCGGCGCGCGTTGATCCTGCCGTGGCTTTGCGCAACGAATAAATCAAAGAGAATTCCGGGTCACGAGCTGTCCGAATTGACAGGTTGGCGGTGGAGCACATTTTCCTCCTGCGAAGTTTGGTCCCGGCAGGGACGTTCTACACTCAAAGTAGAAATGGACGGAGCGGCCTCGCGGTCAGATCGAGGCGCGATCCTCCAGTATGGTTTCGCGAAGGACACACACGAGGTTGAAAAAATGAAACGCGCACTTCTATTCACGACAATTTTCTTGCTTGCGGTCGCAGCGGCTCCCGGCGTCTCGGCCGCGCCGCAAAGCAAAGGTAGCTCCACGCTGACTGGCATTGTTTTGGGGCCGGATGATAAGCCCGTGGCAAATGCGAGCGTTTCCTACCAGGTGTCCAGCGGGAGCGCGCCGCACGTTGTGCGCACGGATGCGCGCGGACGTTTCACGATTTCAAAATTGAGAGCGGACAACTACGATCTTCGGGCGTCGGGGAAGGGCGTCTTTTCTGAGTGGGAGAAAAACATCTCGCTGCGATCCGGCGCGACGAAAGAGCTGACGCTGCGTTTAATCTACGCAAAACAAATTCCGAAAGCCTATGTGAAGAGTAGCCCCAAGCAGTGACTCTTGACTGGTAATTCGTGACTGTCGCCTTGTGAAATTCTCTTGTAAGGACTGGATGCAGGTTTTAGGCGGCAGAAGTGCTGAATATCTCCCCCCGACAAAACAAACTTCCTATTGGTAGATGAGTTGGGCGAGTTCGTAAATATCGGAATCCGAGGCGTCCGAGACAGCGCAGTATTCCATCCCCTGGCGGCGCCAATGGCGCCACTGATACCCTTGCCGGAGACCGGGCGCATGAATCCCGCTGTCCGGTTCCTTCGTGGGCATCACAAAAACATTAATGATGTGCTTGCGGCGCGTGTAGACCAGCGCGGCGACATTCTGGCCGCCGAGAACATCGAGACGGGCACCGATGAGCGGAAACCCTTCATCAGCATAATCCTTCACTGGAGGAACAAAGGCGAGCTTGCCGTCAAACCAAGGCTTGACGGTATGTTGGTCGGTCGAAGCAATGTCCGTAAGGTGGCCGGGCTGCAGAGAGCGCACATGAGCGTCGATCATCTCGGCGGCGGTGAAGGGCGCAGTGGAAGCGCTATCCTTCGCGGGGCGGGGCCAGGAAAACCAGGAAATACAAGCGAGGATCAGGATAGAAGCAGCGACGGCGAGCCAGCGCCAGGCGGGAATGCGAATGCCTGCGGAAGAATTGTTTGCGGCAGCGAGACCAGCGCGAATTTTCTTGCGGAGAGCCACGGGAGCGTTTTCGTAAAGGCCGCTGTGCTGAAGCGAGGAGCGCAGCGATTCCTCGGACCCCAGGGAAGTCGCGCATTCGCGGCAGCCTTCGAGGTGGCGCTCAAATTCCGCAGAGCGCGTGGCGTCGAGTTCGCCATCGAGATAGCCGTGGAGAACCGTGCGGGTGTAATCACAGCTCACGGGCGGCCTCCTGCGGAGAGGCGGGCGTAAGAGCACGCTGGAGCCGTTGACGAGCGCGGGCCAGCGCGGACATCACGGTGCCAATGGGGATGGCAGTGATGGAAGCGATTTCCTTGTACGAGCAACCTTCCAGTTCGCGAAGTACGAGGACTTCCCGGAAGCGCGGCGGAAGCGTTTCCAGAGCGCGCGTAAGGCGTTCCCGATTGGCCCCGGCAATTGCCAAGGCCTCCGGAGACACACTGGGCTGCGGATGCAATTCTTCGTCGAATTCAGTCATGAGTTCCACAGGGCGATTCTTCTCCAACCAGGTATAACAGGTATTGCGCACAATCTGCAAAAGCCAGGCGCGCGCATCGCCACCGTGGAACCCGCGGAAAAAGCGGTAGGCACGGAGCATGGCCTCCTGGGCGACGTCTTCCGAATCGGCGCGGCTTTTTAGCAGCCAGCGCGCCAAATTGAAGGCGGCGTCGAGATGCGGCAGAACGAGCTGCTCGAAGCGCGCCCGGTCCTGCGTATCCAACACGTCCGAGCCTTTTCCCTGGAAAACACCACTCATGGGCAGGAACCGCCTGGGGGACTATTTTATTCCCTACGTCCCCTTTGATGTGACTAATGAGACAAATGGTTGGTGAGCAAGGAAAGCGGGAATATTTAGGGGACCCTGGTGGTCTGGACAAGCGAAACACGTCCCATATGCGGCGCGGGCTCCCTGGACTCTCTCACCCGCGCCGCCCTCCAAAATCTGGCGAGATCATTCGACAAAGCCAAGAAGAGTTGCACCCACACGCGACAGGATCGAAGAAATACCCCCTACCCCCATCAATTTGCAAGAATATCGAAAAAACGGGCTTGCAGATTTGCATTTCGTAAGTGATTGATTCTAATAGGTCGGCTCCGGTCTTGATTGCCAGCAAGGGGTTGGCAGGAGCGCCAAAAAGAAAAGCGGGAGCAAGCTCTCGCACTCCAATTGTAGTTATCTACAAGATTAAATATAGCACAAATTATAGAAAGTCAAGGGCGATTTTGGTGAGCGAAGGCCTACGAACAGTTGTAGATGGGCCTCATCTTACGAAAAACTGGTGTTAAAGAGTGGGTGCACTGGAAGCTGAAAAATGGGCAGGATGGGAGTAGTACTATTCGTGGTCGCGGGTGAGGAATTCGCGGAGCACTTCGTGCGTATCTTACAGTAATTGAATGGTTTACTTTATTCTTGACTTCCCGAAAGAAGGGAAAAAAGGGCGGTTTGTACTACAACCCTAGTACCCCTTCCGGTGGCTCTGCGGACCCATTGTGGCGTACGGTCGAGGTGCGTAGTCTCTGAAGAACGGGTTGGGGGCCGCGCGGGGACAGCGGCTCCGCAAGGGGCCGTGTGCGAGCTACCCAACCCGCCAATTCTTTTGCTTCCCTCGATATTCCACACCACGAGTTCGATAGGAGGGCCTGAAGCCAGGCCCTCTTTTTCGTTTGCAGCCAAAGGTATCCGCCTTCCATGCTAGAGTCTGACTCTTGCAGTGCGCTTGAGATAAGCTGCTTTTGAATGAACGGGTTAAGTGCAGCTGGGTGGTGAGGTCTGAAAGGTTCGCGTGACAGGTGAAAGATTTGATCAACATCGCTGCAAGACCATTTTTGTTCTTGGGGGTCGTCCTCTTGGCAAACCCGATCTGTGTGCAATTCGCGCGAGCAGGCGAGCCGGCGCTGCCAAGATTGAAATCGGAGACCCAGGCAGCTTTTGACCGGTACGTAAAACTCGTGGAATCACGAAATGAGGCCGAGCTGAAACGCAACACGGGCCTCCTGTGGATTGACGAACTCCCTGAAACGCAACGGGCAGACGCATACGCTGGACTAAAACGCGGCGAAGTAAAGATGCGGAAGCTCGAAATCATCGACAACCAGAAGCCGATCGAGTGCCCGGGTGGGATGATTCATCACTGGGTCGGCCTGGTGTTCATTCCGGAAGCCAAGGTGGAGGATGTATTGGGCGTTCTGGAGGATTACGACAAGCACTCGGTATACTACGCGCCGGACGTGGAGCGTTCAAAGATCGAATCGCGGTCGGGCGCGGATCGCTTCCGGGTCTTTCTGCGGTTCCGGCGGCACAAAGTGATAACCGTGGTGCTGAACACCGAGCACGAAGTGCAGTACTTCCACGACGCGCCGGGAAAAGCGCACAGCCGCAGTTCGGCGGTGCGCATCGCGGAAGTGGAAAACCCCGGGAAGAGCGATGAACGCGAAAAGGCTCCAGGCGACGATGGCGGATTCATGTGGCGAATGGAAACATGGTGGCGCATGGAAGAACGCGATGGCGGAGTTTACGTGCAGAGCGAAGTGGCTTCACTGACTCGGGATATTCCGACTGGCCTGGGTTGGATGATCCGGCCCTTTGTCACCGGCATCCCCAAGGAATCGCTAACGTTTACGCTGGAAGCGACTCGAAGGGCAGTGGAAAAACGGAGAGGGTGAGGATCTGCTGCGCCTACACTCGCTTCGCCCCCCCTAAAGTTTCTCGCTGGCAGCATTCCTTGCAACTTCCAGACGTCAGCAACGTTGAGGTCCCCGATACCCTCCAGCGGCGCCGTTGGGGCGGCTTGCTACCACGCTGCTATCCTATTCGGCCTTCTGGCAAACCGGGCGAATCATTGTGGCGAGAGCGGTCATTGGGCGGCGCGCGCAATGGTCAGCATAGACGGATTGGCGCGAATAAGACGTCCGAGGCGGTAAGCGATTGGGACGGCGTGATTGGCGGACAGCCGCCGACCGAGGGTCCTCAACATGTACGGGCCATAGACGAGAGACTGAGAAAGCGGCGTCCAGCCTGTGGAGACCAAGAGATTTGTGATTGTTTGAAAGGTCCATGCCTGAAGGTGCAGATTCCAATCGGACTGGAGTGCGGGCCGCAACTCCACTTCGACCGGAAGCACGAGCACGAGATACCCATCAGGGAGCACGTACTCATGAAATTCCTGCAAATCCTGGTAGGGGGCGGGGGAGTGCTCCAGACAGTGAGAGCTAAGAATGTACTGGAAGGCGTGGCGCGGAATGTCCTCCCGCTTCTCGACGACGACGCGGTTGCGTTTGGTCAGTTCCTTCTGGGCAAACAAGCTGAAGTCAAAGCACACGGTATCCGGGAGGGCGGCTGAGACTTGGCCTACGCCGCAACCGAAATCAAGCACCTTACCGTTGAGCTGAAGACCGTTGCGTTCAAATAGAGAGTAGCGCCAGAAGAGGGAAAGCAGGCGAAATCCGAGCTCATCGTGAATGACGCTACCGTAGTGCTCGAGGTGGTAGGTCTCGTTGTAGTAGGAAAGCGCCTTTCGTCGAGCCTCGCTCTGAATCGGCATGAATGCACGATGTTATAGCAATTCAGCAAAGTAAAGCTAGGAGGGGTGGGATGAGTTCTTTTTCGCCCTTACATCTTTCAGAAATTCCCAGACGGTAGCCGCGTTGCGGTCCCAGGTCCACGCGAGAGCTGTTTTTGCGGCGGCTTGCCCGATGCGGCTGCGCCATTCGGCCTGCTGGTAGAGCGCGCGAATCATCGTGGCGAGTGTTTTGGCGTCGTGCGGGTCGCGGAGGATGAAGCCATCCACGCCATCGTGTAGAAGCGAGGATACGCCTGCAAAAATCGAGGTGATGGCAGGCAAGCCGCACGCCATGGCTTCCGCGACGGGCAAACCGAAAGAATCTTCGCGGCTGGGGCTGGCGTAGAGATCGGCGACGGCGTAGAAATCGAGGACATCTTCGCGGGAAGGTTCAAAGCGGCAACGTTCCGGGATGCCGAGCGATTTTGCCGTTTCACGGAAAGAATCCGGAGAATCGTCTCCGGCCGCAATCACGCGAATTGGCAATTCTCGAAGTGCAGCCAAGGCGCGGAGAATGGTGTCGAGGCCTTTGGCGCGCCAATCGTTGCCGATGAGGAGCAACACGAAGTCACTTTCCTGAAAGTCGCGGCGTCGGCGAGCCGCCGAACGAAGCGCAAGCCGAGCGCCGGGTGAAAACTGCGCGGTGTCAACTCCATTAGGAATGACTGGGACATCCTGGCGGTGAAAATGATCTTTGAGAAGAGTGGCGGTGCGCGGCGATACGGCCGCAAGTGAAACCTTCTGGTCCGTATAGATGCGACGCTCCAATCGTGCCAGAAGAGCGTAGTAGACGCGCCGATGGAGGCTCCGGAAGAACCCGAGATTTGCAGAATCGGCCTGCTCATCGCGCGCGAGTTCCTGGAGGCGATAAAAGAGCGCATGAACGATGACGACATCGGCATCCAGACAGTTAATTCCTGGAGAGATGACGAGGTCGAAACGAACTCCGCGGATCCAGCGATCCCACGCCCGGCGGGTGGAATTCAGGAAAAGCCAGACAAGAAATTCGAAGAGATGGGGACCTGGGATGGAAGGAACTTTGTGCCAAAAGATGGCCCCGGAATCACTTGGGCTTGACCGGGCTGGCTGGGTCAACGCGAGATCTTCAACGTGCTGGGCATAAAGATGAATCTCACAATGCTCGTTCCGCGAGAGGCGTTCCAGCAATTCGGCAAGAGCGCGCTCCGTGCCATGACGGCGATCAACGAACGGTGAGACGACGGCGAGGCGCAAGTCAGCGCATCCGTGTCCGCGGGTCATACACGGGGGCAAGTTGAGCGGTGACGGCGTACTGCGCGGAGACCGCGAGGGTGGGGAGCCGGTACAGGACTCCCAGTAGAAGCCAAAGATAAGCGTTTAGGACGAAATCTTCGTACGCTTGGATTCCCGTAAAGGTGATGGGAATCAGAAGAAGCCCCGCGTACCAGAAGATGACGAAGGCCAAAGGAAACCAGGGGGACCCTCTCAGTTTTTTCACGACTCGCCACGCAGAGAACAGGATGGAAAAAGTCATGACAAACCAAAGCAAGAGGCCGCCGATGCCCATCTCGACCACAAGCGTGCCGTAGCCACTCTCCACGCCGATGACTGGCGCTTTCGCGCCAAAGATGCGCGCGACATATTGAGTGCCAAGGGAAGTTGTGCCAATGCCATAGCCGTACATCCAACGCTCATAGCCGAATGCACCGAGGAAATTCATCAATGGGTAATCCCAGGTGCGGTTTTGGAGTTCGCTGTTTCTAGTGCCTGGCGTAAGAGTCTCGCTAAAAAAGGCGACGCGCGAAAGCAGGGCATCCGGAAAAATAAAGAAGAGCAACCCGAGTCCCAGGGCAACACCAAGCACAGCGCGCTGAGCAGTGCGCAAGACCCGCAGCACTTCACGCTGCCGCCAGGGAGCGCCCCAGACAAATGCGATTACGCCGACGACGGCGCTGGCGGCGCTGAAAAGGACGACGCCTCGCGAGGAACAGAGTGCTAAACCCGCAGCGGTGGCAGCGAGGACAATAAAGGCCAAAGCTCGGCCGCGTTTGTGGCGGAGGAGTAAGTAGCCGCTAAAGCCAAAAACCAGCAGCCAAGTCACTAGCAGAAAATTCCCAAAACGGCCTGTACTCACGAAGACCGAAGTGGGACGGTACATGATCAGACCAGTGACCGGCGAGACTCTATAGAGAGTGCTCAAGTCGCGAATATCATCGGCCACAACAGCAGGATTCATGAATGTATGGCCGAGGATGGCCTGGGCTATCCCGAGGGAAACAATGACCAATCCAAGAATCATGTTTACGAAGAAGAAGTGGCGCAATTCCTCTTCGGAATTGAGCAGGGCATATCCCACAAAAAACAAAGGGACGTAATAAAAAAAGAGCTTCACGCCCAGGAAGCCATACATCAAATGGGTAGAAGCGGGGTTAAAGATCTGCATCACGCCAAACCAGAAGAAAATAAAAACCGGTATCAGGAAAGGAGGCCGGAAAGTGGTGACTGTTTTTCGCCGGTAGGCCAGGAAAAAAGAGAGATAGACGACCGCGGCCAAGATATCCTTGGCGAAATAGATGGCCATATTGTTGCCAAGATATTTTCGTGCAAAATCCTCGAACAAGAGCCAAGTCAGGAAGAAATAGAGCCCGTTGCGCCAATTGTTGAGGATGGCGATGACGATGGCGCCGCCAAAAAACGCTAAAGCGACAAAGGCCAGGCCGATCATATCTCCGGCGATGACGTAGCCTGCAGTTTTGTAAGCCGCCAAGACAAAGAAAACCAGAAAAGCCAAAATCACAATCGGATTGCGGCGGAAATCTCCGCGCATGGTGGCCGCAGGGAACCTCACGGCGCGGCCTCAACTATGCGGAGGTCGGCCTCAGCAGCACGGGCGCGGGCGTCACGATCGGGGTTGGGCGCAAATAGACGATTGCAGGCGGATTCGCGACGGCCGCTTTGTGTCGATGCGTCTGACATTAATTCTTCAGTGTAACGCACAGTCTGCCGTAAACATTTGCATGAACACCATCATACGCTGGTGAAAGAACAAATGAGGAGTTGAGTCGGGTCTCCTTGATCAAGAGCAATAGGAGCGGACCGCCGATCAACTCTCTGGATCGGAAACCGCGGAGTTGTCTACCTGGCGCGCAAGAGTTCCCGATATTCGTTTAGCTGACGCTGCAAGGTGTAAAACGCCAACGCTCTTTCCCGTGCGCGCTTACCCAAAGGCTGTGCCAAATCTGGCTGCTCGATCACCTGTTGCATGCGTTCGGCGAGTTCGTTGGCATTGCCGGGCGCAAACGTGAGCCCGGTGTCCCCAATTTCCTCGGCCAGGCCCCCGATTTTTGAACCGATGATGAGCCTCTCTTGCATCATCTGTTCGAGCACGGCCAGGGGGGCCACATCCTCGCAGATGGAAGGCATTACGAGGGCGGTGACCGTGTTCATGGATTGTTCCAATTGGGGCCCTCTTTGAAATCCGAGGAAGCAGACGTCGTTGTCGAGATGGAGAGACGATGCGAGCGCTTGCAGCGGCTCTCGCTCCGGTCCGTCGCCGATGATCAATACTTGGAAGCGGCAACCCCGGCTTTTCAAGGCTCGCGCCGCCTGCACCAGAACGGAAACGCCTTTTTCGGTCACCAGGCGCCCGACATAGGCAAAAACGATCGGCGCTGCCTTCGCGTCGCCAGCGGCAAAAAAAGGCCGCGACGAGGGAATTTCCGGGACACCGTTACGAATCACGCGCAGGCGAGGCAGGGCAATTCGCGTGGCGACGTGTTCGGACACCGCGACGTTTGAGAAAGCCCGCCGAGAGAGCGCCCGGCGGATAAAGGTAAGCAGCAGAATTTTTATGCTGCCGGGCAACTTTTCCTGCGGCGCGTTGCATTTCACGCACTCACCGTATCTGCCAGCGGCGAAGTGGCCGGGGCAGCAAGTCTGCGTTGGAAACTGAAACAGCATGCCGTTCGGACAGGTGGATTGATATCCGTGATGGCTGACGATCAAGATTTTGCGCCGGACCAGAGCAAACGCGAGAGGCAAGATCGCGGGGCCGGCGAGCAGGATTCTGTCGGAATCGCCAACCAAACGCCACAATTCCAGGGAACTGGGTTTACGAACGATCCGAAACGGAGAGACGCCCGGACTGTCCACTTCGTTTCCGGGAACTAGGGTGACCACAGTTACTGCGAAGTTCTTTATTTCCTCAGATGAGTCCGTCATCGAGAGACCACGAGCCAGTTGCGCCGCAAAGGTCTCGATGCCACCAACTTGTGGTGCAAAGGCATGGGAATAGATGAGCAGCTTCACCAAACACTCTTTGCAGAGGAAATTCGCCGGCGACTGACCAAGGATATCAGCTCAGCGCTCATGAAGATGGTTCGTCCGCAACACCAGGGAGTGATTGACCGCGCCGGCGAATGAGCCCCATTCGAATGGCATCGACAGCAGCCGCGATGTTTCGTTCTGGTGACCACGTCTGAATATAAGCGAGGGAGGCGCATCCCAGAGCCTTAAGGCGGGCGGGATCGGCGGTGGCTTTTTTCATTAATTCGGCGAGGGCATCGATGTCGCCGCTGGGAAAGACAAACTCGGGATGCACGGGAGCGACGAGGTCGCGCGCGGCGCCGCAGCGATCGCTGGCCGCGACAGCGCAACCGCAACACATGGCTTCGTTGACGACGAGACCAAAGGGCTCAAACTCCGAAGGCAGAATCAAAAGGTCCGCGGCGGTATAGACGGCCGGGAGTTGCGATTGGTTGACGAAGCCAAGAAAACGAACGCGCGAGGCGACGCCCAGGCTGGCGGCTTCGGACTCGAGTTGGGGAAGCTGAGGGCCGCTGCCTGCGTAGAGGAGGACCGCGTTCGGAAGATTGGCCTTCGCAAAGGCGCGGAGGAGATCGAGAGGACGCTTCCACTGCTGGAGTTTGGCGGAGAACACGATAATAGAGTCATCTGCGGAAACGCCCCAGGAAGCGCGGACAGCGCCGCGATCGATTTGCTGCGATTGCTGCATCCACCAATCGTTGTCGACGCAATCCCCGGCCACGGAGACATGATCGCGCGGGATGCCGAGGGAACACATGAAATCGCGGCCATCCGACGAAGGGACGAGAACTTGATCGGCCAAGCGGAATAAATGAGGCCAGAAAAATTTCTTAATGGGGATTTTCCAGTTGCGGCCGTCGCGAGGGGTGAGCGAAGTGGCGTCGGCGCCGAAAAGGAAAGCCGCTCTCGAGAATTTCGAAGCCAGGCAAGTGATCCAAAACGAGGCGCGAACGTAGCCGATGAAACAGAGAACGGCGTCATAGTTGCCGCTGCGGATGAGCTTCCATAGGCCCGGATTGAAAAAGCCGAAGAAGGATTCCGCGCCGGAGCCGCGATTCTGAACATGCGTCCAGGAGTGGCCATCGAGAACGGGTACGTCCCATTGAATGTTGGCCCCAAATTCAGGATCGTGACCAGCTTCTGCGCCGCGAAGGGAGCAATAGGCCACGTGGAAATCGAGCGAAGGGTGCTTGGCCATGCGGCGGAAAATCGGCGTCATATATTGAACGGGGTGGGTGGCGACGGCAAGGACGCGATAGCGGCGGTCAGGCATGACGGGTCCCTGGGTTATTAGCGCAACACACGGCCTTCATGCGGAAGTCTGTCGGTTTCAACGAGATGCCCCGAAGTGGAGTATAACCCGTTTCCCGATATGGGAGCCTGTGCTAAACTACCGTGGGTCCGCAGGGGTTTGCGGTCCACCGTAAGTCTCCGCACTGGTGTTGTTTTTTTCTTGGCGGCCAAGGATTCGGCCACTCCAACGTTTGGCGGCGTTTTGGCCGGCGCGTTTGGAAGCCGCTCTAGGCGCAAAAATTCTTCCATCGATGACCTCGGCCGAGCCGCGGTCACGTGAAACAAACGAGGATGTGTCATGTCCGGGCATTCAAAATGGGCCACGATTAAACACAAGAAAGGCGCCACCGACGCCAAGCGCGGGCGCGTTTTCACGAGAATCATCCGCGAAATCAGCATCGCCGCGCGCATCGGCGGAGGCGAGCCGAATTCCAATCCGCGACTGCGAACCGCGATTCTGGCGGCGAAAGCCGCGAACATGCCTAACGACAACGTGGAACGCGCGATTTTGCGCGGCACTGGCCAGCTCGAAGGCGAACAGTATGAGGAAGCAACCTTTGAAGGCTACGGGCCGGGCGGAGTGGGGATGCTGATTCAAGTGGTGACGACGAACCGCAACCGCGTGGTCGGCGAGTTTCGTCACTTGATGAGCAAGAACGGCGGCAACATGGCGGAGGCCGGAGCGGTGGGATGGATGTTCAGCCGCAAGGGAGAGATCTCCGTGCCCAAAGAAGCGGCGAGCGAAGACAAGCTGCTGGACCTCGTGCTGGAAGCGGGCGCCGAAGATTTGAAGGACGACGGTTCCGCGTGGTACATCGTGACGCCGCCGGATGCGCTGGAAAAGGTGAAGGAAGCGCTGAGCAAGGCGGGAATCACTCCGGAGTCGGCGGAAATCGCCATGGTGCCGCAAAACTACATCAAGCTAACGGGACCGCAGGCGACACAGATGGTGCGCCTGGTGGAAGCGCTCGAAGAACACGACGACGTGCAGCACGTTTACGCCAACTTCGACATCGACGAGTCGGAAATTCAGGCCGCCGTCGGCGCCAACTAAATTTACTTGCTGTTCTTTTTACGGCCAGTCCGCGATTTGGGCTGGCCGTTTTTGTTTGACAGGGAGTGTGTCTGCCTGACACGCATCGTACAAAGCGCTGGCAGGGACACGCGGAAGGCCGTAGACTTGGGCCCATGGCCGCGACGAATTCATCGGAGAGGCGGGACGAAACGAACGGATGGCTGCGCGTTCTTGGAGTGGACCCTGCCTCTGCTGGGCCGACCGGATTTGGAATTGTCGAAAGTGACGGGCGGCGCTGCCGCGTGGTTCAATATGGCGCTCTAAAGGTGGCAGCGAAGCGCCAGAGGGAATGCGCTGGTGCGGTGCTACAAGATGTGCATGCACGAGTGTGCGGCCTGCTCGACGAGTTTTCGCCGGATGCGATGGCCGTGGAGAGCGTCTTTACGGCATTGAATATGCGGACGGCGCTGCGGCTGGCTGAAGTGCGCGGCGTTATCCTGCTTGCCGCTGCGCAGCACGATGTGATCGTTTACAGCTATGCGCCGCGCGAAGTGAAAGCCTCCGTCGCTGGCCACGGGCACGCCGACAAGCGGCAAATGCAAATGATGGTGCGCGCGCTGCTCTCGATGAACGAGACGCCGGAGCCTTCGGACGCCGCCGATGCACTGGCCGTGGCGCTCTGCCATTTACAGACGGAGCAGGCGCGGCGGCGGTTCGGTTTGCCGCGTACAAATGCGCTTGCGAAGCCGCACGCACGAAGCGCAGCGGCAGGTTCCAGAACTAGTCTAGTCTAGATTAGTCTAGACTAGACTATGGCGGCACAACGTGTGGCGGTTGTCGCGCATCGTATCGACGCGTTGACCGCTGTGCGGTCACAAAGGACTATGAAGACTTCCCGGCTCCGCTTCAGTTTGTTGCTGGCTATGGCAGTGATGGCCGCCTCCGCGGCACTTCCCGTTCCCGCTCCTTCCGGCGCCAAGCTGACCTTTCGGCGAGTCTTCAAGGGAAGCTCTCCCGAATTCATCGAAATTAGCGTGCGGGAAGATTCGGATGTCGGCGCCTATGAGATCCGCCAACTGGAAGAAGATCCCGGCTCTTTGCCGTTCCAGGTGAGCGCGACATGGCGCACGAAGATGTTCGATCTGGCGGCGCAACTCAAGCACTTCCAGGGGCAGGATCTCGACGTGCACCGCAAGATTGCGAATCTCGGGGAGAAAACGTTTCGCTGGGAGTCTGGCGCCGAAGTCCATGAAACCAAATTCAATTACACTTTGAATTCGGCGGCAGCCCAACTGCTTCAGATTTTTGAGGGGCTGGCGCGCCAGCAGGAAACGGTGGACCTGATTTCGCGGCGCATGAAATACGACCGCTTGGGAATCAACGACGCTTTGCTTCAATTTGAATCGGATTTGAACCGCAGCCTCCTCCCGGAACCACAGCGGGTCCTGCCGATGCTGGATCAGATTGCGGGGGATTCCCGGTTTGTAGAGATCGCGCGTCAGCGGGCGCGGTCCTTGGCAGAGCGCATTCGCCACCAAGGCTAACTGGGGGCCTCGAGAGACTTCCCCCTACTGCTGGATCATCCGGACCTCCGTCGTCGAGTGCTCTGAACGCCCTTAGGGCTCGCAACAATTCGCTCTCAATAATCCATATTTCTGGATACCCATACTGGAATCAAGAAGTAATCGCCCGTGCGAGATACTCTTGATGTCTCCATATTCCGGATGTAATTCAATATAAATGCTTTAGCAGGAGTTGGTTTATTCATAACTTTGGCAGATTTTATGCAGGGTCAAGATGGGGATTAGTCCTAGTTTTTACAAAACGTGACATGGTAACCGAACTTTCCTCATTTACGTCAGTAAGCCACGACCAGTCTTTCAATTCAGTGTGTTCTCGAAAGGAGTTCTAGCCATATGAAGAACAAATGGTTCGTGCTTAGTTTGGTGCTCGCGCTGTGCGGGCTGTTTTCGTTAGCGACCGTGGCCCAGGAGACGACAGGCGGCTTGCAGGGTGTGATTAAGGATCCTTCTGGCGCCGTCGTGCCTGGTGCGAAGGTAGTCGTCACTGGCACCTCACTGGTCGGTAGCAAGGAAACGGCGACGGATGGGAGCGGGTACTATCACTTTGCCAACCTTCCCCCAGGCGTTTACACCCTCACGGTATCGGCCAAGGGTTTCAGTACCGTCAAGCGTGACGGTCTAACCCTCGAGGTTGGCCACCTTCCGTCGGTGGATATATCACTGGAAGTAGGCGCGGCTTCGACCGTTGTAGAGGTAACCAGCGCGGCTCCGCAGATCGACGTGACCACTAACGTCACGCAGACGAACGTCACAGAAGACGTAATCGCCAATATTCCGCACGGACGGTCGTTTCAATCCGTGATTCAGTTTGCGCCAGCGGCGCGCAATGAGCCCCTAATGGGCAACAGCGGCATTAGCAACGGCACGGGAAGTATTGCCCCGGGCAATGGTTCCAACGGCGGCGACCACGGTTTTTCGGTGGCTGGCGGCTCTGATTCCGAGAACTCCTACCTTGTGGAAGGCCAGGAAACGGCGGACCTCGCCGGCGGGTTTTCTCACACCCAGGTTCCCTTCGACTTCATCGAGGAAGTGGATATCAAAAACTCCGGGATTCAGGCGGAGCACGGTGGCGCGCTGGGTGGCGTGGTCAACGTGATTATGAAGAAGGGCACGAACAATTATCACGGCGCGGTGTTCGCGCAATTCGAAAACGATGCCATGGATTCAGGCCATACGGCGTATTCCCGCCTGGATCCCAATTCGGCCCAAACAACCACAAGCTGGGGTGCCATCGACCCGACTTATCAGGCCTATGTTGCTAAGAAAGACAAGACCAGCGATGTATTTCCCGGGTTTATTTTCGGCGGACCAATCTGGAAGGATCACATTTTCGGTTTTGTCGCCTTCAATCCGGAATTCAATCAGGCCGAGCGCGGAGTGAATTACGCGGTTTCCCCAGACCCGACTCTCTCGCCTCTCGGCTTGGTTAAGTTCAGCCAGAACACGCAGACCTATTACACGACGGCGCGTCTCGACGCAGTGGTAACCAAGAAGCTCCGTGTTTACGGGTCGTGGCTCTACCAACTGCAGAAGCAATACGGCACGAATTTGCCGTTCGCGGACTCGGTGCAGGGTTATGACAACGTCAGCGCGACAATTGACCCGTCTACCTACAGCCACAACATCGGCTTTTCAGCTCCCAACCAGACGACAAACGCGGGTGCGGATTACAGCATCACGCCGCGACTGATTGCGACGGGCCGATTTGGATACTACTTTGCGAATTACCGCGACACCGGACTGCCGACAAATGGCATAATCGATAATTGGCAAACCAGTGGTGTTTGCCCGAACCAACCCCCGAGCCCGCCGTGGCCAGCTAATTGTACGCTTGACAATACAGGCAATCCATTGCCTACAGCACTGCAGCAGGCACAAGGATTCGTAAACGCTGCCAATAGCGCCAGTTTCACAACCCGAAACGCCAATAAAGCAATCCAAGTTGACGCCAATTTGGCGTGGTACAAGTCCGGATGGCACGGCACGCACAACTTCAAATTCGGGTATCAGCTTAACCGCCTTAGCAATCTCCTAGGGCAGCATTTCAACGAACCGTATGTCCAATTCTGGGTTGGGCAGGGGGCGTTGTATCTCCCACAAGGTATGGTAGGACAAGACAATTGCAAAACCGCCTTCAAGGTAAATCTCGATCCCAAGACGGGCTTACCTGCGTCTTGTGCCGGGCAGTACGGCTACGTCAGCGTTTACGACTTCGGCGACGGCGGCGCAGTGATCAGCTACAATCACTCGCTCTTTGCGCAGGACTCCTGGTCCATCGCCAAGGGCCTAACCATCAATGCGGGTCTCCGTGTTGAAAGAGAATTCCTGCCGGCCGAAAACCAGCCAGCGGGGGGAATTGCCCATCCCATCAGCTTCGGTTGGGGCGACAAGATTGCGCCCCGCATCGGAATCGCCTGGGATCCGACTGGTAAAGGCAAGATCAAGATATTCGGAGGCTATGGCCAGTTCTACGATCAAATGAAACTGAATCTGGCGATCAGTTCCTTCGGCGGGCAGTATTGGAACCAGTGTTTCTACACGCTGGATACCGCGAACGTGGCGTCCATCACGCCGGCGTTCGACAGCAACCAGCGCTTTTGCCCAGGCACCAATGGTCCCACTGGCTCTGCTACCCAGGCTAACTTCCCCGGCGGCACGCCAAAAGGGTTAACGTTCCTGGAAAACCAGAACTTCCGCGCCAACCCGACAACATGCTCGACCTGCTCGATCACTCAAGAAGGCGTCGCTCCTGGCTTGAAGCCTTACAAACAGCACGAATACACTGTCGGCGTTGACTACCAGTTGACCCCGTCACTCGCCTTCGAGGCCCGTTATGATCGCCGGCGTCTCGACCACGTGATTGAAGACTCAGCTATTTTCAATCCGGCCGTGGGTGAAACCTTCGTCATCGTTAACCCGGGACAAGGCATTAACTCGACCTACGACAAGTTCTTTAACTTCCTCTACGGCGTGAACAATTCGAATTGCGGATCGGCCTGCCCTCCGACGATTCCGGCACAACGCAATTATGACGGTGTGGAGCTCCGCCTGACCAAAGCTTCGACCAAGCATTGGGCTGGAATGTTCTCCTACACTTACAGCCGCTTGTGGGGCAATTACGCGGGCCTCACGAGTTCCTACCAGGGCGACGGCGGCGGCGGCCGCAACGCTCCCAACAACAGCCGTGCCTTCGACGAACCAACCTTTTCGTGGACCGACAACGGTACTTCGGCCAGTGGACTACTGCCCACCGATCGCCCGAACACGTTCAAGGGCTATGTCTACTATGAGTTGGGCTGGCTGCATAAATTCACGACCGACTTCGGCATTTTTCAAGTGCTGAACCAAGGCTCACCGGAAACCTCTTACGTGGATGTCGGCTTCGGATTTCCGGGTGGGTTCCCAACCTATGTCTTTGGCAGCGACAAGTGGGTAGATTTCCACCAGGATCCGACTACCGGCTTGATCACGGCCAGCAACCCGCGCACTCAGCGCACACCCTGGTTTAACCAGACCGACTTCAGCGTGACCCAGAGCTTCAAGCTTACGGAGCGCACTGCCTTGAGCTTCTCAGGGACGCTTAACAACTTGTTGAACCAGAGATCCGTCACCGCCGTCGGTGAACAGGTCGATAGCAACACGGCACAGAACTTCATCGGTCCAGGCGGCTTCTCGATTGGCGCTGGAACGCCCTTCTACGCGGCATCTTTTCATAAGTATGACGCGGTAGCCCTGATGAATTCCGCCATCTCGAATGGTGGTGGTCCGTTAACGGTGAACAGCCAGTATGCGCAGCCCAATCGGTACCAGCCTGGCCGCACCATCCGCATCGGACTGCGGCTCACCTTCTAACTCTTTCCCGCTGCGCCGGAATGGCGCGACGGTGGCTTTTCAGGGCGTCTCGGTCAGACCGGGGCGCCCTTTTTGTTTCTGGGCTGCGTTTTCCTGCGCTGTGCCATGGAAGCGGCAGGCCTTACTGGCCACGCGGCAGGTAATTCCGGAAGCCTCTGGCGCGTATGTTAGGATGAGGTGCAGCAGTGTCTCCAGGCTCTATGCCGCGACCCACCACAATGAACTTGTCCGAGGCGGTAGCCATTTCCGCCTCCAGCCTGTGGGCGCACAAGCTGCGTAGCGTGCTGACGCTGATCGGCGTGGTCATTGGCGTGGCCGCAGTGATTGCGGTCGTCAGCCTTATCAACGGCGCGAATCAATACGTGGCGACGCGGGTATTCCGGCTCGGCGCAGACGTCTTTGGGCTGTCCAAACAGCCTTCCATCGTCACTAACGTGGACGACTGGCTGGAATTCCAGAAGCGTAAACGCCTCACCTACGACGATTACGAAGCGGTCCGCGAACTCTGCAAGTCCTGCAAGGAAATCGGGGCTTCGCTGGGCGGGCGCGTGGAGGTAAAGAGCGGGCTGAATTCGCTGAAGGATACCAATCTGCGAGCGTGGACTCCGCAGATGGCGCAACTGTACGACGTGGACCTTGTTGCGGGGCGCCATGTCACCGACGAGGACATGCGCGGAGCGGCGCCGGTCTGCGTAATTGGCAACGACATCATCCAGAATCTAATGCCTGGAATCGATCCCATCGGAAAAGAAGTTCGCTGGAACAATATTCCCTGCGAAGTGATCGGTTACGGAAGCAAGCAAGGTTCGGCGCTGGGAAATTCCCTGGACAACTGGATCATCATTCCGCTTACGACGTACAACAAGAACTTTGGGACGCAGCAGGACTCGTTACGCATTACTTCGCGCGCAGGTTCGGCGGCGAAGATTCAGGATAGCGTGGATGAAGTTCGGCAGATCATGCGCGGGCGGCATCATCTTGCCTATGCCAAGCCGGACGATTTCGCGATCGAGACCAGCGATTCCTTTCTTTCGCTCTGGAAAGACATCAGCAGCTCCTTTTTCGCGGTTATGATCGCGATCGCTTCCATTTCGCTGGTCGTCGGCGGCATCGTCATCATGAACATCATGCTCGTGTCCGTGACCGAGCGGACCCGCGAAATCGGAGTGCGGAAAGCGCTAGGCGCGCGCCGAAGCGATATTTTGCTTCAATTCTTGATTGAATCCTCGACGATTTCTGTAATCGGCGGCGCCATCGGGGTTTTGTGCGGCGTGCTGGTCGCTAGCAGTATAACGTGGGCATTTTCACTCCCAAGCTCGGTGCAATTGTGGTCGGTGATCAGCGGGCTGATTGTGGCTTTAAGCGTCGGTCTTTTCTTCGGAACATATCCGGCATCCAAGGCCGCCAAGCTTGATCCGGTCGAAGCGTTGCGTTCGGAGTAGAAGAGAGATTCATGGCTACTTTCGAAAAAACTTTGCCGCAGCCCGCAGCGCTGCCTCTTCGCCTCCGCAGGCCCAAAGAGCGCATACTCAAGTTCCGCGAAGAAATTCTTCTCGCTCTCGATACGCTGCAGAAGAACAAACTTCGGTCAGCCCTCACCGTTCTTGGGATCGTCATCGGCATCACCACGGTGATTACCGTCACGTCGGTCATCAACGGGCTCAATGAAAATGTCCTCGGTGGAATTCGCGAGCTCGGTTCGGACACCATCATCGCCTATCGATTTCCATGGGCCTCGCTCTCCCGCCCGCCGAGCGAATGGTTTACACGCAAGGAACTCCAGCCCGAATGGGCGGAGGAGATCGCTCTGCTTCCTTACGTCAAGGCGGCTTCGGCCTCCATGCGCATCTTTCAACCGCAGTTCGGATCCGGCACGGAAGATGTGCGCCGCGGCGCGTATCGCGCGAAAAACGTGATTCTGCAAGGAAATCAACCGTCCATTGGAGAGATTTTCGACTTGAAGATCGAGCGGGGCCGCTTCTTCAATGAAACTGATTCGGAACATCGCGCGCCCGTCGTGCTGCTGGGCTACGACACGACACGAATTCTTTTTCCCGAGTCGGCGGAGCATAGCCTGGGCCAGGAGGTCGTCATCGACGGCCAGCTCTTCACGGTTATCGGCACGCTGCAAAAGCAAAGACAAGGCATCTCCGGCGGCTCCAACCCGGAGGACAACTCCGCGTACATGCCGGTCACCACGCTTCGCAAACTCTATCCCAATCGGAAGGACTATGTGATTTTCGCCAAGGCCCGATACCCCGATAAGGTGGGCGAAGCGGTCGAGGAAATCCGTGATCTCCTTCGCCGCAAGCGCCGCCTTGCGAACAACAAGCCGGATGACTTTGCGCTGTTTACTTCGGATTATTTTCTGGATTTGTGGAACAAGATCAGCGGGATGATCTTCATTTTGATGTTTGCCGTAGCTTCCGTGGGCCTGATTGTCGGCGGAATCGGGGTAATGAACATCATGCTGGTGAGCGTCACTGAGCGCACCCGCGAGATTGGCGTGCGCAAAGCCATCGGCGCAAGACGCTCCAACATCCTTGCGCAATTTCTGATCGAAGCTGTCACGCTCAGCGCCGTCGGCGGCGTCATCGGCGTTCTCTTCGGCTCTGGTATTTCCCTGCTGTTGCGCTATGGCCTGAAAATGTCCGCGGTCCTGTCCTTTTTCTGGATTGCCACCGCCCTCATTCTTTGTGGGCTGATCGGCATCGTCTTCGGCGTTTATCCTGCGTGGAAAGCCGCGCGCCTTGACCCTGTCGAAGCCCTTCGATACGAATAGACCAAGGGCGCTCGCCTAACATTCAAATTGCACTAGGACAATTCCACCAGCTGCTTGAGCGGCACCACAGCCGCCTTTCCGTAGTGCTCTCCTTCCAGGATTCGGACCTGACAGCGCGACTGGGTTGGCTGGACTTCCAGGATTCTCACCTGCGTTCCGCTGGGCACCATCAATAGCTTTTGCGAAGCGATCAAAAGTGACAATCCCACATCGTCATTCGCCGCATCGAGCTTCGCCCTTTCAGTAGCCGTTTCGTCATCGACGGACACCAGCGTAAACGAAAGCGCGCCATCGCTGCAGAGCTTTGCGACCTGGCCCACCTTCGATGCCACAGAGGGAGCCTTCGCGGGCGTCGAAACCCTGCTGGTCTGTTCAACGGCGCCGATGAACCGATAGCCACGCTTGGGAAGCGTCTCGATAAACCGCGGCTTCTTGTTGTCGTCACCCAGCGCCAAGCGCAGCTTCTTGATCGCGGTGTTAAGGCTGTGATCGAAATCCACAAAAGTGTCACCGGGCCAAAGCCGTTTCACGAACTCCTCACGGGTGACCACTTCGCCCGGGCGCTCCAGCAGCAGGGCAAGAGCTTGAAAGGGCAGAACTTGAAGTTTTAATTTGCGGCCTGCTTTGTAGAGTTCACCTGCCCGAAGATCCACCTCAAAAACGTCAAAGCGTGCGACAAGAGGGGAACAGCCCGGCGTCGACATACGAACCTCTGCTGGTCGCATGAATATAACACGCCTCTGGAAATTCACGCCCGACCGCGTCCGCGGCGTTAAGTCCGCCGTTCTCCTGGACTTCGCAGTTCATTGAAAGACTCCCTTCAGTTCATCTCCAGTGCATTGCGCTCTCGTGAGGAGTGCGCGAAAGTGCGAAGCATCGAATGACGCTTCAGGGGCGCCAGGAGCAAAGAAAACGGGCCGGCTCCCACCGCCCAGATGAAAAAAGAAAGAAGAGGTCCCCATGAAAAAGCGAGCTTTTGTGACGGCAACTCTATTCGTTCTCTCCCTCATCGTGACGGCTCAAGTTGTGCAGGCAGACGAGCCCATGTTGGTGAACATTCCATTTGCATTTGTGGCAGGCAACGTGACGCTGCCGGCCGGTGAGTATCGCGTCCAGAAACTGGATCGGAATTCCGGCGTGCTCCTGATTAACAGCGAGAAACCAAGCGCGGCCGTCATGGTGGTCACGCACGCGGCCCAGGCAAAGGAACTGCAAACCGAATCGAAGCTGATGTTCAATCGTTATGACAATCAGTACTTCCTTTCGCAAGTCTGGACAGAGGGATCTATCCGTGGAAGGCAGCTTCCGAAGTCGCCGAGAGAAAAAGAAGTCGGCCGGTCGGCGCGCCTCGAGAAAAACGGAGAGATTACGCTGGTAGCCCGCCTGTCCCCCGCCAGGCCGTGACACCGCTCCAACCCCAATGGCCAACCAGCGGACCGGAAGCCGGAGCCCCCAGCTCCGGCTTCCTTCTTGCTTCTTGAATCAATTCGTTGCAGAACCCGCCGCCAGGAAGTTCCTTGAAAGTTTTTTTCTCTAAGAGATTCAGTGTCGTAGCCCGCAATCACTCGTACCTCAGTGCCACTATCGGATCGACTCGCATGGCGCGCATAGCTGGCACACCGCAAGCAACAGCCGACACACCGGCCAGTAGAACAATCACGCCGAGGTAGGTGACCGGGTCGAGTGGTGAGACGCCGAACAACATCGCGGCGATGGCCTGACCCGCTGCGGCCGCTCCTGCCAAACCGATCGCAACACCTACTCCAGTTAGCGTCATCCCCTGGCGAATGACCAAAGCGAGAATGCTCTCGTGCGTTGCGCCGAGCGCCAGGCGCACTCCGATTTCCCGCGTGCGCTCGGCTACGCTTCCGGAAAGCACGCCATAGATGCCCGCGCCCGCGAGCATCAGCGCGACAAGAGCAAATGTTTCGAACAGGATCAGCGCGAAGCGGCGCTGGGCAGCCGAAGCCGCGAGCAAACCTTCCATGGTTGCGGCGCGGACGACCGGCTGGCCCTTGTCCACCGACCAGATTGCCTGGCGAATGGCGGGCGCAAGTGCGGCTGCGTCACCGCGAGTGCGTACCACCAGCCACCGCGTCCCATCCGCCCAGAGCCACTGAGCGGTCGTCACGTACACCGCATCGGATTGGCTTACTGCCAACGAGGTTTGTTTTACGTCGCCGACCACGCCGACGATAATGTCCCACGGCCTGTTGGGAGCGCCGCCAAAGCGAATGCGCTGGCCAATGGGATCCTGGCCGGGATACCTGCGCTTTGCGAGTGATTCGTTGATCAGAACCGGCCTCGTCGGCAATGCAAGCGTATCTTGCTCATTGAACAAGCGGCCACGGCGAAGAGGGATACCCATGGTTTCAAAATATCCAGGGGCCACTCCGTAGCGAAACGCGGGGGCGACGTCTTCAGTGTTGCTCGCATTCTCAAATTGCGCGCCATAGATGTCCGAATCACCGCTCAGCGGCAATTGGCTGGTGAATGCCGCCGCAGACACGCCCGGTATATTGCGAACCGCCTCCAGAGCTTGCGCGAAGAAACGGTTGCAGGTGGCATCGTCGTCGTACCGGCGGCCGTAGGTTTGCACTTGCATGGTGAGCAGATGTGAGGCTTCGAATCCTGGAGCAACCGCAAATAAATGGTGCAGACTCCGCAGCAGCAATCCAGAACTTACAAGCAACACGAGGGCGAGCGCGACTTCCACGACGACCAGCGCGCTGCGGGTGCGACGGTGTCCGCCAACGGTGCGTTGCGAGCTTTCCTGAAGTGCGATTTGCGGTTCATTGCGGGAGGCGCGGATTGCCGGGATCAGGCCGACTAGCAAGCCGATCAGCGTGGTAATGCCCAGTCCGAAAGCGAAGACAGGGCCATCGACGCCAATCGAGCTGACGCGCGGCAACTCTGCTGGGCTAAGTGCCACCAGTGCGCGGACGCCGAGCTGCGCCACGGCCATGCCGGCCACGCCGCCCATCGCGGCGAGGAGCAGACTCTCCGTCAGCAATTGCCGGATGAGCCGCGCGCGTCCAGCACCGAGGGCGGTGCGGAGAGCAAACTCGGCGCGCCGGCGCACACCGCGTGCGAGAAGAAGGTTGGTGACGTTCACGCAGGCGATCACCAACACGAGCAGGACGGCTCCCAGCACGGCAAGCAGCGCTGGCTTTACGCCAAGCGTCACGTCGTCCTGCAGCGAGTTCACGATAAACCCCTGTTCGTGCGATGCCCAAGGCGGCCTCGGGAAATCCGGCGCCGGGTTGCCCGCAATGGCTTTGAGTTCTCGCCTGGCTTGATCGATGGATGCGCCGGGCTGCAGACGTCCGGCCATGCGTAGGTGATTGCCCCACTCCCTCGTCTGCGAATCTGAGATGTTCCCAGGGTCGTACTGCAAGGGTGTCCAGAGCTCTGCGGACGGAACGAGCACGTTTTCAAACGTACTTGGCATCACACCAATCACGGTATAGCTGTTGTCGTCGAGCGTAATTTGCCGCCCGATGATTGCCGCATCGCTTCCGAAGCGGCGGCGCCACAATGCGTCGCTGAGAATCACGACGTGTGGTCCGTGGAAGCGATCGTCGGACGGCTCAAAGTCCCTTCCCAGGAACGGCGGCACACCCAAGGTACGAAAATAGCCGGCGCTCACGAATTGGCCATCGAACCGCTCCGGTTCTCTCGCGTTAACCAAAGTCGGTTGCCATATCTTCGTCACGGCAAGGGTCACGAAGGATCGGCTTCGCTCGGCCAGTTCACGATAGGTGTGGAATGCCACGCGGCTGCGCGAGCTCTCCGGCCCGAATTCCGAGATCATCATGATCCGCTCGGCATGCGGGTAAGGCAGTGATTCGAAAAGAATCGGGTTCACTGCGCTGAAGATTGCTGCCGTGGCGCCGATGCCGAGTGCGAGCGTAAGTACGGTGATCGCTGTGAATCCGGGGGCCCGCAGCATGTTGCTTGCGCCGTAGCGCAAATCGCGCACCAATGATTCCACGAGATTCGCCCCGCGGGCCTCACGGCATTCCTCTTTGGCTCGCTCGACGCTTCCAAATTCCATGCGCGCCTGTCGCATGGCTTCTTCGCGCGCCACGCCGCCGCGCACTAAATCCTCCGCGTACGCCTCCATGTGAAAGCGCAGCTCCGTATCCATCTCGCTTTCCATCCGCGAGCGCCGCATTAGGTTTCCCCACCAGGAACGAAGCCGGCTCCAATACGTCATACTTCCTCCGGCTTGGTGTCCAAAATTCCTGCGATCAGGTCCGCCATGCGATTCCACTTTTCTGATTCGGCTTGCAGCCTGCGTTTCCCCGCCGCCGTGAGGCGGTAATATTTGGCCTTGCGCTTGTTCTCCGATTCGCCCCATTCGCTGGCGATCCAGCCCTGATGTTCCAGGCGGTAGAGCGCGGGGTATAGTGAGCCCTGCTGAATCTCCAGGCGGTCTTTCGAAATTTGCTGAATGCGGAGCAACACGCCGTAGCCGTGCAGCGGGCCGAGCGAAACGGCTTTGAGAATCAGCATGTCCAGCGTGCCTTGCAAAAGGTCCAGTTGTTTGTCCACGAAACGCACTCTCCTAGATGGCCTAGGAATATAAACCTACTCTCCTAGGCTGTCAAGGAGAAGTAATCTGCTAGAGTCACTACCTCGGCTCCGGCTTCTCTGCCAGCTGTGTCCTCCCTTCTATTCGTGCGCCCGCCCCAACTCCACCACGTGACGGCGCTCTCTGCAAACCCTGCTTGTCAGCGCGAGCTATCCTGCATAAACTCCTCCCGAAGCGCGCAAATCGACGAGGGTGAACGAGCACGATGAGGGAAGAAGATCTTCAACCCGGTGGCAATCGTTTTCCTCCGACGCGCCGATCAGTTATCGAGGCCGTCCGCAGCATTGATGCCGAGGAGCGCGAGCGCGCTCTGGAGGCCCTCTGCGCCGCCTACTGGAAGCCTGTCTATAAATATGTGCGCTGGCGATGGAACCGGCCCGCCAGCGATGCTCAGGATCTCACGCAGGGATTCTTCGCGGAATTATTGGAAAGGGAGCTACTCGAAAAATTTGACTCGAGCAAGAGCCGGCTGCGGACCTACCTGCGCCTTTGCGTGGATAGTTTTGTAATGAATGAAGTCAAAGCAGGAAAGCGTCAGAAGCGCGGCGGAACTATTCCACATGTCGCCCTCGATTTTGCCGCCGCGGAAGAGGAATTGGGCGCCACTGCAATCGACCCCGCAAAAATCGCTTCGCCGGAATCCCTCGAAGAGTTCTTCGAAAAAGAGTGGATACGGAGCCTCTTCGCTCTGGCCGTCGAGGATCTGCGCAACTTGTGCGAACAGCGGGAGAGGACTCGCACCTTCCGCCTGTTCGAGGCGTACGACCTCGAAGGAAACGAAAAGAGTTCTTACGAGCAGCTTTCAAGAGATTATGGAATTTCCGTCACCGATGTGACCAACGCGCTGGCCTGGGCCCGCCGCGAGTTTCGAAAGCTGGCGCTCGACCGCGTGCGCGAACTCTGCGGCAGCGAAGAAGAATTTCACCGCGAAACCCGTGCTGCCTTCGGCTGGGATTCGAAATGAAATTTCTTTCCGACAGCGCCCTCGAAAGATTGCGCGACGCCGCGGAGGTCCCTGATCTTTCCGGCACGCGCTATCGATTACTCGAGCGTATCGCGCGCGGCGGGATGGGAGTAGTGTTCATTGCGGAAGACGAAAATCTCCAGCGCCGCGTGGCCCTGAAGGTCCTCGATGTCCCGGGAGCAAACGGCGATTTCGCCAACCGCCTGATTCGTGAAGCGCGCGTGCTGGCCGCCCTCGAGCATCCCGGCATTGTGCCCGTTCATGACGTGGGAACACTCGTGGACGGCCGCATTTTCTACACCATGAAATTTGTGGAGGGGAGACGGCTCGACAAACACATTGAGTCGGTTACCTCTGCCCCCGACCGGTTACGAATTTTCCTCCGCATTTGTGATGCGGTTGCGTTCGCGCACGCGCGTGGCGTGCTGCATCGCGACTTGAAACCCGCGAACATCATGGTCGGGCCGTTCGGCGAAGTGCTGGTGATGGATTGGGGCCTCGCCAAAATTCTGCGCGGAGATGCTTCGGACGGCGCCCGCGCAGGCGACCCGGAAGCAACCGTTTTCGAAAAGCCAACGCAATCTGTCTCTGCCAGCGATACCACCGAGAGTTCTGTCGTCACCGGGCACGGCACAGTCATGGGCACGCCCGGCTACATGTCCCCGGAGCAGGCGCGCGGCGACGTGGAACTCTTGGACGCGCGGAGCGATATCTATTCGCTCGGCGCGCTGTTGCGATTCCTGCTTACTGGCCAGCCGGAAACTGCTTCCCTTTCAAATGGTCCCCGCATTGATAAATCGTTGGCGGCCATTTGCGAAAAATCCACCGCAGCGTCTCCGGCCGAGCGCTACCCCAACGTTCTGGAAATGGCCCTCGATGTTTCGCGCTACCTCGACGGCCTTGCCGTCGGCGCCCATCGCGAGAGCATTTTCGAAAAGACCGGACGGATTTACCGACGCTATCGCTTCTTTATCTTGTTGATTGCAGCCTACTTGGCGATGCGTGTCCTTATTCTGCTTTTCATGCATAGATAGCCCTAAAGGATTTTTCGGATCTGTTGTAAGGAACAGTAGCGAGAGAATGCGACGGAGGAATGCGATGAATAAGGTGTTGCTGGGTCTTTTGATCGGGGCTTTGCTGGGTGCCATCGACGGCGGGACGGCCTGGTTCACGCCCGCTGTTCGAGCCCAATTAGTCGGAATCATTTTTGGTTCGACGCTCAAGGGATTGATCGCCGGAGTAGCAGCCGGAATTTTTGCCCGCAAGGTGAACTCCGTGCCTTTGGGTATTCTGTTCGGTCTGGCAGTCGGATTCGTGCTCGCATTTCTTGTCGCCCACTACCTGCAGCATGGCTACTACTTCGAGATCATCCTGCCGGGCAGCATTGTAGGCATGATCGTGGGTTATGCCACGCAACGCTACGGCGCGGCGCCGACTCCGGCGACACGCTAGGCGATTTTCTTAAGTAAGAGAAAAACTTCGTTCATTTAAATCAGGAGGAGAACTGTGTCTCGAGTCATTCATTTTGAAATACCGGCAAGCGATCCCGAACGCGCCTCAGCCTTCTACAAGAAAGTGTTCGGCTGGAAAATTGAGAAGTGGCCGGGCCCCATGGAGTATTGGATGGTATCCACGGGGGCGGAGGGAACGCCGGGGATCAATGGCGGCCTCATGAAGAATACCCAAGTCAAGACGACCACCAACACGATCGGCGTCGATTCGGTCGACGCCTCTGTGGACGCGGTAACCAAAGCCGGCGGAAACCTGGTCATGCCAAAGACGGCGATTCCAACCGTCGGATACTTCGCTTACCTCACAGACACCGAAGGGAACCTTTTCGGCGTGATGCAGTCCGATAAGAATGCCAAGTAGGTGCCTGACGGATGCACCGGCGCTTTCGCAAGAGGAAGCGATGAGCCTAACTAAGCCGATGCTGGGACTCGCCGTGGGAGGAGTCCTCGGGCTTCTTGACGGCTTGAGCGGATTTTTCGAGTCGTCCCTAGCCCCGGTTATGGGAAGCGTAATTACCTTTTCGCTGCTGAAAGGATTGCTGTCGGGGATCGCCACCGGATATGTCTCGCAGCGAGTCCGCTCCATGCTGCTGGGCATTCTGGCGGGCATCGGAATCGCCGGGGCGCTGAGCCTTCTGGTGATTCTGCGGGCGGGAATGGCCTTGTTCTGGGACATCCTCCTGCCAGGAATGCTGCTCGGGGCCATTGTGGGATTCGCAACGCAAAGGTTCGGACGTACAAAGGAGTCAGCAGCGGCAGCCGCGCAATAACTGTTTGTTTCGAGCAGTTGAATTTCGAAAATGGTTCAAACGAAAGTTGAAAGGAGAATAGGTGATGAGAGGCTTAGCAAGGGTTCTGATTGTTCTGGTTTTGACTGTGGGAATTATGCCCTCGCCGAATCCCGCCGCCGGCGGTGGGGCGGAGGCGTTCGAGAAACTGAAGTCGCTGGTGGGCCATTGGGAGACCGACAAGACCAACATGAATAAGGCAACGCTGGATCTGGAGTTGACCTCTGGAGGCACCGCCGTGCTGGAAAAATTCCACATGGTGGACAACGGCAAGCCAGTGGAAATGACCACGCTGTACTTCCTTGATGGCGGCGAGTTGAAACTCACGCACTACTGCATGACCGGCAACCAGCCGACCATGAAGGGATCGTACGCGCCGGACACAAAGACGATTACGTTCGACCTGGTGAGCATCTCGAACGTGAAGAGCGCCGATGACGGGCACATGCACCACGCCGTCTACACCTTCATCGACAACGATCATTTCAAAACCACCTGGACCTTCCGCAAAGATCAAAAGGACGCCTTTACAGAAGATGTGACCTACGTCCGGACGAAATAAGTGTTATGCGCGAAATGCTGCAGGGGTGCGCCAGTTGGTTGGTGCACCCCTTTTTATTTATATCGCATGTAGAATAGCCCATCGATAAATCAGGAGCACTCTGATGGGATTTGCCTCGTTTGCCGGGCACAAGTATCTAAACCTCGAAACATTCAAGAAAAACGGTGAAGGCGTCAAGACGCCCGTGTGGTTCGCGGCCGATCCCGCCAACGATCTGGCAAGCGATGCAGCCCGGATCTACGCCTACACTGTCGGAAACTCCGGCAAAGTGAAGCGCATCCGCAATAATTCACACGTCCGCATTGCCCCCTGCGACATGTCCGGCAAGTTGTTGGGCGAGTGGGTCGACGCGCGCGCGGAAATCATCACGGGTGACGAAGCTGCGTATGCCGACCGCCTTCTGAACAAGAAATATATGCCCTGGAAACAGTTGCTGAATTTCTTCGCCTCGTTTCGCCGCCGCCCGCGCGTATGCTTTGTGATCCGTCCGGCGTGAAACGAAGTAAGGAAGTAAGGAAGTAAGTTCAATAATTCAGTTTAAGCGAAAATTGAATCTGCCGTGACGGCCCGGCGGTCCTGCTGATGATTCCAAAGCCGCTCCCGCGCACAATGTTGGAAGGCAATCCGAAGTTCACTTCGTTGAATATATTGAAAAACTCAGCTCGAAATTGCAGATTCGCGAGTTCACCGTTTCCGCGATGGCCGAAAGCAGTGTCCTTGATTAGCGCGATATCAAAATCGCGGAACCCCGGGCCCCGAAAGGTATTGCGTCCGAGAGTGCCGAAGCCGCCGCGGTTCTGGCCGTTGTCACAGGGAACGTTGCCGGGTATCTGGAAGAACGAACAGTTATCTTTTCTCAGGCCGAAGTAGTCCTCCCGAACGGCGCGGCTGGTGGACAAATTCGGCATGGAAAGAAGGTCGGGGCGATCCGTCCCGCCGGCGCCGACGCCGGTTTGCTGGAGGCCGGAATAAACAGTAAAAGGGGACCCGGTCGTCAAGGTCGTGATATCCAGAACCTGCCATCCTTTGGTGAGCGTCTTTCCCAGCGGCTGGAGAAAACCAACGCGTTCCAAGGGCAACCGCTGAATCAAGCTCAGCGTGAAAACGTGAGTCACATCAAAAGTGGAAGCGCCTTTGTCGGCCTTCGGATTGAACGGATCCTGCGGTAGCGTCTGCAAAACCACGCCGGGACTTCCGGAAATTCCGCCAGGGACTGCGCTGGTGTCGTCAATGCTTTTGGAAAATGTGTAGCTCGCCTGGAAGCTGAGCCCCTTGTGCGGAGTGTTCTGGCTTACCGATGTTTGCAACGCGTGATAGCTGGAATGTGCGCCCGTGCTCATCACTGATTCGGGCCCGAACCCACCAATGGCCTGGCCCGCCGAGTTGAATTGTGTGAAGCGAGCAAAAGCCGGGTCCGCTCCTCCGTAGCCATTCGGTGAGAGCACATCGGCAAGATGCACACCCACAGTGCCCACGTACGCAGCGCTCACCTTGACGCTTCCAACTTCCTGGTCGATGCCCAGGGTGTCCGTGCCGATGTACCCGTTTCGGAGATGTGGATCGACGCTGATGGCCGCGAACAATTGAACTTCATTGCCCGGCGTCAACGCCGCCAAGTCATTCTGGAATCGCTGCACATCCATCGGCGTATTCGCAGCCACGTTGCTGCTGCTTCCCGAGGGAAAGAGAAGCGTGCCCTGGGTGGTGTAGACCGGAGGAAGAGTCACGGGCACCACGGAATTCTGAAAGTTCACCGGAACACCGGGCTTAGCGGTCACCAACGGCTGAAAAGTAAACGGGAAGGCCCCGGTAACTAAATTTTCCAGCCATAAATTGGGAAGCAGCGTCGTAATGGCGCCGCCTGCATGAAGCGTCGTGTGCTTGGTCAAGCTGTAGTCCAAGGACAGGCGCGGGCCCCATCCATTCCAATCCATCGCATACGGAGGCTGCGGATTGTAAACGTAAATTTGTTTCGTGCCCGGAGCGAGAAAATCCGCGGGCTTGCCGTCCGGTCCAATGGGAATCGCCAGCGACGTGCGATGCTTCGCTTCCTTAATTCGGCTGTTCACTTCATAGCGAAAACCATAGTTCACGCTCAATCGCGTCGTGGCTTTCCAGGAGTCCTGAAAATAGAAATTGTAGGCCTCGCGCCGCACCGCGGCTTCATCAAACTTGTTTCCAATTGGGGTCAGGCTCGCGGCAGCCGTCACCGTATAGGAGAAAGGCGTCGCCGTCAGAAGTCCAGTGAGAGAATCCGGCAGCGGATCACCGGGATGGATATCGTGCTGTCCACTGGCGGAAGGAATTAGCACGGGAGAATAAGCCGTGCCGCCTCCGAAAGTGTATTGCCCGTTGGGATTCAACCCAAATATCGTGGAATCGCGGTTGAATCGCAATTCCGCGCCCCATTTGAACGAGTGGACGCTGTGCGTGTAAATCATGTCGTGTTTGAACTGATAAACGTTTCCGTAGGAACCGAAAATAGATCCGTCAGCGGAATTGAAGCCCGCAAATAATCCGTCACCAAAGCCGATCGCTGGCTGCGTTTGGTTGCTGGTGAGAAAGAGGGGTGTGCTTCGAATAAAGGCGAAAGTTGTTTGAAAACTGAAATTCGGTGTGACTGTGCGCGAATACCTTGCGGCCGCGCTGCGCTGGTGATCGAGGAAGTTTACTCCAAAACTAGGATCGATGGCGGTCTGATCAGGGTTCGTCGTCGGGCCGCTGACTTGGTTGCGGCTCACGCGCAGGAACAAATTCGCTTTGTCGGAAATGCGGTGATCAATGCGGAAAGAAGCCTGATTCGTATTGGTAACAACTTTGGAAGAAGTCGCGTAGGTCCGTGCGCCGTACGCACCCTTAGGGTCGTTCGGCAAAGGATAGCGCGCGAGCAGCGCAACGACGCTGCTGTTGACCGAAACCGTCAGCGTATCGCCCGGAAAAGTCGTGCTGTCGATTCCCTGCCTCTCTGCCTGAGTAGGCACAGGAAAAACCTGAGTAGTCCCCAGCACTTGTCGGAACCCCTGATATTCGGCGAAGTAATACGTTTTCCCCCGCCCATCGTAAACTTTCGGAAGGAAGACCGGGCCGCCGTTGGTCACGCCAAACTCATTGCGCACAAAGGGCGGAAGCCGCCGCGCGTCCAAATCACTTTTGTGGTCGAAAAAGTTCCGCGCGTCGAATGCCGCATTGCGTACAAATTCGAACAGGCTCCCGTGAACAAAGTTGCTTCCCGACTTGCTGATCACGTTCGTGAAACCCGCCGCGCCGTGTCCGGTGTCCGCCGGCATCACACCGGAGTTCGATTGGACTTCCTGGATGGCATCCACATTGAAATTGGAAAATGTAGCGCCGCCCAGCTCCGGGTCAGTCGTGTCCGCTCCATCAATCGCGAATACCGCCGCGGACCCGCGCTGGCCGTTAATCGCAAATTGCTGTGTGAAATTCGCCGCACCGTTGGTGTCCGTCATGGTGCCCGCGGCAAGCAGAAGCAGCTTGCTGAAGTCGCGCTCATTCAGCGGCAAGCTGGACACTTCTCCGGTAGAGAGATGCTCGCCCCCGCTGGCCTGCGGAGATGCCGCATCCTGCGCGACCACGACATGAACGTCTTGCCCTTGCCCCGCGAGTTGAAGGCAATATGTAAGCGTGGCGCCATCTTTGATGACCACGGAATCCGCGGCCGTCCAAATCTTGCCCGCGGCGTTCACGGTCAGCGTGTAGTTCCCAGCTGTGATGGTGGCGAATGCAAACTGGCCGCTACTGGATGTGCTCGCGGAATACTCCCCACTCCTGTCCGCCGAGACGAGCTTCACTGTGGCCATCCCGACAGCATTTCCCGCCGCGTCGCGCACCACTCCGCTCCACGAACCCGTAGGAAACGCTTGGAGAGGTGGAATCAAACTAAATAGGAGCACCAAGCAGAAGACGCGAGCCAACACGCAGGACCTGAAGTTCATCGACGAACATTATACGCAGATTGATTTTCCCAACGATAGTGCCCACATCCTCCGCATGGCATCTCCCTGCAGGCTCGACATCGCTTGTAAACAAGTCTTGGTATAGAATTAGCGCGTTCTCAACACTCTCGAAGGAAATCCCAATGAATAGGCTCGCATTGCGTCACATTCGAATTGCCTCGCTGATCCTTGCTTCCCTGGCTCTCGGTGTCCTGTTGGGACGGGCCGCGAATGACACCGCTTCACTCCCCGCGCCCCCAGTGGCAAAGAAAGTTCCCAAGACTACGGAAATCAGTGGCCACACGATGGTGGATAACTACTATTGGCTGCGAGACAAAAAGAATCCCGAGGTGGCGGCCTATCTCGAAGCGGAGAACGCCTACACCGACGCCGTCATGAAGCCGACAGAAGCATTACAAAAGAAGCTGTACGACGAAATGCTGAGCCGCATCAAGGAAACCGATATCGAAGTGCCGTACAAAGAGGGCAGCTATTTTTACTACGTTCGAACCGAGGCCGGTAAACAGTACGGCATCCGTTGCCGCAAAAAAGGCGGCATGGACGCCCCAGAAGAAGTTTTGCTTGACGTCAATGAGCTTGCCAAAGGGCAGAAGTTCATGTCCCTCGGAGCTTTCGACGTCAGCGACGACGGAAATCTTCTCGCGTACACCACCGACAACACCGGCTTCCGGCAATTCACGCTGGCCGTCAAGGATTTGCGCACCGGCAAATTGCTGGTGGACCACGCCGAGCGCGTCGACTCTATCGCCTGGGCCAACGACAACAAGACCATCTTCTACACCACTGAGGATGCAGTTTCGAAACGCTCCAATCAGTTCTATCGCCACAACGTCGGCACAGCCGGCCCCGACCCACTCGTCTATGAGGAAAAGGACGAAAGGTTTGACATCGGCACTGGGAAGACGCGCAGCAAAGCCTACCTCTTGCTCATCTCCGGCAGCCACACGACCAGCGAAGCGCGTTACATTCCCGCCGATCAGCCCATGGCCGAATGGAAACTGATGGAACCCCGCAAGCAGGACGTCGAGTACTACCCCGATCACAATGGCAATTTCTTTTATATTCGCGTGAACGACAAAGGCCGCAATTTCCGACTCGTCAAAGCGCCGGTCTCCGACCCCGGCAGCAAGAATTGGCAGGAAGTCGTGCCGCATCGCCCCGACGTCATGCTCGACGATACGGACTTCTTCAAGAACTACTACATCTCCTACGAACGCGAGAAAGGTTTGCCGCAAATTCGCGTCACCAACCTGCAATCCGGCGAGTCCCGGCGCATCGAATTTCCGGAGCCCGCCTATGTCGACTATCCGTACGTCAATCGTGAATACGACACCACGAAGTTCCGCTACGGCTATCAGTCTTTCATCACTCCGCAATCGGTCTTTGAATATGACCTGGCCAGTGGCAATTCCACTTTGCTCAAGCAGAAAGAAGTGCCCGGCGGCTATGACCGCACACGCTACCAAGTGGAGCGAATCTTCGCCACGGCTTCCGATGGCGTGAAGATTCCCGTCACTGTCGTCCATCTGAAGGGCGCCAAGCTGGATGGAAAAGGTCCGATGTATCTTACAGGCTACGGCTCGTATGGATATCCTTACGACATCAGTTTCAACTCCAACCTCTTCAGCATGCTCGATCGCGGCGTGGTGTGCGCCGTGGCGCACATTCGCGGCGGCGGCGAAATGGGCAAGGCCTGGCACGATGACGGCCGCATGATGCGCAAGAAAAACACCTTCACGGATTTCATCGCGTCGGCCGAATATCTGGTGGCGCAAGGATACGGCTCAAAGGACCGCTTGACGATCGAAGGACGAAGCGCTGGCGGCCTGCTGATGGGCGCGGTGCTGAATATGCGTCCGGATTTGTTTCACGCCGCCCTGGTTGGCGTTCCGTTCGTGGACGTCATGAATACCATGCTCGATGAATCTCTTCCTCTCACCGTCAGCGAATTCGAGGAGTGGGGCAATCCCAAGGAAAAGCCCGCCTTCGATTACATGATCACTTATTCGCCGTACGACAACGTCGAGGCCAAGACCTACCCCAACATGCTGGTAAGAACTTCCTTCAACGACAGCCAGGTGATGTACTGGGAGCCGGCCAAGTATGTCGCCAAAATGCGCGCGCTCCGAACCGACCACAATACTCTAATCCTGAAAACGAACATGAGCCCCGCCGGGCACGGCGGCGCTTCCGGGCGTTACGACCGCCTGCACGAAACGGCCTTCGATTACGCCTACTTCCTGACCCAAATGGGTATTCAGAACTAGCGCCAGTGCGACAGGCCTTCTTGTTTCGACTACCGCGCGATAAGTGTTGGTGCGGATGCGGACGCCAGCGTGCGGAGAGAATCCGAGTACGGAGCACGGGCCACGCCGCGCTCCGTGAAAATGGCGGCGATGTACCGCGCAGGAGTAACGTCGAAAGCGGGATGCGCGGCATGGACATCGGGCGCGATTCGGATCCCTTGGATGTGCGTCACTTCCGCGGCGGAACGCTCCTCGATGGGTATGTGCTCCCCATTGGGAATCGATAAATCAAAAGTCGATACTGGCGCCGCGATGTAGAACGGAACGTTGTTCTCTTTCGCCAGAACCGCGATCTGGTAAGTCCCGATTTTGTTGGCCGTGTCACCGTTTGCTGCGATGCGGTCCGCGCCCGTAACGATGGCTCCCACTTTTCCGGTCTTCAAAAAGTGCCCCACCATATTGTCCGTGATCAGCGTAAGCGGGATACCGGCTTTGTGAAGCTCCCATGCGGTCAGCCGCGCCCCTTGCAGATACGGCCGCGTTTCAGGCACGAGCACGTGGATCTTTTTCCCTTGTTCGAACGCCACTCGAATCACGCCGAGTGCGGACCCGATGCCACCCGTGGCCAGCGCTCCGGCATTGCATTGCGTCATCACCTGGCCTTCGCGCGGCATGAACTCCGCTCCGAACCGGCCCATGGCCTCGTCTGTCGCCTTCTTTTCGAAGTGGACCTGCTGGGCTTCCTCGACCATCTTCTGTTTAATCTTTCCCAAGTCAGAATTCCCGGCGGTCAATTCTGCGAAGCGTCCCTTCATGCGCTCGAGCGCCCAGAAAAGATCCACCGCGGTTGGACGGGTTTTCGCGAGCGTGTCGCATATCTCGGAGAATTCGGCTGTAAGAGCTTCGACTGATTTCGCGGAAGAATGCAGAACGCCAAGCGCGGCTCCCATCGCCGCGGCCACGCCGATAGCGGGCGCTCCTCGGATCACCATTTCACGTATTGCTTTGGCAACTTCGCGATAGTCGGTGTAGGTGTATAAAATCTCTTCCGCGGGAAGGCGCCGCTGGTCCAGCATGACCACGCCCTGGCCGGTCCATTCGATGGGTTGCGCTACATACATTTTTTCGTCGTCCTCGCAGTCTTCCATTGTAGTGAAATACGCGCGCAGATAGAAATGGCGACCGCCTGCCTACGGGGACGCGATTTCCTGGCCGAATTGAAGAATGTACCCATTGTTGTCGCGAATGGCGAACTCGCGCATGCCATAGTCGAAGTCTTCAACGGGATAGACGATGACAACTTTGTCGCGAAACTTCTCCCAAAGAGAATCCAAGAACGTCCGAATAAAATCGGATGGATTCGTCCATGTTCGCTGCGTAGAGAATGGGGACTGGTCCTTTAAGTGGCAAGGCGCCCTCAGGGATGCGGAGGAATCTGCGTAAATCCCTTGGTAGCAATG